>ERZ1032473.21-NODE-21-length-53884-cov-33.268480_pt1 | contig 53884 bp, 52 predicted proteins | sample MGYA00518734_ERZ1032473 | MGnify/ENA primary metagenome ERZ1032473 (study PRJEB33719, sample SAMN04261339) | wastewater metagenome | biome: periurban shantytown; feature: human; material: feces | host: Homo sapiens | place: Peru: Lima | collected 2013-01-23 ...
AGCGCACTTCCTTCACACGGAAGGGGTCATAGGTTCGATTCCTATATCACCCACCATCGGGCGGCACGATGTGCCGCCTTTTTTGTTGGTTCCACTGGGATTCCGCGCTTTCGTCCGGCGTGTCGGAAATGGATGGCAGCCGTCCGGTTTGGACGGTGGTTCTCACGAGGTGTCCAACCCGTTGAAGCCGATCTGGCTGAATATCGGGCTAGGCCGCAGTCAATTCCTATGTGGTGAAATGTATAGGTGCGGATAAATCATAGCAAGGAGACGGCTATAGGATGACGCAACAGAGTGACGCGGTGGCCGAAGCTCATACACTCTGGCAAGTGCTCCCAATTCAAGAATAGCCGATGATTTTGCTATAAAACGAATGGTTGGGCAATGATTTCAGTCTGACAAATCTCTATATTGATACTTGTCAACAATAGAAGATGGTAAGACGCAAGGTGCGTCAAGAAAAACGAGTACTAAGGAAATAACATGAACAAGAATCAGATTTTCTCCGCAATCAAGCGTGGTTTTGAAATCAGTGGCATCAACGCCCTGTCCATGGCGGCCGGTTCTCCGTCCGTCAACAAGGCACTGCAGGAAATGATCGACGAGCAGCGCTGAAATCATTCTTTGTAATATAAATCTTTAAATGTGGATTTGAGCCCGGTGCACACGCTGTATCCGGGCTTTTTCCTACTCTTTCAGGGTGTGCGGCTACAATGGTGATTTGTGAGTGACAAAGCATTGAATCTCAATCAGCCGGTCAAAGACATGGGACCGAACGAGCTGAAGGCTTATGCCAAGCTTGGTGAACAGCAGCATGACGAGGCAAATCGTGAGCTGGAACGCCGTTGGCGCAGCTATGATGACATGCTGCCGCACGACCAGTTCGTGTCGATTATTGACAAAACTGAGGGGTGAAGCCCGCTTTACGGTGTATGATTCGTGACTATGCCGGTCTCAATACCGGCTATTTGCAAGGGTAATGACTAGAATGGCGACTATGACTGATCCGATTCCAAGCGCAGGTGAAACGACCATCATTGGCCTTCCTGCAATAACTGTACCGGTTACTTCCACCGGAGACCGTCCTCTGACGAAGGAGGACCTTGAAACCATTATGCGTCTTGCCGACGGCACGGCGTTGCTGATCTCGACTAGGGGAGCGGTATCGGGGTCGCGGTATCTTCTCGATGAGGATGAGATTACCGTCGGCCGTGATCCGAGCGCCGATATTCTTTTGGATGATTCTACGGTTTCCCGTGCCCACGCGGTGTTCCGCAGGTTGAATGGTAGGTATTGCGTTATCGATGCGGGAAGCTTGAATGGCACGTATGTGAACCGTCAGCGTGTTGATCAGCAGGAACTTAAGAATGGCGATGAAATCATTCTTGGCAAGTTCCGTCTGGTTTATTTCGATAATAAGGCCGTCATTGCTAGTTGATCCGTGTGATGCGGGATAAACTACTGTGTACAACAGCTTCGCGCCCATGGGCTTCACACGGAGGCTCATGGGCGCTGTTTATATGTCGTGGGAGAATGCGATGAATGAGGCAGAGTCAACAATGCGGTTGCATCTGCATGTGCCGACTGCGATACAGGGGGAGTTGTTTCCCACAAGCGATGCGCAGCCGGTGACACGTGGCTATAAGGGTTCAGTGGCATCGAGGGTGGCCGGCATCACTTATCGTCAGCTTGATTATTGGGCGCGCAGACAGATTGTGGAGCCTTCCATCACTCCATCGCATGGGTCTGGGTCACGTAGACTGTATTCGTTCAAGGATGTGGTAATTCTTGCCGTGTCAAAAGAACTGCTTGATGCGGGCATCAATCTGCAGAATGTGACGGCTGCCATCGGTTTTCTAGTGCAATGCACTGCTGAGCAGCTGGAAAACATTACCATTATGTGCGATGGGCAGCATGTGCACGAATGCACGGACAGCGAGCAAATGGTGGCGCTGTTGCAAAGCGGTAGGGCGGTGTTCGGAGTATCCATGGGATCCCTGTGGAAGCAAATTAGGGATGCTCTTGAACACGAGGAGTATGTCGATTTATCCACGATGCCTTCCACTGCGGACTCGACCCGTCCTGTTGACGACATCGCTGCGATGCGCATGAAAAAGAAGCTTGATGCAAAGCGACAGGCACGCACCGCGGTTTCACTGTAATATACAGGTTTGGCGCATACCGTATAGGTTGAACAGGCTAAATCGGGTTACATGGTCATCGATATACGGTAGATATGTAGAGACAGATTACAACAGGGGGAGTGTCGCATGCTTGATATTCTGCCGGCATTGCTGTGGATTGTCGCGGCAGTCATTGCGGTGAACATTTGTTCGATTACCGCGATTCGTGGAAATATCTTCTCAAAAACCAAGCGAGACGTATATCCAGTACGTTGGTCGATTGTCGGTTTGCACTTCACCTCATTGGTTATTGGCGCCTTGCCATACCCGGTATATGCGATGTTCAAATCTGGCTTTTCCGCAAAATTCCAGCGTTTCTATGAGCAAGTAGGATGGCCGTCAGCCGCGCTGATGATTTTGCTGATCGCCGCGGAGCTGGTGTTTATGTATCTGCAGGCCAGAAATGGCATGAAAAACGAAATGGAAAGAAAACTCAGACAAGCCATCAAAGGCTGACCGTAAAAAGGCGTCCAGCGCAGCGAAAACGCCATCCGCCATACTGTTGGATTATATCGAGCAAAGTCCTGAAAGGGGACGTGCTGACATAATCCAACGATGTTATGTACAGAAAAGAGTAGCAATCTTCGGCCGACACTCTTTTCTGACATAACGTACATTATCGGACAAAATGAGAAACGGTTGAAGGCGCTGTGGAAAATAGATTACTAACTGTTTCGTTGACTGTCTGCGGTGATATCGCGAATGCTTGTCATTCACCGACGGCAAAAGCGTGTCGCAGCCTCTACGGTTTCGTTATACATTTGAAACATGTGTGAGGAGACGACAAGACGAACGACGATATTGATTGCCGCATTCGAGGGCTGGAATGATGCCTGCCAGGCCGCGACGAATGTCATACGGCATCTTGTATCGCGATATGATTCACAGGAGGTGTGTCATATCGACAATGAGGGTTTTTATGATTATCAGGTGGCTCGTCCGATGATCTGCTCGGTACAGGGACGTAAGCGAATCATTTGGCCGCAGACCACGTTTTATGACATTGATGTTTCCCCTACGCTGCATTTTCTTGCGCAGATTGCCCCCGAACCGAATTATCGTTGGGAGGATTATTGCAGGCAAACGTTGCGTATCGCAGAGGATTACGATGTGAGCGATATCGTTACGCTAGGATCCATGTTCGACGACTGCCCCCATACGAGGCCTTTGCCTCTTGATATTTCCAAGAATGGCTGCGAAAGCGAGCCTGATAAGGAATATAACGGTCCTGTGGGCATTCCTAACATTCTTGACACTTTTGCGTCGGATGCGGGATTCCGGACCACGTCCATATGGGTTTCCGTGCCTCATTATTGCGCCAATACGGAATGTTTGCAGGGCTCGCTTGAGCTGGTTCGCGCATTGTCGCTTCTGTTGGAGCTTCCGATTATCGAGGGTGATTTGAATAGGAAGGCTGCAGAATGGCGCAAGAATGCCGATGAGATTGTCGAGCAGACGCACGCTGGCGATTATCTTGCCTGTTTGGAGCGGGATTACGATTTGAACGCTCAGGCACAACGTATCGCGTCGAATGGCATGCCGGCATGTGAAGAATTGATTCGCGAGGCCGAATCGTTCTTGCGTGGCAATTGACGTTGCAGCTGACGATAGGTTGCCTATATACAAGTTGGGCCGACCATCCTGTGATGATCGGCCCAACTTGTTGTTTGTTGTTCGCTTATCGAACTAGGTTCACGCTGCAGCCACGGCCTCCAGCGGAGAGAGCACGCCTGTGATCAGTAGCAGTGCCACGACGACAGCCAAGCCGATGCGGTAGATGGCGAACGCCTTGTATGAGAATGTGGATACGAACTTCAGGAAGCCGATGATCACCACGTAGCCGACTACGAACGCCACGATGGCTGCGGCGATGGTCGGACCCCAGCCCGGGAACATGCCGGCATCCCCTGCCGCAACATCCTTAACGGCCGATACGGCTTCCAGAATGCCTGCGCCGAACACGGCGGGAATGGCCATAAGGAAGCTCACGCGGACGGCTGCCTCACGGGTGTACCCCATAGCGCGGCCGAAGGTGATGGTGCCGCCGGAACGAGAAACGCCTGGAATCAGGGCGAGCATCTGGCCGATGCCGAAGATCAACGCGTCTTTCCAGGTCATTTCCTTCATGGTCTTGACCTGCTTGGAACGAGCATCGACCACCCACAGCAACACGCCGAATAGCATAAGCACGGTGACGGTGATCCACAGATTGCGCAGCGATCCTTCGATGGCATGCTTGAACAGCAGGCCCGCAATCAGAATCGGCATGGTGCCGAGGATAATGAACCAGCCCATCTGGGTATCCGGATTGTGCGCGCCCATGCGACTTTTGAAGTCCTTGCCCTCCTTGCCGAACAGGGAACCAAACCAAGCGCCGAGGATACGGATGATGTCGCGACGGAAATACAAAATCACGGCAAGCTCGGTGCCAATCTGAATAATGGCGGTAAACGCGGCACCTGGGTCAGATCCCAGCATCAAATCGCCGATGATGCGGATATGGGCACTGGAAGAAACCGGCAGGTACTCGGTCAATGCCTGTACCAGCCCAAGGAAAATCGCTTGGAAGAAATTCATGAACCCTCTTTTACATGTATCAATGGTTTCGTCTGCTTTTCCGCATCCAAGACTAGCGAGAGGGGTCTAATTTTTCGCTATGGATCCTTGAGTTGTCTCAAACCACGCACACAATGGTGCCCAAACCTATCGGAATCTCGCCAGCGACTCTACATAGTCTCGCAAACGTGGCGCATGATGCAAAAGAAAGGCCTGGCATTATGAGCAAATACCGTAAAAGCAGAGCATTCAGCCCGGAAGGTTTCTTCGAATGTGAAGGCCGTGGCCTGCAATGGCTTGGTGAAGCGAGCTCCAAGGGAGGTCCGCGTGTTGTGGACGTATACGATTGGGGCAAGGATTATCTCGATATCGAACGTGTGAACGCCTGCGGGCCGACACTGCAGGCCGCGCATGATTTTGGTGCGTCCCTCGCCCACATGCACGATGCTGGCGCTGATTATTTCGGATCCGCTCCGGCCGGCTATACGGGAACCTGCTATTTCGGCCCCCTACAGGATCCGGTTCCTATGGATACCGGCGAATGGGATGATGTGGCCACATATTTGGCCGAAGGCAGGATACGACCGATGGTACGGCTTGGTATGAAACGTTGCGAACTGACCGACTACGACATGGAATTGACTGAAGACGTCATTGAAGCGCTGCCTGAAATACTGGGTAAAGCGGCTAACGATAAGCCTGCGCGTGTGCATGGCGATTTGTGGAGCGGCAATGTCATGTGGTCAGCCGATTCCGGATCCGTAGAAGCGGTGCTTATCGATCCGGCAGCGCATGGCGGGCATCGTGAAGAGGATCTCGCCATGCTTGACCTGTTCGGCATGTCGTATCTGCGGGACATTCTCGACGGATATCAGTCCGTGCACCCGTTGAAGGCGGGATGGCAGAAGCGCACCACATTGTGGCAGCTCTACCCCATCGCCGGACATTGCGTGTTCTTCGGTGGCGGATATGTGAACCAGTATCGCGCCATGTGCCGGTCATTGCTCAAATAAACACGTAAATATGTCTAACGATTGACTGTTGTAGGCGTGAGACAATCCGCTTGCTACAGCAGAAACATTGAAAAAATAGCCGGTTGCTTCAAAAATTGAGGCAACCGGCTATTTGAATGCGATCTAGCGCTGTTTTCTCATCGGAAGTACGGCATTAGAACAGGGAAATTCAGCGCAACGCATCCTTTAACTTGGAGAAGAAGCCCTTCTTCGTTCCGGAGGTCGGGCGTGCGCTTACCGCAACATGTTGGGCATCTGTGTCATGTTTTTCTGCGAACTGTTCCATCAAGGCGCGCTCGTCGTCAGTGAGCTTTGTTGGAATCTTCACTGCGATATGCGCCACCAGATCGCCACGCTCGTTCTTGTTGTTAAGATGTGTGACACCCAGATTCTTCAAGGTCACAGTGTCGTCGGGCTGGCTTCCTGCAGGCACGCTCACCGACTGTTTGCCGTCGAACGTGTCGATCTCCAGATCATGCCCCAGCACGGCCCAGCTCATCGGCACCTGGATCCAGCAGTGCAAATCATCACCGTCACGAGTGAAGGTATCGTCCTGAGCGATACGGATATCGACATACAGGTCGCCGGCAACACCACCGTTTTCACCCACTTCACCCTGATTGGCGAGACGTAGACGGGTATTGTTCGTCACGCCGGCAGGCACGGACACGCCGACATTACGGGTGACGCGCACGCGACCATGACCAAGGCAGGACGGACACGGATTTTCGATAACGGTACCGTGTCCTTCGCAGCGTTCGCATGGCGCAGTGGTCATCATTTGGCCGAGCATGGTGCGTACCACACGCTGGGCATAGCCTTGTCCATGGCAATCGGGGCATTGCGCGGGCTGAGTGCCTTTCTGACATCCTGTTCCGGCGCATTCCTGACATAGACCGAACGTCTTGATCTCAACATGCGCGGTGTCGCCGAACACCGCCGTCTTCAAGTCGATGGTTACCGTGGCAAGTGAATCACGTCCTGGCTGTGTACGCGGGGTCGGTCCACCGTTGCCACCGCCGAAGGCACCTCCGGTGAACATGCTGAAGATGTCTCCCATGTCGCCGAATCCGCCACCGAATCCGCTGCCGCCCATACCTCCAGCATTTGGATCGTTCGGGTCCACACCGGCGTCGAACATCTGACGCTTCTGCGGGTCGGACAACACTTCATAGGCGTTATTGACTTCCTTGAATTTGTCTTCGAATTCCGGACCTGCGATATCGGGATGATATTTGCGGCTCATCTTTCGATAAGCTTTTTTGATCTCGTCGTCGCTTGCGGAGCGGTCTACGCCCAGCACTTCGTAATAGTCCGTCACGGTTGTTCTTTCTCCCTATTGCTTTTCGCGTGTCATTGTGCCATAAGGCGGGGTCAGCTGTTGGTTTGGTTTTCGTCGTGCGCCACGAATGCGGTCAGATATCTGGCGACGGCACGCACTGCAGCCATGGTTGCCTCGTAGTCCATATGCGTCGGTCCAATGGATCCGACGAAGGCAATGGGCTCGCTGGAATCCTGCGCTGTAATGGTGCGATCGCTGGCTTCTCTCCCCTGTTCTTCCGCAGTCTCGCCTTTTGTGGTGTCGTCAACGGTTGCCGAGGTTCGACCGTATCCGCTGGTCACCACGGATGCATGCAGTAGACCAGGCGTGTGCGTTTCGGATCCGATGGCCACTCCGACTCCATTGGATTGCGTGGTTTCACTCAACGAGCTCATGAGTTTCATGAGCACGACTTGCTCTTCCAACGCATCGAACAATGGTGCGAGATCGGCCACGGTGCGCTGGTGCGCGAGCCGTGAGGTTCCTGCCATGTAGAGTTCGCTCGCGCGCTCGTCGTCGGCCATGCCATCGAAAGCTTGAGCAAGCGTTTCCGCCAATTTGCTGATAGAACGGTATTCCTTGCGGGACGACATTTGCCTGACATAGTCCGCGGTTCGAGTCAAAGAAACGCTGGCGCACTGCGCGTTGATTTCGTTGACCAGATGCGACAGCACCGTGGTGTCCGGCAACTCGGAAACGTTGAGCATATGCTGCGCCACTCGGCCGGTGTCGGTGATGACGACGGCCAACAAGGTGTTGATTGATACGGGAACGATTTCGATATGCCGTAACGTCGATTTCGCCAACGACGGTGCCGCCACGACCGCGACCTGACCGGTGATCTGCGCCAGAAGACGGGCTGCGCGCTGCAAGGTGTCCTGCAGATTGACGGATCCCGACAAAAAACTGTTGATGCCACGGCGTTGCGCTTCGGACATCGGCACCACTGTGGCCAAACGGTCCACGAAGTATCGGTATCCTTTTTCCGTTGGTATGCGCCCTGCTGACGTATGGGGTTGAATAAGGTATCCCTCATCTTCCAAGGCGGCCATATCATTACGGACGGTGGCCGAGCTGACGCCCAGATCATGATCTTTGGTCAAGGTGGTCGAACCAACTGGCTCCTGCGAGCGAATATAGTCCTCGACGACGGCACGCAGTACCAACATACGTCTTGACTGCGTCATGCGTGCCTCCTCTACATATGCGATACGACTCAAATGCTTCTCCCATTGTATTAGCACTCACGCGGCACGAGTGCTAATCGGTTCGTCTTGGGCATAACGAAATAACGCGCCTGGGTGCCGCCCGCACCAGCGCCGGACAATGCCAGCTCATTGGAATCCGAGGTGGCGGATTGTTGCGTATCATGCAGGTTATCAAGCATTCTGCGGGTCAGTTCGTCAGCTTGAGTCTGAATCTCAAACATCTTCCGAGTCAGCTCGTCATCTTGAGCCATATACGAGGGATCCATGAGATCGTCTATCGACACACCCAATGCCTGCGCCGCGAGATACATCTGGCGGAACTTCAGGCGACTGTATCCCGTCAGCATCTGGGATACCGCTCCCCTGCTGACGTGAAGCACTTTGGCCATATCCTCCTGGCGCATGCCGCTGAGATCCATGTATCGCTGGATGTTGTAGCGGATCGCCCTTTCGATATAGTCGGCTTTCCTCTCGTTCATCAGGCCGTCATCGGCACTCATCATTTCCTCTGCACTCATAACGCACCTTCTATCATTTTCGTGTTACGTAATTAGATTTCCTAATTACGTACAGTTTAGTATATCTAAAAACGTATTTTTCTAATTAAAGGATTTTCTGAAAGAATCCAACGCTATCGCTCTTGTCTTTTTCCGAGCATCCGATCGGTGTCCTCTCGATCTTTGAGCAGATATTTGGAGTCCGTCAGGTCCGACAGGCTGATTCCCAGCGCCTGCGCTATCAGGCAGGCATGTCGTAATTTCAGGCAGGTGCTTCCCGATAGAATCTGCGAGATCGCGCCCTTTGTGACGTGCAATGCGTCGGCTAGATCGCCCTGGGTTGCATTCCGCAGAATTAGATAGTGCCGTATGTTGTACCGGACGGCCTCCTCCGTTTGTTCTACAAGCTTTTCGTCAAGCGTATTCAAGACTTTTTCACTCATGCTAGGAACCCCTTTCGATGCCATTTCCGACACGCCGATTTTTCATTGGCTGTATATCGCTCTAACATTCTAGTTAGAAAAACTAACAAAGAAAAAGACAATAAAGATTCCCTAGCGTAAAAGGAAGGAGCTAATCATGTCCAACATGAAGCGCTGGATGCGGGAGAACGGCATCACCTGTTCGGCTCTGGCTCGACAGATGGGAATTTCGACCACCTCTGTGATCCAGAAAACCAATTCCAAAACTCATTGGCGGTACTGCGATATGTCCTTCCTGTACGACCACTACGGCCTCAGCGCGGACTTCGTTCAGGATTTCGTTCCCTATGACATTTACATGGAATCAATGAAATCCCATGGCATTCCAATTTGCGTCTGAACTTTCAAAGACTTCCTTCTCGCAAGCAGAGAAGGACGACAACCGAAAAGGATTCGGGTCGCGTATCCGCCAAGATTCTCCGACCCGAATCGCGATTTTTTAAAAAAGAAAAATGCCCGTCCTGACGCCAACCAGGACGGGCTGTGCAACAACCGAAACGTTCAAGTCCCTGTATCCGCCAAGATTCTCGGACCTGAACTGCGATTAACAGGAGTCATTACACAATGAATAATCCTACCAGTTCCACGATATCAGTTCCTTCCTCGGAGTTTGCCGAGAACACGTTCGATGTTTCCTTGATGGATCCGGCCCGTATGGAAAGCGTCGCCGACCGCGTGTCGAAGATGACCGGCGAGCAGCAGGAGGCGTGGGCGAACACCATCACCAACTCGATCCGCGACCGCGTGCTGAACATGGCCGGCAAATGGTACGAGTTCGGCGAGGCCCGCCAGCTCGCCATCGAGACCTGCCAGGACGCCTACGCCGGTGGGGCGTGGAGGATCCTCGGATACCACTCGTGGGCCGAGTATTGGAAAGACAAGTTCTCCACCGCCGAACTCTTCCGTTCCAAGGATGAGCGCAACCAGCTCATCAAGACGCTCAAGGACAACAATTTCAGTTCCCGCATGATCGCTCCGATGGTCAACATGAGCCACATGGGCGTCGTGAAAGTATCCAACAGGCTTTCCGCATCCGAGGAATCCACCTCGGACGGTTCGGAGAATCTTGTACAGATGGAAACTAAGTTTACATCTGTACAAGATCAGGGTGAGTCTGTCACGTCGGATGTTCAGTCTTCTTCCGGCGCATCCAAGTCTGAACCGGCCGCTGATACCACTCCGGGCGAGGGTGGGAACGTTCCGCTCTTCTGCCCCGCTCCGGCTCCGACGCCGACGCCCGCCGTCAAGACCAAGTCTCTGGATGGCAAGAAGTACGATCCGAACCGTTCACATGACGAAATGGTCGCGGATTGGCTGTGGCTCAAATGCCTGCAGGACATCAAGGGCATGACCCTCCGTGCCATCGAAGCCGAGACCGGCGTCCCGTTCAACACGGTATCCCGCATCCTGCGTGAGAACGAGCCCGCCGCCGATGAGAAGACCCTTATCGCGTTGAAGGCGTTGCGCCTGTGCCGTGAACAGGGTCTAAGCCAGGACGAGGCGGCGGAACGTTTGGGCTTGCGTCCCGAAGCGTTGGAATGGCTGTTGGCCGACGAGAACCGTCCGCAGGTCGAGAACCTGCTTGATGAGGAAGCCTACGCGCGTAACCGCTCCCATGACGGCATGGTCGCGGACTGGCTGTGGATGCGTAGCCTCAAGGACCTCAAAGCCATGACCCGACGCGATATCGAAGCGTTGACCGGCATCCCGCAAACCACCGTGTCCCGCATCCTGCGCGAGGGCGAACCCACCTCGAAGGAAAAGACCCTGCTCGCGTTGAAGGCGCTACGCCTGCGCAGGGAGGAATCATTGAGCCGCGCCGCGGTAGCGAACCGTATGGGCTTGCGTTTGGAAGCCGTGGAATGGCTGTTGGCCGACGAGAACCGTCCGCAGGTCAAGGACGTGATTGACCGTGGATGCCTCCTCGACCAAGCCTACGGCGGCAGGCTGCGTTTGATCGATGGTTCCGAGCAACGTCAGGAGGACATCGCGGACCTGTGCGGCGTGAGCCAGAGCATGGTCTCCCAGACGTGCACGAAACTCAAGAAGGACTACGATCTGGTCGCCGCGGACCATAAGAGGATCGAGGCCGAGGGCGGCGTGAACTGGCAGCTGCCCGACAATCCCAGCATGGCCGATCTGAGCGACCACAAGGGATCCCAACTCGAATCCGTGTACTGGCGTGAGGGCACGCCCGCGAACGGCTACATCCCCGACGCCGGCCCGTCCCAGTGGACACGCGTCGCCGAGGACGAGGCGATGGACTTCGACCCGTCCATACCCGAAGCCGCCACTCCCTGGTACACCGCGTTCGCGCACTGCGCGACCGACCTGTTCACCCATCTGACCGGACCATGCAACATCGTCCTGAACCATCCCGAACTCATCGACCTCGATTCCAGCCGCGAACTCCTCGAAGCGTTGGACGTGCTGCGCGGCGTGCTCGACCGCGGCGGCGCGAAACTCTCCAAACACCTGCGGTCCGTGCAACTGCAGGCCGACCTGTACGGCGATGACGATGACGACGATGACTACTACGACGAGGAAGAGGACCTGTGATGACCGGCACGACGATGACCCTGGCCAACGGCCGTGTCCGTGCCAAGCAAGGCCACGGCCACAACGACTCGACCCGATACCTGCACGACGGCATCACCGTCATGGACCGCATGAACCGGATCCTGCAGGTCTGCGACCGGATCCGCCTCGCAAGCGTCTGCCGTAAATGGGCGCCATTATGCGGCATGGACGCGCCCATGCTCGAACAACTCGTCCAGCAGCGCCTCTGGGACCTGTGGAAGGACGAATGGGACACGACCGACTACCCGTACGGCGGCGAGGACGACGAAAGCGCGTGGACGGTACCGAAATTCGCGGCACGTACCGCGAAGAACGTCCGTTTGGAAGCCGCCCGCACCTCACGACGCTGCGGAGTGGCCCTCGCCCCGAAGGATCCCGTCGACAACGCCATGAAGACCCTGAAAGCCGCGCGCAAAGCCGTCAAGGACCAACGCGAAACGGTCGGCCGGATCCGCAGGAGCCTCGCCCAGACCACCGACACCGGCGAATATGAGCGGCTCGTCGCCAAGTTGCATGAAGCCCAGACGACACTCGCCACGTTGGAACAGGCCATGTGCGAGGCGCAGGACCGCAAGGACAACGCCGAAGCCAAGGGACGTTTCCGCGTCGACCACGTCGAACTGTCCGATCTGGACGCGTACGCGTTCAATCCCGTCACGAACGCGCCGGCATGGCGCATGCTCGGCACCCGCACTCCCGACGAGGCCGACGAACTCGTGATCCGGAACCGCATCACCCAGCAGATCGACCCGTTGGGCGATCCCGCGCAGGTCTGGGACATGGCCACGGGAGCCGCGGACATGATCCTCAAACAGTTGGAACTCCGCGCCGGATCCTACGGCAGGGCCAGCCTCCTGTTCGACGCGGACCGCGGAACCATCGACCACACGCTGCGCAACCGGTTGCGTGACTGCGTGTACCGCATGTGCGTCGGCCAGTCCGAGACCGCGGCCGCGGATCTCGTGGACCTGATCGACGGATTACGCGCCACCGGTCCGAAACGTCCCGCGCGACGAGCCGCGTCGAAGAGAACACGCCGTCCAGCCAGCAGAAAGGCAAACTCATGAGCATCAAACACCATCGTTTCCAACTATCGGTCGTCCTGTTCTGGATCAGCATGCCGTTCATATCCCTCTACTTTTACCTGGGATTGGGAGCGTTCCTGCACGCGTTGACCGGCCTGCCCCTATGGGCGTCGGTCGGACTGGTCACGTTGGCGTTCCTGCTGGCGTTGCCACTGTGCGCCTTCCACGAATTGGATAAGGAAGAGAAGAGGGAACAGCGATGAACAGCCAGGCCATCGCAAGACTGCTGACGGACCGTCATGCGATCCGCCTGCTGATGGCAAGCCCCGCGGACGGCAGCCAGGACCTGTACGTGAGCACCATGATCGGCATTCCACAGACCGTAGTCCCCGCACTCCGCCAAAGATGCGTGGAGCACACCGTCCGCCGTTGGGCGGGCCGATAACACCGATATCCGACCGAAGCGCATGTCCTTCCGTCCCACCGTCGAGACGGAAGGACTTTCGGTACCCGACGAAATAAGGAGAAAACATCATGAGTTGGCAATGCACGTCATGGGCGCTCAGGGAAGCGCCCGCGCCGACCGCGAACGCCCGACTGGTCCTGATCGCGTTGGCCGACCGTTGCGGTCCGGACGGCAGACGCGCGTGGCCCACCATCACCACGCTCTCGCAGGAGGCGCACTGCTCGAAGGCGTCCACCAAAAGAGCGCTCAAAGCGTTGGAGGAATCCGGATGCATCCGGCGTGGCGACCAATCCCTCGCGATCCGTGACGAGAACGGCCAATGGCTCCCGCCGCAATATCGTCCCATCGTATGGGAATGCTGCATGGACGTGACAATCGAGAATCCAGCCCGCAAACCCGGCCGGCAGGCACGCGTCGAACGCGAGAAACGTGGCGTCGGACAGGAGTCCGAACAGGCCGGAACATCCAGAGGGCTCAAAATGAGCCCTCTGGAAAACGTTGGAAACAAGCCAAAACCCAGAGGGCTCAAAATGAGCCCTCTGAATTCCAGTGGTGTCACCAGTGACACCTCTAGAGGGCTCACTAGTGACACCTCTATAAAGGAAACAAATATAGAAACAAATACTTACCCCTCTGTCCCTACGGGACATCTCCCCGCAGGCGGAGAGATCCACGCCGACGAAGAGAACACCGAACCCGAACCTGGAAACGTCGAACCTTCCATGAGCGTGCAGGACGATCCGGCGCGTGAAGTGCTCGACGCGCTCGACCTGATGCGTTCGAGGCTCGGACTGCCGGTGGAACGTCCGAACGGGCGCGACGTGTCCAAAGCCAGCGGCCTCGTCGCCAAGGTCGCGTCCGCCAACGACGGCGACACGGGCAGGGCGTTGGCATGGATCCTCGCGGTCATCGGCTGGATGCCGTCGAACACGTTCTGGCTCCGCCGCGTCACCAACGGGCGAAGCCTCGCATCGAACTGGAGCCAGATCGCGAACGACTACGCCGTGGACCAGCTCGAAACCCAACGCCGCCATGACGCCGAAGCCCGCGACCGGGACAAGCCCGATACGGGCCGGGCCCGGAAAGCGACCCCGGTGCCGCCCGCCTACACGCCCCATTCCACCGCATCCGGCCATGCCGTCCAGATCCTCGGATTGAGATCACTGGCCCGCGCCGGCGTCACCCAACACGACATCGACAGCCACCTCACGGCCCAGACCGACACGTCGGACTGCCGCGTCTGCACGATGGAACCCCTCAACCGCGCCACCCACGGACTGACGGCCGGCCAGTCCGACGCGAACTGATATCCGTCAGCAGCGCAGAACGAATTCGCCCCGTACAAGCGACTGTTCCGGCATCAGTCCAGCCCGACTGGTCAACGCCATCGACACGGCCGCGAGAAACGCGTTGCTCGACGGACACGACAGGATCGACGCCTCGGAGCTGAACATCCTCAAAACCCCGACCCCACTCGCCGCACCACAGCGACGCCACATACCGGAAGGAACGCCAATGGAAACCATTCCCGTGCAGACCCTCATCACCATCGTCGTCATCGCCTCGGTGCTCATCCTCGCGCTTGCGGCCAGCATCAACCTCGACCGCAACCGCGAGGCATGGAAGGAAGGCTACGAACACGCGCTCAACGTGCATCGGCTGATCCCCAGCCCACGCGACGAGGCGAACATCGCTTCCGCGCCACGCAGGTACGCGCAGAACCGCGGGCCGAGCTGGAAGGACGGATACAAAAGCTGTCTGAAAGCCCACGGACTGCCGATGACGGAACGCGACTCGCAGGAAATGCGCAGCGACCCCTACGCGAGCATGGACAACGCGGCGTGAAATCGCCAACGGCGTCAACTCGGCCGCCGCCTCCATCCACAACCGGACAGACATAAAGAAACCAAGCATCACATTCCACGACGGGAGGCGAATGAATGCAACAGCACACCAACGGCGGCTACGTGGCCGTCACCGGGCACAAGTTCAAGACCGGCACCCATGGCGACGAACATTGGCCGAAGATCCCCGACACAGAACCGTTCCCCGAAGCTGAACTGGAACGCAACCGTGACTTCATCCAACGATGCCGGGCCCACACCATGCCATTTCGCAAGAACCGGAAGGAAAACCAATGAACGGGAAACGAGAGAAAACCAACGCGCACGGTGCAGGACGCATCCTGTCCTACGAACCGCTGAAGGTGCACTGCGACGCTTGCGAGGAAAGCCTTAAAGCCCAGGAGACGGACGAGTGACGGGCGCGGCCGTTTTCGAGGCTCCCGCGAGAGGCTGTCGGATATCGGACCTGAAAGACGGTCAAGGAAGAATCTTACGGCTACGCGACATCACGGCTTCATCCCTCGGCCACGCCTCCCATGCCGATACGAACCGAAAGGCCGTCAACGTGACCGACCAGTCCGAAGGCCCAACGCGTGCAGGCGGGAGATTCACAATCGAACGGCAGCCCGATGAAAGCGACAGTACGGCCGTGATCCACCGCCTCCACGACGAGCGTGACCAACGGTGGCAGAACCTGATAGCCGGCCTTCTCGTTCATGCGAGCCGCGGCCTCATTCGTCACGACGGACAACACGAGTACGCAGCCGTGTTGTGCGGCCCACGGGCCGCAATACCGTTTGAGCCCGACGCCGACACCCATACGCCGACGCTCGGGAATCACCGCGATCCTTTGGATCATGGCGGTCCTTACGGCAAGGAACTCTGCTGCATCGTGCTGCCCGACAGTGGCATAGTATGCGGAATCCTCCAGGTCTGGCATGACGCACGCTCCTCCTACAAGGCGGTCCTCGGCCCACGCCCCTATAAGCGTCGGCCGGAACAGGTCGTCCGGATTGGGCAAAGGTTTTGGCAAGCGCTGGTTCCGGCGCTCTCCGATCTGTTCGGCGAGCAGATCCCAGATCATGTCCACTTGCATCTGATCGTCGGCGACCGCGAATCGCAAGGTTCCGTCCGCTTCCTCCAACCCGCCGTTCACGCCCGCGCGGAACAGGTCAGAATCATCCGACCGGCTCTTGGCGAGGACGTGGAACAGATTCTGCAATCTTTCAAGCAGGCCCATGAACGCGCTCCCCTCACTGCAATTGGACGATTCCAGCATACCGGTCGGCATCAGTGAGGAACGAGGCCCAAGAAGGCGATAGAGACTGTGCGCGCGGGGCCGATATCAGTTCCGTCCACCTGTGGTCCGTCGGACCACAGGACTTTTTCCGGCAAAATGGAAACGGGCTTCGAACGGTGAACTAGCGTGGTTGGCGGACCGGGACGCATAGCATATCCCGTCACATCCGCAGACGAAAGAAAGGATATGGATGATGGACATCGCCAATACGCTCAAGGGCCTTCTTCCCAAGATCGGATTCACTTGGGACACGCTGCTGCGCCTGTTCTACTCACTGTGCGGCTGGCTCGTGATAGGGACGCTCATCCCCGTCGCGGGAGCATCCGGCCGCACCCCGGTCGGCACGCTGCGTCGACTCCTCGACTGGCTTGACATGCCATCCGCGTTCACGCTTGGCATGGAACGCTGGTGCGACGGTCATTCCATGCTTCTGGCGGCGGTCGGTCTCGGCGTGATGCTCTTCTCGATCGTGCTGTCTTGCATGGTCTTCTACCCGGACGATAGAGTCTCCGGCATGGAGATCCCGCCTTTCTGTCTCGGTCTTCTGCTCTACCTCCAGGCAGGTTTCGGACCGTCTGCCGCGGGATGGATCGTCGTGGCATGGGTCGCCGTCCCCATCGTCTACCAGGTCAGGCTTGACATGCAAATCTGGGAATCGCACCATAGGCTCGCCAATCTGTACGAAAAGTTCTTCATGGATTTGGCATTCACCTGGCCCGGGGCCATGTTGATCACCCTCTTGTACCCGCTGCTGATGCTGGTGCGGCTGCTGTTCGGCGGCGTGGCACCGAACACCGACTGACGTAGATCTTGCTTCAATCCGGGCACTGCGCTATATGCGTGGCGCCCTTTCTTTTTAAGCGTTGCGCCATAGTCGTATGCAACGCATAAAAGCCCGCTTTCGGCGCGGCAATCGCATTGACCGGACATCGCTGAGATGGTCCTCGGCTTGCGTCCTTCCAATCATTGCTGTACCATTTTCTGTACATATATTGTCGAGTTGGGAGGGTTTCGTCATGGTCACGGCGGTTGCATACACGAATTTTCGCAAGGATCTGAAATCGTATCTTCGTCGCGTGAACGACGATGCGGACATGCTTCTGGTCACCAACAAGGACCCGCGGGACAACGTGGTGGTGATGAGTGCCGACGATTACGACTCGCTCATGGAGACGTTGCGCGTATACCAGAACCCCGGATTGTTCGACAAGGTCCGACGCGGGATGTCGCAGGTGCGTTCGGGTTCCGCCGCCGCGCATGACCTGGTCGGGGAGTAATCGATGCTGCGTTGGACTGATGATGCGTGGAACGATTACCTGTATTGGCAGGGCCAGGATAAGAAGACCCTCAAAAGGGTCAACGCGTTGATACGCGACGCGATGCGTTCCCCGTTTGCCGGCCTCGGCAAGCCCGAACCTCTCAAATGGGAATTGCAGGGCGCGTGGAGTCGGCGCATAGACTCCGCGAACCGGCTGGTGTACATGGTGGAAGACGGCGACCTGTACATTCTGTCCGTTCGCGACCATTACTAAAAGATTGTTCATCGGCGGTCTTCGGCCTTCTGAGCCACGTAACGATGTGAGACTCAGGGACTGCCTCTTTCCGTCCCGTCGTCGTCCTGCATTCGTGTTCGTCTTTCTCGTTGCCTCATAGGCGCTTGTTCCACGGTTGCCGTGTCATGCACGTGATGACCTCCTCGTTTAAGTGTTGTTTCCGCACTCACATGCAACGCTTAAAGAGTTGTGGTCCGTTGGACCACAGGAACGTTTCCGGACTGATATGCCGGCCTATCCCCCGCCTCTCATGTGTTTCCGGCAATACGGCCACAGAAACGAGAGGTGTTGGAACATGAGACTCGTCATCGCAGAGAAACACTCGGTCGGACAGGCCATCGCGCAGGCCATCGGAGGCCGGCAGCAGGTCGGCGACGGATACATCGAACTGGCGGACGAAGGCGCCATCGTCACTTGGGCGCAGGGCCACCTCATCGAACTCGCCATGCCGGGCGACTACGAGGGACGCGGTTGGGACAAATGGAACATGGACGCGCTGCCCATCGACCCGTCCCCCGACTGGCGTTGGAACGTCAGCGACGAGCAGGGGGCGGCCCGACAATACGCTAACATCCGCCGACTCCTCGACCGCGAGGACGTGACCGAACTCGTCAACGCATGCGATCCCGACCGTGAGGGCGAGGCCATATTCCGCCGCATCACCTCCTACGCCAACGTCCACAAGCCGACGAAACGGCTCTGGGTCGCCTCGTTGGAGGAGGAAGCGATCCGCCAGGCATTCGACACGATGAAACCCGAAAGCGCGTACGACGGTCTCGCCCATGCCGCCGAGATCCGCGCGAAAGCGGACTGGCTGATCGGCATGAACGCCAGCCGCGCGTACAGCCTCGCCTACAACACGCGCTTCACCGTGGGCCGTGTGCAGACCCCGACGTTGGCGATGATCGTGGAACGCGACAGTCAGATCGCATCGCACAGGCCCACACCGTTCTGGACGATCCATGTGCCCATGGGCGGGTGGCAGCTGGCCAGCGAGCAACGCTACACCAGCCAGCCGGAAGCGCAACGGATCCTCGACCTGACGAACACTCTCGGCGTCACGTTCGACGTGGTATTGAATGAACGCAGGCAACAGCACGACAGGCCTCCACGCCTGTACGATCTGACCGGCCTGCAAAAGGACATGGCGCGGCTGCACGGCCTGACCGCCGCCCGCACCCTGACGGCATTGCAGTCATTGTATGAGAAGAAACTCACCACGTATCCACGCACCGACTCGCAGTACATCACCCACGACGACCTCGAAACGCTCCGCCAGCTCACCCAAGACCAGCGCCTCATCGAAGGCTTCATCAACCCGAAAGACAAGCCCGCCGAGCCACGTCTGGAACTGACCGTGAACGACAAGAAGGTCGCCGGCCATACCGCGATCCTGCCGACCGTGCAGGCGGGATCCGACCGGCTCGACGCGCTTTCCGGCGACGAACGGCTCGTGCTGACGCGCGTGGTGCGGCGCATGTGGGAGGCGGTCGGCGACGACTACGTACACGAGGTCACGAACGTGACCGCGCGATTCTCCAACGAGTTCCGCGAAGCCCGATCCAACGATCCGAGCGGATTCCGTGACACGGCCGCCTTCGAAACCGGGTTCGTGAGCCATTCCGACCTGCCGGTCAGCCTCGGATGGAAAAGCATCGAACATGCGAAACCGGAAAAGGAAGACGCCAAGGACGAACCACGCAACGTGATTCCAGCGAACCTCGAACAGGGACGGTCCGTGATCCTTCCATCGGCCGGTACGGCCACGTTGAAGGAAGGCGAGACGAAACCACCGAAACCATTCACCGAAGCGACGCTGCTCGCCGCGATGGAACACGCGTCACGCTATGTGGACGACAGGGATCTCAAGGCCGCGCTGGACGACGACGAATCCCATTCCGGAGGCATCGGCACCCCGGCCACCCGCGCCGACGTGATCGAGAAACTCATCCGATCCAAATACGTGGAACGCAAGGGCAAGCAGCTGCGCTCCACCCAGTCCGGCCGGAACCTGATCGCCGTCGTGAATCCCTCGCATCGGAACGTCGAATACACGGCCCGCATGGAAAACAGCCTGTCGCAGGTCGAACACGGCGAACAGCCGGCCCAGACGGTCATGGAACTGTTCCAGGCCGAAACCGCCCGCATCCCGGCGCAGGCCATGCAGAGCGCCGAACGAAACAAGGCGATCGTGGAGGCCCAACGGCGGGCCAACGCGCCGGAACCGTTCGGCCCATGCCCCAGATGCGGACAGCAGGTCGTCAAGACCGGCAGGTTATGGCAATGCTCATCGAACAGACGCGAGAAGCAGGCGGACGGCACATGGAAGACCGTGGCCGGCTGCGGCTACAAGATCTATCCCGAAAAATTCGGCAAGCCCCTCACCGACACCATGGTCCGCCGCACGTTGGAAGGCCGCAAACCATTGGTGCGCGGTTTCGTGTCCAAGGCGGGCAAGGCGTTCGACGCGCGGCTCGTTCCGGACAAGCAGTACGGACTCGGCATCGAATTCGATGACAGGAAGAAGACCAAAGGACGCTGACGGACCCTGTGGTCCAACGGACCGGAAGATTCCGGATGGCCTCACCGTCCTATGGTCCTTCGGACCACAGGGTCCAGCGGTCCACGCCATCCTGTGGTCCAACGGACCGGAAGCGTGACGCGCCCGCCGGCATGGTCGGAAGTCCGTAGTCGAAAAGGCCGGATCCGTCGACTCCACGACCGATAATGGCGACACAAACCTGACGGATCCGACCGTCCCCATTTCAGCCGCCGCGCGCACGAAACGCGCATCCTCCAATACCGGCGTCCACCAGTCCGGAAATGACGCTCGTCGGCACAGGATGCGTGCTCGCCCGCGTCCGCGCCGGCAACGAACGATAGGACGCCGCACGACCGTCACAGTCAGCCATCTGAAAGGACGCGCACCATGAACGACCATCTCTACCCATTCGGAGTCGATGTCGTCTTCGCCCTCCCAGTGGACGCGGAAGGCGTCTGCATGGCGGATTGGAACCATATCCAATCCCTCACCAGCCGTCGCGTGTACGACATGTCGGCCACGCCCGAAAAACAGTTGAAACTGTCCGTATGGGTCATCGCGCCGGACACCGTGACGGCCATCAAGGAAGCCAACTACTGGCTGGAGACCAACATGCCCGCAGGCTGGAGGAACATGGGCCAAACCAACGTCCAACTGATCGGACTGCGCGACAGCGACGAGGTACGCAGGGCGATCAGCACGGCGGAATTCTGCTATTCGCTTCCCTTCGACGGCAGAATGCTGCAAGCCTAGAACCAGTCGTGACGCCAACGGTTCCGCGATTCCGGAACCGTTCCCAAACATGAGCCGGGACGAAGCCCCCACGGGCCTCGCCCCGGCTTCTTATATTCCCAGCCATTCCCATGCGGGCATATTCGCCATGAGCGCGGACGGGCAGACGACCCCGCGCAGGACAGGACAAGGAAGGGACACGACAACCCACATGAAAGAACAACACAACGTCAGCCGCGCCACCGCGGCACTCGTCGCAGCGGCCACGCTCACAGGAGGCGTGATCCTGCCGGCCACGGCACTGGCCGAGAACCCGGCTCCCGCGACCCAGCAGACCCAAACCACCAAGACCCCATTGGAAGAATTCGAGACCGCGAGGCAGACCGCGCGGGAGAAGGCCGACATCCAGAACGCGCACGATGGGACCGCCTACACGGCCACCACCTTCGACACGCTGCGGAAAACCCTTGACGACGCCAACCAACTGCCGGAAACCTCGTCCGACGACGATCTGCGCGCGATGGCCGACCGTCTCCGATCCGCCATCAACGCGCTCACCGTCGCGTCATGGACCGTCAACGGCGTCCAACTGCAGTCCAGCAACAACGCGCTCACGGCCACGCTGCCAACGTTCGACAAGGCACCCGACAGCCTGCAGGCCATCGGCTCGGACGGCTCCCACGTCGACCTGACCATCAGCGGAACATCCGAAACCTCCCCCAATCTCGGCGTGTTCTCCGGTTCCGCGTCCGCGCAGGCCAAAAGCGACGGCACCCGTCCGGCCATCAGCATCCCACTGTTCTGGACGCGCGGCAACGAGGCCACGGCCTACGGCAAGTCGTTCGTCAGATCGGGCGACGAATGGGTCATGTCGCATGACACCACGCTCGACGCGAACAACCATCCCGCCGAAACCAGCGTGAACGTCAACGGCGTGGATACGACGATCACATGGAATCCCGCGTCCAGCGACAACGGCACCGTGACCATGACCGGCACCGCGTCCGGCGACGTCGACGGACAACGGTGGCGCATCGACTACACCGCATCCCGCGCCGTCGACCGTACCGCCGTCAACCAGGCCGTCGCCGAAGGCCGCGCGATGCTCCTCGACACGATGCACGAATACACCACCGCCACGCGCAAGACCCTTGACGACGCGATCACCAAAGCGCAGGCCATGCCCGACTCGTCCACCGCGGACGAGGACGCCGCCGCCGTCGCGGCGATCAAGGACGCGGAATCCAAACTCCAGATCGTCACCTGGACCACGACCATCAACGGCAGCGACGTCGGCCTTCAACGCCTTGACGACGGCTCATGGACGCTCGACACCGGCATGCTCGACCGCAAGCTCACGCTGACCGCGTCGGACGGCACCGCCTTGGACATCCGCTCCAACGATCCGACACTGGGCGACAACGGCCGTATCCGCCTGAAAGTCTCCGGCCGGCACTCGGCCACCGTCAACGATCCGACCCAGGATCCACGCCTGTCGTTCGGCCAGTGGGTCGACAACGGCGACATGACCCTCACCGCGAGCGACGCCGGCCGCTCCTACACCGTGACCGCGCGGTGGAGCCAGCTCAACGGAAAAGCCATCGCCAGCGTGGAAGGCGCTCCGATCTCCTACGATCCGGACAGCCACGTCTGGACCGCGGCCCCGTCCACCGCATTGGACCAGTACGGCAATCCCGCGGTGTCCACCATCACGCTCGACAACGGCACCAAGACCGTCCTGCATCTCGACTACGGCAAGGCCCATGGCGGCACGTCCGGCACGCTCGTCCGCACCGCGACCGCCAAGGGCACCATCAAGGACAGCGGCCAGGATTACACGATCACCGTGACCGCATCCTCCGACACGTCCCGAACCCGCGCCTCGCTCGAAACGCTCGTCGCGTCCGCGAACGACTCCATCAAACCCGGCAGCCACCATTGGACCTCGAAGACGGCCACCGCCTTCGATACCGCGCTCAGCCAGGCCAAACATGTCCTGGCCTCCGACACCGCGACCATCGACCAGCTCGCCCAGGCCACCGGCAACCTGTCCGACGCGGCGGGCCGCCTCAAGGCCATCGTCTGGAAGACCACGGACGGCGACGAATTCGAATGGAACCCGCCGGCCGACACGTACGCCGCGACACTGCCTGACCAGACCGCCGCTCCGTCCGACGAGCTGAAAGCGGAATCCAACGACTCCACGGCCACGAGCCTCAAACGAGTCGACGGCGGCGAGGGCCAGACCATCACCGATCTCGACCTCGGACGCTTCGAAACGGCGGGCACGGCCCGATGGGAAGGCGTGAGCGCCAACGGCAAACGTCCCATGAGCGCCACGGCACACTACGACTACAAGACAGGCAAGGCCGTCAAGGTCAAGGCTCCTGACGGATCCGACCTCCAATTCGAGGCCAGGGCCGGCTATCTGGCCGCGTCCACGACCGCGAAGCTCGACTCCGACTACCAGCCCACGTTCACCGAGTTCGACGTGGACGGCACCAAGGTCCCGATCGCATGGGCCGACGCGACGACCCGCACCTCGACCGACACGACCAGCACCGTGACCCGCACCGGCCGGGCCGAAGGCACCATCACCGTCAACGGGCATGAACAGCGCTGGGTCATCAACGTGACCGCATCCCGCATCGAAGGCCGTATCGCGAGCCTGAACGTCATCGGCACCGACGCGAACGGCAGCGCAAGCGCATACGCCATCGACGGATTCGATGAGAAAACCACCGAATACACCGTGACGCTCGATTCCACGCATGTGGGCGACCGGTTCACCCTCGGCTTCAAATCCGCCGCGGACGGCGACGACGTCACCCAAGGCAAGGCCATCGCGTCCGGACTGGGCGCCAACGCCACCCGAATCCTGAAAGTCCGTCTCAACGGCACCGTGTACACCGTCAACGTGAAGTTCTCCAAGCCGAAACCGACCGTGGACAACACCGCCGCACGACTGTCCGGCATCTACGTGAACTACGACGGCAAGGCCGTCAAGGGACAGCTCATCGACGGTTGGAACCCCGACATCCTGACCTACACCATCACGTTGAAGGACGGCGCGGCAGGCGTGTACGTGCTGCCCGAAGCGCCGGAAGGCGTGACCGTGAAGGCGTCCGACGTCAAACAGACCGGCTACAGCACGGAACAGTCCTGGACATCCACCGCGTCCAACGGCGAATCCCGCACCTACGTCGTACGCGTCGTACGCGACCACGAGTCCACGCCGACCGCCGACGAAAGCTTCGTGCCCGAGGGAGCCAAGGACCTCGACGGCACGACGCCGGCACCATCCCAGGCCGCCACCGGCCTGAAGGCCATCGGATACGAACTCGACGGGAATTTCACCCCGATGTCCGGCGACTCGTTCCAGATTCCGGAAGGAGGCACGTTCGCCTACAAGTCCTACGCCGGCCAGACCGTACAGGTCGCCATCGCGAAGAAATCCGGCATGACCTACGAATACACGCTCAACGTGCTCGCCCCTGACGGCGTGACGTTCGCCGCCCGCACCGTGACCGTGACCTATGTCACCGCGGTCACCCACAAGGCCATGCTCGACGCGATCCTCGTGGACAACAAGCGCATCGACGGCTTCGACCCGAACACGCGCTCGTACAAGGCGACGGTCGGCAACCTCGACCATTGGACCGTGTCGACCCTGTTCGACAAACAATCCGGCATGAGCGTGACCGTCCACAAGGAACGTCCCAAGGCCACGATCACCGCGGTCAGCGCGGACGGACTGGTATCCACCACGTACACGGTCGAAGTGACCGCCAGGAAGAACGGCGAGGGCGTGGACGGCACGGTCATGGAGCGACTGTCCAAGACAGGTTCCGCCGTCGCCGCCATCGCTTCCGTCGCGGCCCTGCTGACGGGCGCGGCAGGCATCGCGTTGGCGACGATCCGCCGCCGCAGGAACAGCCGGATCTGATCCGGATCCCATAGGGCCGGACCCGCGCTCCCATGACGGGAACGCGAGTCCGGCCCTTTCCTTATATCAAGCCGGCCCGTGTCCGTGACATGAACCCATCGACCGTCCACGCGTGGAATTCCCTTCTCTTGTCTTGCGGGCATGCGTCGTGGACGGTCGCCGTACGGCCGGCCCCACCGCCTCTTTCATGAAGGGCCGGCGCGTACGGACCCTATCGGCCAGCCCAAGGAGCATCGGAACATGGACATGGACTCCTACCCATTCAGCACGGACCCGTACCGGCTTCGCGGCCGCGCGTTCTCCATCGTCGGATCCATGACGTCCGACAGCCAATGGCGCGACGCCGCGCTCGTGTCGGGCAGACTGTCCTCATGGGCGTTCACGAACTCGATCCTCATCGCCGCGCAACACCGTCTGGAAGCCGAACGCTTCGACGGCATGCCGGCCGATCCCACGCTCCTGGCATCCAAACCGCAATGGGCCCGCATGGGCCGCTATCCGAAAGACGGCCGCACGCCGTACCGCATCGTGGAACAGGACGGCACGACGCTGACGACCCGATACGTGTTCGACGTGTCCCAGACGGACGGCGAACCGTTCCTCCAACTGGCACCCTCCAAACCATCCGCCACCGTGTTGGCGTCCATGCTCGACGCCATGTGCGAGGACCTGAACGTCCAACCGCAGGCCGACGCCGATCCGGACATGGATCCGGAACTCGTGGATCCCGCGGACCGCATCCATTCGACCGCGCTGCTGATCGCCCGCACGCTCGTCGCGAATGACGTGCCGGAATCGTTGGCGGAGACGGCCGCGTTGACCGCCGCCTGCATGGTGTGCGGCGCGGTCGGCTGCGATACGGCGGTCGACCCGTTCGGCTTCGAGACCGGAGCGGAGGGACTGCTGCTGTGCGGCGGCGTCGCACGCAAGGCCGCACGCCGCATCATCGCCTACTGCGGACGCGGAACCGGCTACCGCGACGGAAGCATGCTCGCTCCCCCACCGTCCTCGTCGGACGGTGCCGGCCTCGCGGACATGGGCGAGGAAGCCGCCATGGACGTGGAACCGGCTACGGCCTCGCTCATCGGCCTGGACAATCCGGTTCCGCCCGTCCAGTCCATCGACTTCGGAGGTTTGGAATGAACAGGAAAGGCATGATCATCATAGGGGCGCTGCTCGGCTCGCCCCTCATCGTCCTCATCGCCATCGTGCTGCTCGTCGTGTGCATCCTGTCGCCCGCATCCGCCTACCAGACGTGCGTGTACGGCGAAGGGTACACCGGCACCGTGTCCGACCCGTCCAGTCCCTCGAACAACACGTCCACGCCATCGGACGGTTCGAGCATCACGAACATGCAGGGCAGCGCCATCCACGACGGCATGACCGTAGCGGAGGCGAAGGCGTGGTACGGCGGACAAAGCGGCCCCAACAACGCATGTGCCACGTATCCAGAAGGGCAATGCACCTACTGGGCGTGCATGCGCTCATACAACCTCGGCGGCATCAAGCCCGGCCCATACTGGGGCAACGGCGGTAATTGGGCGGCATCCGGACAGGCCGCGGGATACCAGACCACACGCACCGCACCGGTCCCCGGCAGCATCGTCAGCTTCCCAGGCGGCGTGCAGGGCGCCGACCCGACGTACGGGCACGTCGCCATCGTGGAATCCGTGGACAGGTCGAAGGGCAGAATCACCATCAGCGAAATGAACGTGAGGGGCTCCGTCGTCAGCTTCCGCGAAATGCCAGCCCTGTCCGGCGCGGTCTACGTCCTGCCCGACTCCAGCGTCAATGGTGCCGGCAACATCTCGGGCGGCACGGGAACGTCATCCGGCACGGTCACGGCCACGAAACGCGATGACGGGAAGATCGGGGTGAACGTGCCCGCATCGTCCCGTCCGGCCGAATGCTCGGCTGACGGCAGTCCGTTCGTCTACACCGCCGCGTCCTCGTCCGACATTTCCGGCAAGGACAACATCGAGGGGCCGGCAGATCCGAACGGCCTGCACGCGTCCGCACAGAACGCGAAGAAATACGCGAAATCCCATCTCAAGGACTACGGGTGGAACGATCCGGAATTCACGCCGCTCGAACTGCTATGGACCAGGGAATCCTCCTGGCAGTGGAACGCGGAGAATGCGGGTTCCGGCGCGTACGGCATACCCCAATGCCTCGGGCACGCCATCTGCACGGATCCCACGTTCCGCGAGAACGCGTACCGGCAGGTCGACTGGGGATTGCAATACATCAAGCAACGTTACGGCAGCCCGTCAGAAGCATGGCGGCATTCAGAGCGGACGGGCTGGTACTAAAGGTAAGGAGCGACACATGCTTTTGGCGGATTCGGTCAACCTCAAGATCGACTATTCGTGGCTGCCGAGCGAACTGACCAGGTTCGCGTCGGGCATCCTGGGATTCATGATCATCGTGTCCGTGATCGTGTTCATCGTCGGCTGCGTGAAATTCGTGTTCACCAAATTGACCGCGACACTCATCGACAATCCGAACGGCATCAAGATCCTCCTCGGCGTGATCATCGCCTGCGTCTGCCTCGGCAGCATCGGAGGCCTGGTCGCCTGGGGCACGAACCTATGGCCGGGAGGCATCACCATAGACTTCTAATCTCCCGCCATGGGCGGGATCCCCATCAAAGACCGGGGCCATCGGAGCTTTCCCTAATCTCCCTCCGATGGCCCCTTTTCCATGCCCGAAACCCATGCCGTCCACTCCATTTTCCCTTATATCAAGCCCGTTCCGGCATGTCCCATATCCTCTCGGAGCCCAATCCGGCACGAGTCCGGCGCAAGGCTCTCCCGACGAACAATCGTCGTGGAACATCACAGAAAGGAGAGCGGCATGGGAAACATTCTCCAAACCGCCACGGGAATGGTGCTCGCCGGACCGAGCGACGTCACGCCTGACTATAGCTACTTCCCGTTCATGAAAACCCTGATGGACATCGCCAAGGGCTTCCAGGGCATGGCCCTGATCATCTGCGTCATCCTCCTGATCGCCGCCGCGATCATGTTCGGCGCATCCAAGATGACCAGCAGCCAGGCCGCGGCACGAGTCACCGGCCTGATCTTCGTGGTCTGCCTGGTCCTCGCCGCCGTCATCGCCGGCGCTGGCGGACTCATCAACTGGGCCACCGGCATCCCGCTGGTATAAGGAAGGACGAACGACCGATGGCACCATTCAACACTTCCGGCCGCTCATGTCCAGCCCGGACCCGCCTGCTCAGGAGACTGCGCAGGCTCGCCGTAGCGCTGTGCGTGCCACCGGCCGTTCTTTCCCTGCAGGCATGGAACATCCTCGACCCCATGGGTTCGCTCCTCGAATGGATGATCGACGGAGCCGTGAACTCATGGAAATGGGTCGCGGGATACGTCCTCAAGAAAAGCGACATGGATTCGGCGATGTGGTCGGCCGCGAACAGCGGTCTGAACAAGGTCGCCGGCGTCATGGCCGTCGTCGCGGTAGCGGCTGGCGCGTACGGCATCGTACGTGCCGCCGCCTGCCAAGACATCGGCGCGGTATTGGGCGCGATCGCACGAACCGCCCTCGCATGGCCCATCACCGTGGTGTGCATCACCCTGTGCGTCAAGGGCTCGGCATTGGTCAGCACGTTGACGAGCAGCATCCTGCAGACATGGACAAGCCACAGCAGCGAGGTCCCGTCGATCTCGGCCGACGCGCTCAAGTCCATCACCATCGCGCCGTTGGTCATCGTGATCTGCATCTGCGTCGTGGCCGGCAGTTTCGTGCTCATCCTCATGATGGCCGCACGCAACTTCCTCCTGGTCTTCGCCGTCGTCATCGCGGCCATCCCGATCATGCTCCAAGGATGGAGCACCATGCGGCCGCTCCTGTCCAAATGGGCCGGTTGGATCGTGGGCCTGATCCTCATGCAACCCGTCATGGCATTGTGCATCTGGGTGACCTGCGAGATGATGTCCACCGCCAGCAGTGCGGACGACGGATCCCTCATGCCCACGCTGATCGCGACCGTCGGCATGATCCTCTCATCGATCTTCCCGTTCATCCTCATCAAACAGGTCGCCGACTTCATTCCCGGCACGCTTGGCCTCATGCGCGGCGCTGCCGCCGGACAGGCCACGGTCGGCGCGGCCGCTGCCGCGGCCACCGCCGCCATCTCGGGCGGACTCGCCATGGGCGCGAAACTTTCGGAAGCGGTCGCGGACAACAAGAAGAACTCCGGTGCGGCGGGCGGCGAAACCACACCGCAGGGCGCCGACCCGACATCCGCCGCCGGCGACCCCGATTTCAATCCTTCAACCCCAGACGGCACTGATGGGTCCTCCATGGGCCATGCCACTCCTGCCGGCCTGCCCTCGGACGACAAGGACGGAACCAACGCCGGCCAGGAGCAATCCCAGGCCGGACAGGAATCCCAAGCGGACGACGACCGGAAGTACTCGCCATCCGCATCCCAGGCGCTTGGTGCCGTCGCGGCCGGCCTCGACGCGGCCGGAATGCATCGTGCCGCGGTATCCGCCGCGGCCCTCGGATCCATGGCTGCGACCGGCATGCCGAACGTCAGCATGGGCTCCAATCCGTTCCATGACGGTCCGGCAGCGGGTGGCGAAGGACCGAACGGCATGGACCAGCCGGACGGCTCATCTCCGGACGGTCCGGTTCCGACCGGTACCACGCCGGACGGTCAGCCCGACATTCAGGCGGGATCCACCGGACAGTCATCCGATGAATCGGCCATGCCGGAAACCTCCGCCGAGGGACAGTCCGTCCCGCAGGAGGCCGCGGCCGCGTTCTCCGGACAGTCCGATCCGTCATCCTCCGGCCGGACCGCGCACACGCAGTCCGGCGCGTCCGCCACGATGCCTTCCACCGCTTCCGGACAAGGTTCGGTGCCGTCCGAGGTCGCGTCCGAACTCGGCGTGGCCGCAGACAGTGGTCCGGCATCCCAGGCCTCAGCCGGGTCGGCCGAACCATCGGCCCAGCAGATGGACGGCGTATCTTCCGAATCCGTGGCCGCAGCCACCTCTGGCTCCGCAATGTCCTCGCAGGACGCGGTGCCATCCGAAATCGCATCCGCCTTGGGCGTGGCCGGGTCGACGCCGAGCGGTGCCATGGCCTCTTCCGTGCAGAATATGGCGAATGATATGCCGGCTGAAGCGTCGGCCGCGTACGGCATGGCATCCGCCGAAGGCTCCGCGCCGTCGTCCGCCGCATCCGAATTGGGAACGTCCAGCACCTCAGCCGTCCAGAGCCAGTCCGCCTCGCAAACCGCTTCCGGACAAGGTTCGGTGCCGTCCGAGGTCGCGTCCGAACTCGGCGTGGCCACAGATGCCGCTCCGGTTCCCGTGCAATCCACATCGGACGGCGCACAGGCCGCCGCAATGGCGGGCGGCGTTTCCGGACAGACGGATGGCGTGCCGGCGTCGGCCGCATCGGCGTTCGCCGGATCCGCCCAGACCGGTGCCGACACAGTCCAAGGGGCTTCGACGGCATCCCAGGCCCCGTCCGGTTCCGCGCCGGCCCAGACGGAATCGCTCATGGGCATCTCCGCAAGCCCGGTCGGACAGCAGACGAACAACGTGCCGGCTGAAGCGTCGGCCGCGTTCGGCATGGCATTCGCCGAAGGCTCCGCGCCGTCGTCCGCTCAGTCCGGTGCCGCCGTGTCCTCCTCCTCCCAGAATGCGGTGCCGTCGTCCGCCGCATCCGAATTGGGAACGTCCAGCGTCCCAGCCGTCCAGAGCCAGTCCGCCTCACAGCAGTCTGCTCCGGCGTCCGTCCAAGCGGAACCCCACGCGGGAGGCCAATTGGCCGACGGAGTGCCCGCCGCTGCCGCCGCAGCATTCGGGACCGCCAATATTGCCGGTGCTGCCGCGACCCCATCAGCTCAGGCCTCTCCCGTGTCGGAGGCGGCGCAGACCATGTCCGAAACCGCCATGGCATCGGCTCCGGGCGGAAACGTTCCGGGCCAGCCGACAGCATCGAATGCGACGGTCGGCCAGCCATCGGCCGGCAACGTTCCGCCGCAGACCGCCGCGAACACATCCGGCACGATTCCTGCAGGCACCACGACGGCTCCGGCAGACGTCACGGGTTCCACCGTGCCGGCATCGGTGGCCTCCACGGTCATGCCGACCGCTGACGGTGCTGCCGAACCGGTCCAATCCAGCCCTGCCGCATCATCCGGCAACGCGGCGGCCAATGCACCAGCCACGGCTTCCGCGCAATCCATGCAGCCATCGGCGCAACCGTCCGTGACGAACGTTCCGGCTGAATCCCCGACTCCCGCCACGCAGCAGACGGCGGGAGGCGCGGTCACGGCGCAGGCTCCGGCAGCCGCAACGGCCGTGTTCGGCCAGGCCGCCATGCAGGGCGCTGCGCTTGGGGCCCAAAGCCAGCAGACCATGCCGGTGCAACAGCCGTCCGCGGAACCTGTACGGCAGCAGGCCACGGCCCAGCCCGTCCAAAACGGACAGGCCGTACAGCAGGACCAGTCTGCTTCCACACAAGGCGTTGCGAGCACACCGACACAGCCATCCGCCGCACGACAGTCCGGCCAGCCGGCGCAGAGTGCTCCGGTCCAGCAGCCGCAGTCCGGCGACGTGCCCGGATCGAAGAAGCCGTTCGCGCTCAAAGCGTCCGACGTGGCGGATCCACAGGCCAAACCCGGTGACGTGAAGGCCGACATCGGAGGCGGACTGTCCATCAAGTTCACGCGCCGGAACAAGCGTGGAGGCCGGTGACGGCGCTCCCCCGACCATTTCCGTCCGCCCGCCGCAAGAGGGCGGACGGGTTTTTTCTCGCGGTTCCAATCATGAAGGAGAAACACAGTGAGCGTGCTCAGCTCTAATTTCGCACCCGTCTCCCGCGCGGGATTCGTCGCGGGACGCAGCAAACCGCAGGTATTCATCATCGCCGTGGCGTTGTTCGTCGCGGTCGTGCCGTTGGCTTTCGGCGCGGGCGTGTTCTCGTGGCGCATGCCGGTCTGCCTCGCGGTCGCGGTCCTCGCCGGATGGAACGTTCGTGGACGCAGCCTCATCGGACTGGCCGCGATCAAACTCGGTTTCGGCCTGCGCAAGGCGACCGGCAAGACCCGTTGGACCGTGTCGCCGTATGCGGCGAACCAAGTGGTCGGCGTCATCGACCTGCCCGACGAGACCGGCAAACGATTGAGAACGTTCGACGTCGTCGGTACCGAATTCTCCGGCGCGGCCTTCCTGTGGGACAAGGACAACGGAGAAGCGACCGCGGTGCTCCAACTCCATTCGCTCGACTGGCTTTTCCAGTCGGACGGCGTACGCGAGGGACGCGTCAGCGGATGGTCCCAGGCGTTGAAGAGCTGCGCGGAACTGTCCGACGTGTCCCGCATCGTCACCCAGGCGCGCGTCTACTACCAGCTCAACGCGTTCAGATCCGAAACAGGGGCGAACGAGTTCGTCCACACGGATCTGGCCGAGGCCGCGGCCGACATGCGTGTCTCCTGCGGGCATGACGTGATCGTGACCATCACCGTGGATACAGCCAAGACCCATGGTGGCGACGTGAAGGATTCCGGTACCGTCGCGGGCGTGTCCCGTATCCTGTCCGACCGTGTGCAGACCATCGTGCAACTGCTCAAATCATGCGGAGCCGACCTGGACGACATCCGTTGGCTCGACGGGCCGCAGATTCGCGGCGAGATCAAATGCATGTTCAATCCCGAAGCGGTCGGCACGCTTGACGAGTACGGTGGATTGTCCGACAACGTGCCGTTGTCCACCAGTTGGCGCGAATACGCCGACGACGTCAAGATCGATGCGATGTATCTGAGATCCATGTGGGTCGACAGCTGGCCGTCCGATCCCGTGCAGGCGGGCTGGCTCCACAACATCGTCAGCAACGGCCGTTGGCCGCTCGTCCTCACCCAGGTCTGGCATCCGCTGCCCATCGAGAAGGCCGAACACAAGCTCAACAACCAGCTCATGGAGTTGGAACGCCGCGACAAGATCAACCAGAAACTCGGCCGACCGACATCCGAACGCGACCGCGCCGAAGCGAAGGAGGCCGTCAACCGACGCAAGGAACTCGCGCAAGGCTACGGAGACGTCGAATACAAGGGATTCGTGACGGTCAGCGCACCCAGCCTCGACCTGCTCAACCAGGCGACCAACTGGGTCGAGGGCGAGTTCCGCCAACGCAGCGCCCACCTCGACCGCCAACGCGACAACCAGTGGGCCGGAGTGCTCAGGGCGTTGCCCTTGGGCCAGGCCGGAAGGAAGTGACCATGGCCGGCAAGGAACTCGACGTCCTGGACGAACACGGCAAGGATCTGTCCACGGACACGGACGACTTCTACGATGACGGACATACGGACGATCCGATCCGTTCCGGCATGATCGTCGCGCAAAGCGTGCTGCCCGAATTGAGCGAACGGACCCTCAGCCGTCTCGAAACGGCCAAGACCCCGCAGGAAGCCGCCACCGTCGCGTCGAAAGCGATCGCGAAGGCATGCCGCAAGGAACGCAAACGAATCCTGGACGAAGCCCACGCCGAGGCCCGCAGACAGTCGAAACGCAGGAAGCGACGCAGAGGCGACGATCCGAAGGCGAACGATCTGCTGCCGCGCTCCACAGGCCCGTTCGTCAGACTGCGCGGCATCCTGAGTTTCGGCGGCGCGGGCCTCGTGGACGTGCCGGCCCACTCCACCAGCACCTACCGTGCGGGAGTCCTCACACCATGGCTCGCATCCGGTCTGACGATGTTCGAAGGGCCGCTCATCGGCCGCGAGACCGCGTCCGGAACCCCGTTCCGGTTCGACGCGTGGAGTCCGGTACGCGCGGGAGTGACCACCAGCGTGAACGGCATGGTCGTCGGCATGATGGGCTCGGGCAAGTCGATGTTCCTCAAAACCCTCGCCATCAGGGAGATTTCGTACGGCCGCCACATCATCATCATGAGCGATCCGAAAGGCGAATGGGTGTCCGTCGCGGATGCCGTCGGAGGCCAGTCCGTCCAAGTCGGCCACGGCAACTATCTGAACCCGTTGGACGTGGGCAGTCGCCCATCGGACCTCGATGACGAACATTGGCTCATGGACTGCCGTTCCCGTCGTTCGGTCGCATTGTCCGGCCTGGTGTCGTCGCTGCGTGAGGGCGTCATGCCCACTTCGGCCGAGCAAAGCCTGCTCGACGCGGCATCCGAAGACATGTGCGCCGGCCTTATGAACCCGACCGTGACCGCGCTCGTCGAGGCGTTGGACGGCGAATGGGGGCGCACGCGTGACGTGCGCGGCCTGAATCCCACGAGCCGCGACCAATGCTGCCGAAGCCTGATCCTCACATTGGACAAGCTCGTCCACGGATTCCTCCAAGGCGCGTTCGAATGTGAATCGACCATCGGCATCGACCCGTCCTCACCCATGATCGTGTTCGACACGAGCGGCATCGACGGCAACGACACCGTGCGGCGCAGCGTGTACACGGCCGCGCTGTCCGCGCTCATCGACTCGATCCTGACCGCGAAGGACGGCCTGTACCGCATCATCATCGCCGAGGAAGGGTGGGAGGTCCTGTCCAATCCGATGCTGGTCGACGCGTGGGACAAGCGCATGCGCATGACCGGCGATTGGGCGTGCTCGAACTGGATGCTCCTGCACGAACTGGCCGATCTGGAAAAGTTCGGCGACGCGAACAGCGCGCAACGCAAGAAGGTCGACGGCATCCTCACCCTCAGCGAAACGAAGGTGATCTACCGCCAGTCGCCCAGCTCGCTCGAATACCTCGCCCAACTCCTGCCCGACCTGACCGACGACGAAAAGTACGCGATTCCAAGGCTGGAACGAGGCGTGGGCCTGTTCCGCGTGGGCGACAAGGTCAGAACCCTCGTGCATCCGATCGTCAGCAAGACCGCATATCCGGTCCTCAACACGGACAGCGGCCGTTTCGGCTGACGGACGCCTCCCGTACCGCCATTCCCATCACATCAAGCAAGACAAGGACAAGAACATGGGATCTATTTTCAACGCATTCACTCCGGGAGCGACGTCGGAACGGCCCGACGACGAGGACGACGTGCTGGTCGAATCCATCGAGGAGGACAACCCCACGTCCGCACCGGCCCACAACACGACCCCGCAGCCTGACGGCGGCACCGCCATGGACGAGGACTCGTGGGCACGTCGTGACGTCCACGGACGGCACGACTCCACGTCGGACGACATGATGGAGGTCCACGAGCCGATCATGGCCTGGTGGCACGACTTCCAACGGCATGGCATCGGCCGATTCATCATGGAACACACCGCCATCATCCGCGACGCCGCCGAACCCGAAACGAACGGACTCACGATCCTATGGGCGCCGTTCCTCGCAATCGGCATCCCACTGACCATCCTGCCGGTCATCTTCGCGGGCAGACTGGGCTGGATCATCGCAGCCCCGATGCTGGTCGCCACGCTCGCCGGACTGCTCATGTCGGCCATATTCTGGGTGGCATGGCGGAACGACAAGCAGCGCAACGCCGACGCGTTGAACACCCGCAAGGGATTCATGACCGCGCATGAGGTAGCATCCGCGTACGGGCCACGCCAGCTCGTTCGGCGGGCGCCACGGTTCCTTCCAGCCACTGCGGCAAGGCTGAAAGCCAGAGGCCTGCAATTGAGTCCGTGGGATGCGGGCGTGCTCATGGGCCACGCGCACGGCGTGGAGGTCTGGGCCACGGTCGAACAGCCGCTCTACTGCGTGGGCCCGGCACGAATGGGCAAGACCCGCAACTACGTGCTCCCGCTCGTCATGGGAGCTCCCGGACCGGTCATCGCCACCTCCACCCGACGCGACATCATCGACCAGACGAAATCCATGCGCGAGAGCGGCTGGCAGGGGTCGGACGGCCTGCGCCACCGTGGAGGCACATGCTGGGTGTTCGATCCGGTGGACATCGCACGCGGCAATCCAGCCCACTCCCTCAATTGGAGTCCGGTCGACGGGTGCGAGGACCCGCATGTGGCCCGCCGCCGCGCGGCCGACCTGACCGCCACCACGGGACTGTCCGGCGACAACGCGACATGGCGCAACTCGGCCGGCGCGATCATGCAGGCCCTGCTGCATGCGGCCGCGTTGAAACCGGGCGGCAGCATCGAGGACGTGTACCAGTGGAGCCGTTCGTTCTCCGCTGCCCAGCAGGCCGCGAAGATCCTTGAGGACGCGGCCATCGACCCGAAATACGAGCGCCAGCGTGCCGATGGCGAGATCGCCGTCGACTGGAACATGGAACTTGAAGCGTTGAAACTCGACGACGCCAAGATGAAGGGCAACAAATGGTACGGCGTGGCCCAGGCCATGCAGGCGTTGGGCGAGCCGAAGGTACGACGCGCACTGTCCGTCGCGCATGACGATCCGAACCGTTTCCAGATCGGCAAGTTCCTGAAATCACACGACACGATCTACCTTTTGAGTGAATTCCGCAACACGGACGGCGACGATCTGCCAGGCATCGGAGGATTCGTGAGCATGTTCCTCACCTCTGTTGTAGAGGAGGCCCGCAAGCTCGCCGCAGGCAGCGTCGGCATGGGCAAGCTGGAGCCGCCGGTCGCGCTCATCCTCGACGAGATCGCGAACATCAGCAAATGGTCGATGCTTCCCCAGGTCATCACTGCGGGTTCCGGCGATGGCATCTGGGCCACCGCGATCTATCAGTCCCGCTCCCAGGCCCGTAGCTCGTATGGGGAGGACACCGAACGCGAGATGTGGGATTCCAGCCAGAAATGGCTGCTGGGCGGCATTTCCAGCACGCAGGACCTGAAGGAGATCAGCGATCTGCTCGGCACACGCCAGGTCCGCCGCAAGGAAACCACGCATGAAGGCATGAAGATCGAATACGGGCATGTGACGGACCGCATCGAGGACAAGCCGGTCCTCGCGATGGACGAGGCCCGCGACATCCCGGAAGACATGGCCCTGTACCTGTCGGGCCGCAACCGTGGCGCGATCGTCAACCTCATTCCGCCCGAGAAACGCGACTGGAAGCCCATTGCCGAGGAGGATCGTCTATGAGCGGCATCATGGACCAGCTTTCCGGCAACAATTGGGGCGGATGGGAACAGCCGGAGCCGGAACCCCATCCAGTGGAGCCGGTACCGGCCGACGTTCCGCCTTCGGAACCGGTTGGACCCGAACCGGTCGTGGAATCCCAGCCGGTGACGGACGTTGAACGGCCCGCGGACGTCATGGACGCGGCCGTCCTGTCCGACATCGATCCGTTGCCGGACGGCCCGGAACCGGACGATCTTGCCGAGCCGGAGCCAACACCACAGGACATGGCACCCATCGCAGCCGAACAGGGGTCCGTCGAACCGGAACCCGAGCCGGCATACGATTGGACGCCGGACTCGTATTCGGGCGGCGCGAGCATCCTCGCCCAGCTCGCCGCGAACGCCGACGCCTCCGAACCGCAGGACGCCTCCACCCATACGGAGGACACGTCCGTCATCCAGCCGTTGCCGGACGGACCGGCTTCCGCGGTCGAAACATTGAGCGAACGTCTGGAAGCCTTCGACGACTTCGATGACGTCCTTTCCGGACGACAGCCGATCAACGATCCCGCACGCCACCGCAGCATGCGCATCCCCCTGACCGTCACGGCCGTGACACTCGCCGTGGCTTTGGTCGGAGGCGTCGCCGCATGGGGCGTGCCACGGCTCATGGAACGGCGCGCCATGGCGGAATGCGCGGCGGCGCGCGAAGCCGCCGAGTCAAGCGTCACGACGTTGAAAACGAACCGGAAGAACGCGAAAGGCTACGCGAAACTCAACGTGAAGGACCAAAACCTCATCGCCAAGCTCAACAAGCAGCTGAAGCAATCCATTCCGGCCGTTGCCGACTGTCCGGCCGCCGATACGGACGCCATCGGCAAAGCCACCCAAACCAACCTCGACGTCCAGTCGAAGGCCGACACGATGTCCAACAGGCTCGCGGCCACCACGAAACGGATCACCGCATCGCAGGACGAGAAGACCCTCCAGGACGCGCTCGACGCATTGCAGGACGCCATCGACAAGGGCGACAGGACCCTCAAAGCCGCCAGCGTGCTGAACGATTCAAACGACATCGAGATCCTGAAAACCAAGCTCGACCACGCACGCACCATCATCAAGGGCGGTGACGCGGCGAAAGCCAGCAAGGCCACCTCCAGCCTTTCCGATGCGACCGGCAAGGTCGGACAGGCCATCCAGAAGAAGAAGGACGCCGACGCCAAGGCCAAAGCCGAGGAGGAAGCGAAGCGGAAAGCCGAGGAAGAGGAGAAGGCGCGCCAGGAGCAGCAGGCCGAGGCCGAACGCCAGGCCATGACCCAGCAAGCTCCAGCCACCCCCCAATATGTTCGGCCGCAGCAGCAGTATGTCCGGCCGCAACAGCAATATGTGGCCCCGAAGACACAAACCCAACAACCGGCCGCCCCGGCCCCGGCCCCAGCCCCAGCGCCGACACCGACACCTGTCGATCCGGGCAACAACGGCGTGATCATGTAGCTTGAAGGAGGCCCATGATGATGGAAAAACTCAAGGAATTCATCTCCCGCAACGGCTGGGTCAAAATCGTCGCGGCCGTCGTCGCCATCGCGCTCTGCTGGATCGCATGGTGGCTCATCGGCATGCCGTTCGGCGACTCATCATCCCAACAGCAGTCGAAACCGGCCACCACGGTCACGCCGGCAGACAAGCAACCCAAGAAGGACGCCAAGAAACCGGCCGTCACCGAGGAACAGGTCGCGGCGCATGCGAGCGAACTGGTCAAGAAACGCGACGCCGTGCTCAACATGGACCTGCATAAAGGCTCCCTGACCATGCAGCAACTGTTCGACAGACGTGCGGGGCTGACCGAATGGACCGGCGTCGGCTCCGACCGCAAAGACCTGCAGGACGAAGCCAACGAAGCATTCAGCGACCTGGTCAAACAGTGGACGTCCGCCACGCCGAACCTCGTCGGCGACGATCCCGCGCAAGGCATGAAGGATCTCGACGCCGCATACGAGAAATGGGAGGATGCCACCTACTATCGCGCATGGCACGACCTGGACGACGTGGTCCGCTCCGACCTGAGCGACACCAAGGACCAGTTCCACATGTACACGATCCAGGACGATGACCTGTCCAAGGAATGCCGCACATACAAGTACGATTCCGACCCGCCATCGTTGACGGACGGCACGAACAAGGAGATCCTCGACCGATATGTGGAATGGTGGTCGCGCACGACCGACGAACTGGTCGCCTGCAGCAACAATCTGACCGACGCGATGCGAGAGGTGTTCCAATCCACGCCGCAGCAGCTCTCCCCCGACGAGGTCAGGAACTCCGATGAGTGAACGCAACAGGTTCGACAACGCCACGGGCCACAAGCAGCCCGGCAGGCAGGTCGACGCGAACGGCAATCCGGTCCAGGCCACGGCCGAGAAACGTCCGCAGAATCCCTCACCGCCAGCCGAGAACCTGCTGTTCTACGATTCGGACTCACGTGACATCGAGGCCGCCACCAAACGCACCAGGGACTTCACGGAATACCTGTGCGCCGTATACCCGGATTGGGCTGACCAGCTGCCACCCTGCTGGGCATACCATCCCGACCTGTTCCTCATGATGCATTCGCTGCGGCTGGCGTACGACGCGCGTTTCCAAGCCAAGGACAACACCGCGCCGATGTCATGGTTCCTGAGCTGCCTGATCCCTGCGAACAATTGGCTCGTCCAATGGAACCAGAACCATCCGGAGGTGCGCGGACCGCAGGGCCACGAGCACGGACAGTCGGCCGGACTCCGTATGCGTGCCGGCCTCCGCCGCCAAGCATACAGGGAGCAGGACGGATACGAGTATCCAGGCGACTTCTGGAACTGGCCGCCCCGCTCGGCCGAAACCGAAACATGGGATCCGGAATCCGCCAAAGCGAAGGGCGACCCGGTTCAAAACGTCGACATGGACCTCGGCATCATTGGATGCCCGGAACCGAATCCACGGCAATAGAAGCCTGCGGCGGCAGGCTGATGGGCAGTCGGACGCGATCGGCGTCCCCGACGCCGGCGATATCGGACCGTTCGTCCATCACCTGTTGCGCGTAGGCCAACGCATTCGCTTTGGCCTGCTCCGGCAGGGCGTCCACAATGATGTGGCCGACCTTGTCCGGAAACTCCGATCTGGCCGTCCTATCGGCGAAATCGGTATCGTCCGCCAGCCTGTCCGTCATGCATTCGCTCAACGGGCGTGGCTGCGACAACAGTTCCGCAAGTTCCTGTCCGCGGCCAGCCTCCACCATGCGTGCGGGCTCCGGCGTGTCGGCCGGCAGCACCAGCCCGGACGCGGTCATGCGTTCGCCGGGCTGTAGCATGCCCCACGCCTTGTCGGTCATGGCCATGCCGTGACGGTTCGTGCCGTAGCACATCACCGGCACGGCGATCTTTCCTCCCTGCACGGTCCTGACCGTTTCGAACTGTCCCTCCATGGGGCGTGCCGCGCAGGATGCGAGCGGCACGAGCGGGCTTGCCGTCATACCGTCACGTTGCATGGTCTCGGCAACCGCCATCATCGCCGCGGCATCCAACGGGGTCGCGCACCATACGCTCCGGCCGCCCTCGGCAAGCATGTCTCTCGTCCGCGGCCCGTCCCCGTACAAATCCTGTCCGACCGTGTGGATACTGGTGTCCTCGGTGACGGTCCACGGACGCATGCCGGCCGGTTTCGTCCGCGGATTGGCCATCGCGCAGAACGCGACGATGTCGCCGTGCCCGTCGAACACGGGCATCATCATCCGGTCGCGGAACCTGTCGATGTATTCGCCCCGCGTGGTTTTCTCCACGAGTCCCGCCTGCACCATGTCCTGCATCGGGATGCCATGCCGGAGCGCCCAATCCAACGTGACCGTCCGTCCGGCCGGCGCGTATGCGGCCATGTTTCCAGCCAGTCCATGCGCATGCGCGGACTCGCTCACCCACGTATCGTCCGTTCCTTCCATCCAATGCTCCCACACGAGCCTGTTCGTACGTGCCAGACGGGCGGCGGCCAACGATTCTCCGCTCGTGCCGATGGTCCGCATGTTCCGGACGTTGACGTCCGGATTCGCCGGTTTGGGCGTGAGATCCGGTTGCTCCGCCTGCATGGCGTCGGAGGATACGGTCGTATCGTCCGACATGTCAACGATGCGTTTGCGTAGATTCGACCATTGCCTCTTCCTGCGTCGTTCGTCACGTTGGGTCGTGTACGGGCCGAGCGGCGCGGCCGTGCGCACGTTCCAGTCGGAACGGAACCGGTCGACATCGAGCACAAGACGTCTCCACGCGTCGAACTCTTCCCCGTTCTCGACCGGCATGTCGGGCATGCGTTCCATCCATGTCGGAGCATGTTCGCCGGTGAGCGTCGCGATGCGTTCCCTGTCCATGGCCTCATCATGGTCGCGGATCATCCGTTCGGTCTGCTCCATCATGCTCCGCGCCCTCATGTCGGCCTCGTTGTCCGCGGACGCGTCGATCGGCGCGAGACCGTGGAGCCAGCCCAGATCGGAACCCTCGACGGGTTCCACGATCTCACGCGCCAGCCGGTCGGCGACGTTCCTCGCCACGCCATGGATGTCGGGCACGTCGAACAGTTTGTCCCCGCTCCCCTCCATCCGGCCGGTCAATGTCGCCATGTCATCCATGATCCGACTGGTGTTCTCCGGGTCGATGGCCTGGGCTTTGGTCCACACGTTGAGCAGCCGTTCCCATGCCGTGCCCTCCTTCATGGCTTCCGCCGCCCGTTCGCCGAGCCTGTCGGCGCATGCGGCGATAAGACGCGGCTCCGTGATCATGTCCGCATACAGGTCACGTTCGTCCACGAGCCGTTCGATGCCTTTGACCTCCGCGCGGTTACGTTCGATGGATTCCGTCGCGGTGATCGGCTCGCCGCTCGACCGCGCCATTGCCGAGAACTTGCTTTCGGCCAGCTGCAACGGCGTCGGATTGAGATCGTCGTCCGTATAGGCCCGCCCCTCGGCCTCGAACCGCGCCTGGTTCACCTGACGCCATTGACGGTAATCGTAGGAGTCCTTGAGATCCTGCATGTCGGGCGTATCGATCCAGATGTCGTTGCAGTAGCGTCCACGGGTCAACGCGACGTACAGCAGCTCCCGTGTGATGCTCGCCCCGTTGGGAACCCACAGATTGCCCTGGTCCACGGTCATGCCCTGGGCCCTGTGCGCGGTCACGGCATATCCCAGTTCGCAACCCTCGCGCACATAATCGGGGTTGACCGTGACCGACATGCTCGCATCGTCTCGGCGTGACAGGCGTAGCCCGCCGTCCTGCAGGACCTCGTCCACGGTCCACATGTCGCCGTTCTTGACGAACCCGCCTTTCTGATCCTTGATCCGCCGCTGGTTTCGGCGGGTGACGATCACATCGCCCTTGCCTGCGGTCAATCCGTCCGACAATCCGATTCTCGCCATGGGGTTCGCGTCCACGATTCCCCTGGCCTGCAGGATCGTCGTGATCCTGTCGTTCATCACGGTCACGGATTCGTTGGTGGCGACGATCAGGAGACTGTTGCCACCGTTGGTGAGACTGTCCAAGGTACGTTCGAATGCCTTGTCCTGCATGCTGGTGCCGTCGCCGCCGTGGATACGTCCCGATTCCGTGGCGTTCTGGATCAGATTGCCGTCCGCGTCGGGCAGATTGGCGTACAGTCGTGTGGCCGCTGGCGTGCTGGACCTGTCACGGCCGGTTCCTTTCGGCTCGTCCATGACGCCGTCACGCAATGCGAGACCGGCTTCGACCTCCTGACTGTTGACCTCCGTATGCGTCTCGCCGTTCTCGTCCACGCTTCGTTTCATGAAACGCCATACGCTGGTGAGTTTCATGTCACGGCCGGTTCGTTCCAACCATCCGAGGAAACCTCCGCCCTCGCCCGGAGCTGCGAGCTGGTGCGGATCCCCGGTCAGAATGAGACGCGCGTTGCGCGCCTCGCACAGGCGTGCCAGATCATGCAGGTCCATGGTACTGGTCATGCTCGCCTCGTCCACGATGACGATGCCATCCTGCGGGATCTCGCATGATTCACGTTCCGCGTACAGTCGCGCCAATGTACGGTCGTCGCGTTCGCGTTCGAGCAGGTTATGCCAGTCGGGATCCTTCCGGCGTTCCTCGATGCGCGCGATGTCCTCCCGTCTTTTCTGCGCGGCACCGGTCTTCTCGTCCATGAGGATCTTCGCGACGGTGTTCGTTGGAATCTGCAGACTGTTGCCGAGTTCGGCCGCTGCTTTGGCGCTGGTCGCCATGCCGATGACCTTGCCTTCTCCCGCGAGACGGTCGTAGGTCTGTTTGACCGCACGCATGGTGGTGGTCTTGCCGGTGCCTGCCGGACCGGTGAGCGCGAGGATCATGCCGTCGCCGGCCAGCAGGCCGACAGCGGCCTTGGCCTGGTCGTCGGCCATGCCGTGGCCCTCTTCCTCCTCCATGCGTTCGGAGTATTCACGCACCATGTCCTCCACCGTGGCGCGATCCGGATTCCAACCCTCCTGGTGTTTGTCGGCAAGGTCGAACAGATGTCGTTCCGCGTCGAGCAGCCGTGGCGCCACATACGTATCAAGCAAAGCGTTGTCCGTCAACGCGCTGGATATGCCGTCGCCTATGCGCGGGTCTGCTATCAGCTCGTCGCTCATTTCGTACCGGTGCGGGTTGACCGGCACGAGTCGTTCCACGACCTTGGCGCTGATCGCGTCGGTGAATTTCTGACGGGCTTCCGGATCGCATCTGATCTGGCGTGTGAGTCGTTCCACGGCGCTGTTGATCTGCCAACGGCTGATGGTCGTGGCGTTCCTGCGGACCGCCCCGGTGACCAGGTCGGCGGTTTCCTCCTCGATCTGGTCCACAAGCTGTGCGGCGTCGTCCGGCATGTCGTCGGGCTGTATGCCCTGCTGTTCGCGTTCCTTCATCTGGGTGAGCAGCAGCCATGAGAGCCGGTCGGTCAGGTCGCCGCTGGCCGCGAGTGTGGCGGCGTCGAACGCCTGTGACCCTCGATCAAGTGTTTCGGAGAGAATGGTTTCCGGATCGTAGCCGAGTTCCTTGGCCTGCTGGACCCATCGCGCGATGAGTTCGCCCAACGGGAGCACTTCCTTGTCTTTCGCGCGGCGTGCCTGTTGGAACGCCTGTTCCTTCAACGCGGCGCGTTCCTTGTATGACGGTGGCGCACCGTGGTCTTCCTCCCATTGCGCGACGAGCCGGTCGAACGCGGCCTCGGTCTGCATGCCGCGTGTGCTGAACCTCCGGATCAGTTCATCCGGCACGCCTTCGACATTCATGACAACGGCCTTGGAATTCTCGGACGGATCCACGCGTTCCCTGAAGTCCAAGCCGAGTTCCTGCGCGAGACGGTCGAGCAGGATGTTCGCATGCTTCTCGGACGCGTTGACCTGCGCACGGTAGACGGTCCTGCCGTCGAGCGTGCCCCATCCACCGTCCGCACGTTCCACGATGTTGCTGACGGTGACGTGGGAATGCAGGTGCGGATCATGCTCGCGAGTGTCCCAATGGTCGAAGCGTACGGCCGTTACACCCTTGACCTTCATCTGGCTGATGCCGCCGCGCCCCACGCGCGTGGACGCGACTTCGTCCTGCCACCAGCGCATCGTCTCATCGATGGCCTCGTAATGGCATCGCATGATGGTGCGACGGGTCCGGTCGTCCGCTACCGCCCACAGGATGCTGACGCTCTTCGGTATGGTGAAGGTCAGGTCGAAACCGCTGACGGCGGTGCCATCGGTCTTACGGTCCGGCTGGCTCTGGTTGGTCAGTTTCTCGCCGTTGGGACCGGTGAGCCGTGTGAACAGGTTCGACACCTGATTCTTGCTGGCGACCTGGCCGCTCTTCACTCCGAGACGTGCGCAACCGTCACCCATCCACACGCCTGGCGTGTTGCCGGGCGTGGTGTAATAGTCCATCGCGGTACGTGCCTGGTCGTTCGCGACCGTGTCGAGCAGATAGTTCACACCACCGTCCGCCATGATCTTGGTCAACTGGATTGGCATGTCCTTTTACCCCTGTCTTCCGTCTCCCGACTATGTGTCTCAAAATGCGTCCGTCCCCCAATGCCGGGACGGACGCATGGATCTGATCAGTACTGTTGCGGCGATGCCACGGATTCCTGCGCCATGACATACTGTTGGCCTGCCGGATCCGTAGCGGCCTCCAAGTACTCCTCATCCTGCATGGCCGGCATGCTTTCGGATTTCGTGACGGACTGGTCGTCGGCCGGCTGGATATCCTCGCCGGTAGGGGTCGTGTCATCGGCACGAGTCTTCCTCTTGACGGTGTGATGCTCCTTGTAGAGTCCCATCAGCACGCGGTCGACGGGTTCGATGCCGTTGTCCTTGATGATTTCGGGCTTGAGTCCGCTGTCGAGCAGACCTTGGTACGCTTCGGCGTATTCCCCGACCGCCGTGGTGATGGCCTTGCGTTTCTTGGTGAGGATCTTGTTCGCGCTTTCCAGAGCGTCGAGCTTCTTCTTCAGTTCCTCGATCTGTTCCTTGATTGACATTCCCATGATGTGGTCCTTTCGTTGTCTCACTGTTGTCCGTGAGCGGATGGGTTTCCGTTCTCGGCGGGAGGCGTGCCACGGTTGGACGCATGCTCCCATATGTCTTCTGAAACCTCCTGTGATATCGGCAAGACCTGTATGTCGAGTGCCTTGCGTCGGCGTTTGGCTTCGTTCCGGTACCATTCGAGTTCGGCCGAGTCGGCGTCCATTTCCTCGCCGTCGTGGTCGCGCCGGTACGCGGCCATGATCAGGTCGATGTTGTGCTGCGCCCATTGTTCGGGATGCTCGCGGTCGAATGCGGCCTGATGGCTGACGCGCTCCTGCAAACGTCGGCCCGCGCCCGCGTCGTCGCCACGTCGGATCGCGTCGCGGATCTCCCGGTCGAACCCGGCCATCTCCCTGCGATGCTCCACCAGCTCGTCATCGACGCCCAGGCCACGCTCCGGACGCCAGTCCACGATCGCGGCCCAGCCCTGCCAGAAATCCTCGCGCCGGTCCCACGCCGGAGACGCCGGATTGACGTCCAGGATCTCCAGCCGCACCATCTCATGCGCCTGTCCGACCACCAACGCGTATAGGTCACGCCACCTCCGCCGCTCCTGATCCGCACGCTCCAACCGCTCACGCAAGCGGATGATCTCGGCCTGCGCACGCGCCACCTGATCGGCCGTCACCGCCTGAGCCATCGAATGCTCGCCAACCTGCCTCGCCACCTCCCTCTCGCGCCGCTCCCGCTGCGCCGCACGCTTGGCCTTGCCCTCGCACGACTTGCTGTAGCAGTACGCGCGGGTCGACCTCGCACTGCTCGGCACGAACTTCTCCCCACATACCACGCACCTGCGCGGCTCGACATCCTGCGCCTCCACAATTCCTCCCATCGACGCTCCTCGCCGCATCACACGGCACGAAACAACATGCCACTAGAAAACAAGCCCCTTATATAAGCGAAAACAAGCCGGTACGTACCCAAGAAACGTTGGAACCTCGGGCTTCCAGCCCGCAAACCACCCGTCAGGGTGCAAGAGGTCCGTAAATTTGGTTTTTTGCTGTTTGGGGGTGTTGGTTCTGTTGGTTTCTGTTTTTGGGTGTGGTTGGTCTGCTGTTGGTTCTGTCGTTGTGCTGGCTTGTCTGGCGTGGTGGTTTTTCTGCTGGTGTCTTGGTGGCTGCTGTTGGTCGTGTGGGTCTTTTTGCGTGTGGTCTGCTGTTGGTTTTCTGGTTGGTGTGGTTGTTTCTGTGTTCTTCTTCTGGTGTCTTGATCGTTGGGGCGTCTGTCTTTTCTGTTGTCTGCTTTCCTGTGTTTTGTGGCTGTCTTCCTGTCTTGGTTTTTGTTGTTTGCTGGTTTTTCTTTTGTGGTGTTTGCTGTTTGGGGTGTTGGTTCTGTTGGTTTTGGTAGCTGGTCGTGTCTTGTCTGGCGTTTTTTCTTCTGGTGCGGTCTGTGGTTCCTCTTTGATTTTTTTGGTGTGTTCGTGTGGTTGGTCTGCTGTTGCGGTTCTTGGTTTTGTGTTGGTTGTTTCTACTGTTTTCGTCTGCCTTGTGAATGAATCATCTGCTGGGGCTGATGCAGATTTATTTGTCTACAAATGAAGAAGGGAGATGACTGGGTCATCTCCCTGTGGGTCTGGGTGTTGTCTTGTCTGCCTACGATAGGCTTGGACCGCTCATCGATGCTGTGTCGACTGATGGGATGTTCGCCCATACGTCGGCATCGATCACGGCTGGTTCGGTTGGCCATGGATCCATGCCGGTTCCCTCTTCCTCGACAAGCGACCTGTGGTAATCAGTGAACTCGCCCTCGGCTCCGTCCTCAGCCAAGATTCGTTCGGCAGCTTGGATGTCACCATCTCTGATTCGTTCGACAAGCTTGGAATCCTCGATGCTTCTGAATTCATTCCAAGGCTGTTCGAACCCGATGACGGTGCCATCCGCCAGCAGGCGCGGCAGGGACATGTCATGCCTGTACGTAGTGACCGTCACACCACGATGGCCGGGTTCGACGGCAATCGCGTCAATACGTTCATCGCTTCTCATGCTCGCCACTACGGTCGGCATCGCATACGCGTCACGGGCCATGAGATCCATGGACCATTTCGCATCCTCGACAGCGGCGGCGTCGTCCACGGCGACGGGCAGCTCTCCTATCTTTTTCGCTACGGTATCGAAGTCCCACTCATCGATATGGCTGAGCTGCACATGCTCCGCGTACGGATCGACGATCTCGTAGCCGAACACGCCCAACGCCTGATTGACTGCGGTCTGGAGCGCGTCGTCACCATCGATGTTCTCGAACCGGATCGGTGTGGCTATGACGTCGTCACCGTCCTTGAGGGAAACGGCATAACCGTTATCGGTTTCGTCGAGATCGAATGTGGTGGCCTGATAAATCTGATCGCCCACGTCGTCCATTTCATCGTGGTCGATGATGATTCTTCGTGCGGTGGACATGGACTTCCATGCCGGACTGGTTTCCGTAACCATGCGATGCTCCTTTCGTGCGTTTTTTGGCATCGCTATGACATGAATCCAGCCGCTGAACCGGTCATATTACAAAAAGAGTCCCGCATCCGATTACGGGATGCGGGACTCCACGAACTCCAGTGAGATCAGATCATCGGATCTCCGAACATGTCCTGTCCAGGGACGTTGCCCCAAGGATCGTCGGACGGGGCGGCGGACGAAGGTGCCGGCGTCTGCGACTGGGATTGCATATCCTGCTGGCTGCGGCGTTCGCTTCGACGCTGGTTCATGACCTGGTCGGGCACGATCTTCGTGCCGATGAGCGTCGGATTGGAACGTGGCTTGCCATCACGGTCGACATACGCGTTCGGCACGTCCGCGATTTCACCCCAAGCGATGACGGCGGTGCCTTTGACGAACAATCCCGGCATGCGGCTGATCAGATCGATGTATCGTTCCGCGGCCGGCCCACGGAAATCGACGCGTACCGACGTGGTTCGCCCGTCCTTCCACTGACGTGTGTCTCTGTCCACGTATCGTTCGGTGTGCAGGATGGTGAAACCCACTCGTGCGGGCATCGTGTCGGTCCTTGCGAAACACTTTGGATCGTCGGCGAGATTGCCTTCGATGAGCGCGGTGATTTTGATGGCTGTCATGATGGTTCCTTTCATATCGGTTGCCGTTGTTCGATCGGCATGACCTTATGGTCTTTTCTGTTTATGGTCTTGATATCAGACGTTCCACATGTCTCGCCTGGTGGTCTCCGTGCGCATCGCCTTCGTACGGTTTTTGTTCTTGCAGCGCGTCCAACAGTGCGGCGCCTGCGGATATCAGAACGCTATTAGAAAGTCCTCCTTCCGTTCATGACCCAGAGCATCTCGCTCAACGTGAGCCTTCGACGCGAGGAATCGATGTCCATAACACGGTAATGCGATAAGCTCATTTAATGAACCTGCATGGCAGTTCTGGCTGCTTGGAGCACGCCTCTCGCGATCTCTCCGAAACGGTTCGGGTCGATGAAGCATGCGGAGGGGCCGAACAGTCCAGGGTTGGCTTTCAGATACTTTACGGCCGCCGTGATTTCGGTGTCGGTGGGTGGCGCTTCGCGTCCGGCGCAGTAGGCTTCGTAGATCGCGTCGCCGACGGTGCAGTCTCCCTCGATGATCTGGCAGCAGTCATAGTCGCGGCTGTTCTCGTAGGCTCGCGCCTCGTCCAGCATGATGCTCATTGTCCGATCCACTTTCCTCGCATGGTGGCTTCTTGGCAGAGCGCCCGGTAGATCATCTGCTCCTGGATTGCGTCGGCGAGGGCGCGGTGTTCTTCGGTGTCGCCGATGTGGTAGTCGGCGATGAGGTCGGTCACGCGATGGTGCCGTTTCTGCGGGTTGAGTTCCCAGCTCATTTCCTTCGTGCATAGCCACCGGCAGTCGAATCCGCTCGTCGTCGGATCGTAGACGCGTTCGGCGGCGTCGAGGAAGCTGACGTCGAATTCGGCGTTGTGGGCGATGATGGTCAACGGCTCCCCTGCCGGCCAGACCTGGTCGAGCCATTGGTGGAAACGGAGCATAGCGGCGCCGGCTGTGGGCATACCTTGGAGCATTTGGTCGGTGATGCCGGTGAGCCCGGTGATGAATTCCGACAATGGTTGGCGCGGGTCGATGAGCTGTTCGAATTTCGGCCGGCTGTTCTCGTTGCCTGGCTGGACGAGGAACGCGCCGATCTCGATGAGCGTGGCGCCTTCCTCTGGATGAAGGCCCGTGGTCTCCGTGTCGAGCATGACGTACATGTCGAGCGGCTTGTCGAGTGGTTCGATGCGGCGTGGATTGTCGCGGTGGATGTAACGGTCCCAGTACATGGGTCTTCCCTTTCTGCTTGTTTCCTACTTTTCCAGGGTCCAGTTGCCTGCGGCGCCGGTTTCCTTGAGTCCGATCGCCTGGCGTGCCCCGTCCTGTCTTCCGTGCCGGTAGGCGGCCTGGCTGGGTCTTGTGGCTTTGAAGAGTCTCGGCTTGTCGGCGATGAATGTGACGTGGGTTTCAATCCATTGGTCGACCTGGCCGCTGCGCACGGTGACGAGTTCCTTGCCGCTGCCGTCCGATTCCATCTCGAGTCGGAGGATCTGGTATCTGCGGGCGATCTCTTCCTGGAATCCGCGATAGTAGCCGTTCCTCCAGGCCGCGTTGGCTTTCGCGCGGGGTGTGGTGCGCGCTCTTTCTCGCCACATGGCGGCGCGGCTGGTTTCCATGGCGGTCCAGATGGCTTCGGTCTTGTCGACGTCTCCGCGGGTTCCGTAGATCGTGATGGCGCTGATCACGTCGCGTCCGTTTCCTGCCCTGCGGCATCCGTAGGACGCCCTGCACCGGTTTCCGCGGGCCACGATGTTCGCGAGTTGCGCCATGTATCGGTTGCATGGATTGGTTTCCAATCGTATCCTCCGTTTGATGATCTCGACATCGTCGTGGTTCTCTTCGAGCTGCCATTCCTCGATGGCGTGTTTGTCCATGAGCCGTTGCGCCTGTTCGAGGGCGATGCGCTGCTCGTTGTCGCTTGCCGCTGGATCGTTGGCTAACGCGAGTAGCCTACGCACCCGTTCCATGATCCGTTCCTCATCCATCGAATCCACCATTTCTTTTCTTTCCATGATCGAAGTCCTTTTGTCAGTCGATGCCCTCGTCGGCCCAACGTAGTGTCATGATGGTTTCCTTCGTTTCCTTGATGCCGGTTTTCAGACAAGGGCGAGGTTGATGCTGATGACTGCCTTGTCGATGTCGGGCAGTCCGTCCTCGGGCCATTCGATGTCGGCCTTGCGCATGATGGCGTTCACGGCGGTGCTGTGCGCGGTGACGAGCTCCCACTGCCAGCATGCCTTGTTGCACATGCCGTAGCAGCGGTCCCACAGCGGGTAGCCGAGTCCGTCCGCCACCGGCTTGTCGTGGTTGAGCAGGTCGCGCAACGCGATGGCCTGCGCACGTTCCTCCGCGTCAAGGATGACGCTTTTGCGCCATGTCATGCCGACCAGCCAGCCTCCCCCGTCCACGCAGGTGGAGTTGTTGCTGATCGTCACGGTGATCCTGTACTTGCACATCATGTTCTCCTTTTGCTTGCCATGTTCTGCGACTGCGGCTGATATTCGACTCGCAGGTGCACGGGATCCGGCCGGTGATGATGACCGGATCCCTTGGTTTCATGCCTGGTGCGGGGTGCTTCTGATCACGCGAGGGGCAATGCTTCCGGTCTTCAGGACGTGCATCGCGCTTTTCCATGCCAAGCCGATGCGCTGGCGGTTGTCGCGGATGGACGTCACGGCCCAGTCGATGCACACCGCCGATGGCAGCGAGACGATCGCCGCAGATTCAAAGACGAATTCCAGCCATTCCGTGTCGGTGAGCGAGTTGATGTACGATTCGAACATTTTCGATCCCTTTCAGTGAGGGGGTTCAGGCCTGACCTTTTGTCTTCCTGATACCCTCATTATATCTCATTTGTGTGATATTATCAAGTTGTTTTCGTTGGTTTTTCAACGTTTTTTTCGTCGGGTTTTCCGGTGCGGGCATGCCGTACACGGCGCGGATCCTCGGGCCGAGCGGCACGGTCTTGCGCAGGATGTCGCGCAGGGAGTCGTCGGGTTCGATGTCCCTGCCTTCCTTGAGTTCGCGTACGCTGCAGGTGTTGGTGCCGTCGTGGTGGACTCCCGTGTAGCGCAGGTCGTCGTGCCCGTCGATGCTCCATGTCTCGTATTCCATGTGCTGCCATGGGCTGTCGGCAATGATGTCGCCGATGTTGTCCATGGCCACGATGCTGGCGATGGTGCGCCGGCCGTCCCACAGTCCGGCCGTGCCGACGAACACCACCGGCTGGCCGAGTTCGAGGCGTTCGAGGTTTCCGCATTCGTCCCTGCGGTCCGCGTTGTTCTCATCCACGGCGTGGGCCGTGATGCCGGTGGCGTACGGGTCGAGGTCGTCGATGATCTCGATGAGTCGGGCCGCGGTGGGCAGCTCGTAGTCGGAGACGGCCTGCCTCCATGCGCGGTCGAGGATGTCCGTGACCGGCCAGAACGCGTCGTCGATGGTGCCTTTAGGATCCTTGGCCATGTCTTCAGAGAGGCGCGCGGCCTCCTCCTTCCAGTAGTCGACGATCGAGTCGATCCGGTCGGTGTCGTTGCTCCAGATGACGTTCTGCATGACGTGTCTCCTTGAATGTCGTCCTTGAAATTTTTTCTTTTGGACCGTTTGGTCAAGCGATAGCGTTACCGGCCAAAATGGGTTCCGTCATAAGCGGCGCGACCGTATGGGCGCGGCATGGCGTTGACGGGTTCCATGACGCCGGTATGATCAATCCGGCGTAGCCGGACGGTCCAAAAGAAAATTCGAAGGGTGCGAGCGGCTGAGCGAGCTCCGTTGGGCGTGTGCGTCCGCGGTCTCCGGTCCGCGGCGTGCGCGCTTTGGTTCCAAGGCTTCGCCTTGGCGTGCGGGGATTCTCAAGGGACACGGCGCCGTGTCCCTTGAGCCTCGCGGGAGGCGCGGCCAGACCGACCGTCCCATTGGACGGCGTCCGGTCTAGTTCGCGCCTTATTCCTTTATTCGTTCGATTCTGTCCAACATCTCGTGGATGGCGGCGCGTTCCGGACCGCTGGCGTCCAGTACGTATCTGTCCAACGGTCTGTCGCCATAGGCGATAGTCTCCCATCGGGCTAACGTTTCGGAATCCGTGTCCGCCAACCATTCACGGATCCGGTCGGCCGTCGCTCCGATGTCTTTGGACCATCTTCCCAGGTCGTGGAGGAACGATGGCCATCCGTCGTCTTCGCTTGGCACGGTACCGTGGACGTCGTGCTCGATGATCGTGCCGTCGTCGCACAGGATGTGTAGCGAGACCGTATTGCTCCGATAGCTGCGGATGTCGTAGCCGAGCACGCGTACGAATTTCGTGTTCATGGTTGGGTCCTCTCCATTGCTGGGGCGTCCGTTATGATGGACGCCCCAGCCGGTATCGGAATTCAGATTTCGGGCTGTTTGCCGGGATTGCCGATCCATGGATCGGTGTCGGGCGTCGATGGGTTCTGTCGGCGGTTTCGTGCTTCGGCACGCTGTCGGATAGCGATGAGGTCGGGCAGTACGTTGTCCGCGTTGAGTGTGCTCATGGCCTGCGGCTTGCCGTTCCTGTCGATGTACGCGCTGGGTTTGTCCGCAATCATGCCCATGGCGATGACGGGCGTGCCCTTGGCCAACATCGTCGGGTTTTCCGTGATGAGGTCGATGTAGCGTTCCGCGTTGGTGCCGAACATGTTGGCTTCGACCACGGTGGTCGATCCGTCCTTCCACTGGTTGTCGGCTGGATCGAGACGACGCGCGGTGTGCATGATACGGAACGTGACGCGTGCCGCATACTGTCCTGCAGGCCAGTACTTCGGCTCGGAAGCGAGATTGCCCTTGATGATGTTGGTGGCGTTGATGGCGGTCATTGCGGTTCCTTTCACTGGAATGGTTCCGGTCCTTGATTTTTTTCTTTTGGACCGTTTGGTCAAGCGATAGCGTTACCGGCCAAAGCGGTTCCAGTCATAAGACGGGCGTGGATCCGTTTAGGAGACACGGCAACGTTGACGGGAGGCGCGACGCCGGTATGATCAATCCGGCGTAGCCGGACGGTCCAAAAGAAAATTCGAAGG
>ERZ1032473.35-NODE-35-length-39898-cov-13.609091_pt1 | contig 39898 bp, 36 predicted proteins | sample MGYA00518734_ERZ1032473 | MGnify/ENA primary metagenome ERZ1032473 (study PRJEB33719, sample SAMN04261339) | wastewater metagenome | biome: periurban shantytown; feature: human; material: feces | host: Homo sapiens | place: Peru: Lima | collected 2013-01-23 ...
CAGGTGATAAAATGAACTTTTATAGTTCGAATCTCTCCTTCCGCGCCAAGGCACCGGTTTCAGCTGAAAACAGCTGAAACCGGTGTTTTTTGTATTTCCATGCCGATTTTTCCGCAGAAAAGCATGTTCCGGCCACCGGATCACAGGTTTTATCCTCTACCGCGCGGACGCAGCCTTATCCGTACATTTTTTCATCACGCCTGCTATGGCCCGCGCGGGATCTGGGCAGAATAGCAGCAGCGGGCGGGCGCTCCCTGCATCCGCCGCGCTCCTTCCGGGAGCGCGCCGCCGGTGCGCCGTCCGTAAATCCTTTGGAGGTCAAAACATGAAGATCGCATTTTTCGATGTCAAGCCCTATGACAAGCCCGGCTTTGACGCGCGCATCGCCGGGACTGGGCTGGAGATCAAATATTTCGAAACGAAGCTGAGCGAGGACACCGTCCGGCTGGCGCGGGGCTTCGACGGCGTGTGCGTGTTCGTCAACGACACCGTAAACGCCACCGTGGTCAGCGCCCTGAATGAGATGGGCGTGCGCGTCCTTGCCCTGCGCTGCGCAGGCTTCAACAACGTGGATATCCGGGCCTGTGCCGGAAAGCTCCGCGTATTCCGCGTTCCCGCTTACTCGCCCTACGCCGTGGCCGAGCACGCAATGGCGCTGTTGCTGACCGTCAACCGCCACACCAACAAGGCATATATCCGCACCCGGGACTTCAATTTCAGTCTCGCCGGTCTCACCGGCTTCGATCTCCACGGAAAGACCGCCGGTGTCGTCGGCACCGGCAAGATCGGGCGCATTTTTGCGGACATCTGCAAGGGCTTCGGTATGCACATTCTGGCCTACGACAAATATCCCGCGCCGGACAGCGGCCTGACCTATGCGGAGCTGCCGGAGCTTCTGCGGCAGGCGGACGTGATCTCGCTCCACTGCCCGCTTACCGACGAGACCCGGCACATGATCGACGCAGACGCCATCGCAAGCATGAAGCCCGGCGCTGTGCTCATAAACACCTCGCGCGGAGCGCTGGTGGACACGGAGGCACTGATTGAGGGTCTGCGCAGCCGAAAGGTCGGCGCGGCGTGTCTCGATGTTTACGAGGAGGAAGCTGACCTGTTCTATGAGGACCGTTCGGAGAGCATCATTGAGGACGATACGCTTGTTCGCCTGATCTCCATGCCGAACGTCATTGTCACCTCGCATCAGGCATTCCTTACAAAGGAGGCGCTGAACAACATCGCCGCGGCGACGGTCGAAAATCTCCTGAAATTTGAGCGCGGCGAGCCGTCCCCGGAGACCGAGGTTTGCTATCGCGGCGCCCAATAGATCATAAGGACGCCGCTCTGCAGAAGCACATGGAAACGCGCGGGCAGCTTTGTCATGCGTTTTCCGCGCCGACCGCGCGAAAAATGCCCCGCCGGGCAGATCGCAGCAGATGCCATCTGTCCGGCGGGGTTCCGCAATTACGGCCCGGCTTCTCTTACTTCTTCACAAAGGAAAGGCAGTCGGTGCACTGGTCCATCGACGGGTTTGTCTCATGCGTGCCGACGCGGATTCTGTCCAGCGAGCAGTAGTTCTCGGTGTCGCAGTGATGCCCGCAGGAAGAAACGCTGCACTCGATGCACTTGTTGGCCTTGCAATGGGTATGATCCATGATCCATGACCTCCTTTTTTGTTTTGCAAAGTTGGGCGCTCTGAGGAAAGCGCTTGCGGCTCTCCTCAGCTCTTTTCTAGTATGCCCGCCGCGCGCAGGAGGATTCAGGAACATTCTGGAATTTTACACAGCATCGCCGCCGATCAGCTCGCCGGTATAGTAATCCACATAAAATATATTTTGGCTGACGATCTCGGAGCCGTTGTCCTCATACGTCAGCACCCAGGCCAAACGGCTGACCTCGGCGTAGCGCACGTCCGCGCTCCACACGCCCTCCGTGTAAAACCAGTTCGGCAGAACGCAGCAGACCTCCGCCTGCTTCAGCTCAAAGCCCTCCATTTCCATGCCGCTCTGCTCCTTCGCGGCCTCGATGGCCTGCTCCTGCGTGAGCGGCACATCGTCCGCCTCGTGATCGTCGAGCAGCGGGAAGAAAAAGACGTTGCAGAGCACGAGCCGCCCCGTCGTCAGATCGACCACGACGCGCACCTCCTCATACGGATTGAACAGTGTCTGCGTCACCTGACGGCTGAAGCAGAACGACCACAGCTCCTCGTCATATTTTTCGATACGCGAGAGGGCATAACCCTGCTGCACCGGCAGATTTTCATAATAGCTCTGCGCCAGCGCCTCCGCATCCTCCTCCGTCGTGCAGACCGGCGTATCGGGCGCGTCCCCGTTTCCAAAGCTCGACAGCTGCAGGAACGCGCCGGTCCCGGCGTGAAACTTGACCGAGGTATTGGACACATCCTGCGTAAAGAACACCTCCGCCTCCTCGCGGTCGTAGAGCAGCGCCGTCTGCCGCACAACGGAGGCCGCCGATGTGTCCACATCCGTCAGTCCGACCGCCAATAAAATACCCTCCGCCTTCTGAATGAAGTCCGCGTCTGTGAACTGCGGCGCGTCCTGCTCCGTGACCGCTTCGTCCGGAGCCTGCGGCTGCGGCTCCTCCGGACGGACAGGTTCCTCCGGCCGCACATCGGATGTCTGCGGATAGTCGTTCGTCTCGTGTACGTCATAAATGCCGTTGTTTCCGTCCGTATAGGTCTCCGGCGCGGGCAGCATCCATCTCTGCCGCCCGGCCTGCACGGCGAAGGCCGCCCCTGCCAGCACGCAGACCGCCGCCGCGATCAGAAGCGTCCTGCGGATCCGGCGCGGCGGCCGCTTCGCGGTCTCCGGCGCATCCTGCTGCGCAAGAATGCCCGCGAGCATCCGCTTTTTTGCCGCCTCGTCCGGCCGGGCCTCTTCAAACGCCTGTACCAGCCTTTCGTTTTTCATCAGAAGTCACCTCCCAGCAGCGCTTTCATCCGTTCGCGCCCACGGCGCAGATCACTGCGCACCGTCGCGGCGGGCTTTCCGAGCATTTCCGCAGTTTCTGCGGTGGAATAGCCCTCATAATAATATAGATACAGCGGCAGCCGGTATTTTTCCGGCAGGCTTCTCAGCGCAAGCAGGGTGTCACTCAGCTCCGGCACATAATGTGCCGGAGCTTCCTCCAGCGGCACCTCGCGCCGCCTTGCGCGCGCCAGCTCGTTCTTGCAGACGTTCCGCGCCGTCACGATCAGCCACGCCTTTTCGTGCGTTTCCGATCCCAGCTCCGGCGCGCTGCGCAGGAGCCGCAGGAACGTTTCCTGCACGGCGTCCTCGGCGTCCGCCGGATTTTTCAGGAACGTGATGCAGACGTTCCACACCGTATCCACATTTCGTTCATAGCTCCGCGCCAGCCCCTCCGGCGTCATTCTGCCCTGGCGCTCCGGCGCTTCGGTTTGCTTCATATCCGCGCCTCCCTTCACATAGAATACCGCCCACGGCGGCGGAATGTTGCAGATCGGCGAAAAATTTTTTCCTGCTGCTCTGCGCGAAAATTCCTTGCTGCCGGTCGCATTGCCAGTTTTCAGATACACCATAGGGTGTACTGACAATATGCACAACAGAAGGACTTGTTTTTCAGGCGCGAAGCGCTATTTCGCACCCATCGCCTCTTTTTTGCATACTTTTTTCTGACAAGCCAGAAAAAAGTATGCCGCCGGAGGCCGTTTCCCATTTGGGAAAGAACATAGGGTCGAAAAACATCAACGGAAGCCTTCCGTTATAAAAAGTGCCGCCCACATGGGCGGCACTCCTATTTCCATCAAGCTCTTCTTGCTTCCAGGAGCTTCTGCTTCAGCTCGCCTTCGATGCGCCGCAGCTGTTCCTCGGCCTCGCGGCGCTTCTGCGCACCCTCGGTCTGGATGGTCAGCACCTCGTCGAGCGTGGAGATCAGGCTCTCGTTCGTATGCTGGAGCGTCTCGATATCCACAATGCCGCGCTCGGACTCGCGCGCGGTCTCGACCGTCGCCATCTTGAGCATTTCCGCGTTCTTCTGGAGCAGCTGATTGGTCATATCCGTGACCTTCCGCTGCGCCTCGAGCGCCCGCTTGGAATTCTGGATGCCCAACGTCAGCACGAGCTGGTTCTTCCAGAGCGGAATGGTGTTCATGATGGAGGTCTGGATCTTCTCGATCATAAGCGCGTCGTTGTTCTGGATCATGCGGATCTGCGGCGCGGTCTGGAGCGAGATCACGCGCGTCAGCTCGAGATCGTGCAGCTTCTTTTCAAAGCGGATGCACTTGTTTTCAAAATCGTTCGCTGCCTGCGCATCCTCCGGCAGGCCGGATCTCTGCGCCTTTTCGCGCAGCGTGACCAGCGTCGTAGCGCGCTCCTGTTCGAGCTTCTGCTTACCGGCCAGAATGTACATCGTCAGCTCCTTGAAGTAGCCGAGATTCTTTTCATACATCTGATCCATCACAGCGACGTCCTTCATCAGCTTCACCTGATGCTTTTCCAGCTCGCCGGAAATGCGGTCCACGTTGACCTCCGCCACGGCGTACTTCGCGCGCATCGTCTCGGCGCTGATCTCTGCTTTCTGGAACAGGCCCGCAAGGCCCTTCTTCTTTTCCGGCTCATCACAGGTCTTTAGCTCGACCAGCAGGCTCGCCACCATGTCGCCCAACTCGCCCATGTCCTTCGTCTTGACCTTTTCCAGCGCGGATTCCGAGAAATCCGCAATATTCTTCTGTGCGGCCGCGCCGTACTGAATGACCTGATTGGCGTCGGTCAGGTCGATCTGCTCGGCAAACGCGCGGACGGCCTTCTGCTCTGCCTCGGAGAGCATGGACATATCCGGTCCGGCCTCCGGCGCGGGCGTTTCTTCCTTCTTTTCCGTTGTGAGTGCCTGTTCGCCGAGGTTCGGTGTCAGCGTCAGCTGCGGGATCTTTTCTTCTTCCATTTGATTTCGCTCCTTTTTCAGCGTTCGACCGGGATCTTCTCCCCGGTGAGTCCTTCTGCGGCCATCATCTGTTCCATGACCTGAATATCGGCGGTGATATCCACCACGTCGCTCTCAAACAGCGAATCAAGCTGCTTCTGGAACGCGACGATCACGTTTTCGAGCATATTCTCGATCTTCTGCATACCCTCGTCGATGTTGCCCATGCGCATTTCCTGATTTTGCAGCACAACGTACTGCTGGAGCAGCTTGATCGTCGTCGGCAGGTAGAAATTCAGGAACTGCCGGATCTGGCGCACATCCTCCGGATGCTGCTCCACAAAGGCGAAGATCTTCTCCGTCAGGATTTCCAGCTGCTTGAGCTGCGCGGAAATTTTGAAGTCCGGGATCTCGTCGTTCAGCCGCCGGATCTCCGCGATAGACTCGCGGCCCTGCTGCAAGACCTCCTCCAGCTCCGTCTTTGCGGCGGGCTTTTCCGCCGCCGGTGCAGGCTGCGGCTCCGGCGCGGCCTTCTTTTCCGGCTCCGGCTGCGGCACGGCCTTCTTCTGCGCGGGCTGCGGCTCCTTCTGCGCGTCCACCAGCTTGTCCGGGAAGAAAATGCGCAGGACGGCGAACGCGATCGCGGAAAGCACCGCGCACCGGATGATCCCGCCGACGCTGGAAAGGCCGCCGTTCAGGGCATGTCCGAGCCACATTGCCGCCACACAGGCCAGCGGAATGATCGATTTTTTGACGGTTTTCATGGATTTCCCATTTTCTTTTTTCGCAGGCTCCCGTACCGGCGCGGCCTCCGGCCTGCGCACGGGCGGTCTGCTCTCCTGCGGCGGCTGATACTGCCGCTGCGGCTGGCTCTGACTGCCGGACGGCCTGCTGCCGGTGGAAAAGTGATAGCTCTTGCCATCCTTCTGAAAGCTGTAGTCGCCGCGCTTCGGGTCGCAGTGGACCGAGAAATCATGCCGCTTCCCGCCGGGATTCCAGCTGAATTTATAGTTATAGCCGCCGTCGCCGTTCTGCTCCCGCTCGGGCGATGCGTCCGTATGTTCCTTCTGCTGTCCCTGTTCGTTCAATCCGCCCACCTCCGGGTGCTGAAGCTCAAAATTGCTGATACTTGGATTTATTGTATAATAGCGTCACTGGAAAGTCAAGGTACGCGCGGCGCCGCGCGGCGCAGTTTTCCAAAAAGCGGCTGTATTGTGACACAAATGCCGTTTTTGCCGCGACATTTTCTCTTGCGAAACGGATCTGCTTCTGCTATAATATGCGGAGTATCGTTACGATGGAAAGCAGGAGGATCGCCTTGCCCAAGTTTTTCGTTCCGTCCGAGCAGCCGTTCGGCAGCGCCCTCGTCCTGACGGGCGAAAATGCGGCCCATGCACGGGTGCTGCGCCTCAAGTGCGGCGACAGCGTGACCGTCTGCGACGCACACGGCACCGACTATGCGTGTACCGTAGACAGCGTCCAGCCCGGCGAAGTCAGCCTGTGCGTCAACGCAAGCGCGCCGTCTGCCTCCGAGCCGTCTGTCCGGTGCAGCGTCTATATGGCGTATGCCAAGGCCGACAAGCTCGAGCATGTGATCCAGAAGGCGACAGAGCTTGGCGCGGCGGAGATCGTCGCGTTTCCGTCTGCGCGGTGCGTTTCGCGCCCGGACGCGAAGGCGCTGAAGAGCAAGCTGGAGCGCTGGCAGAAGATCGCCGTCTCGGCGGCGGAGCAATGCGGCCGGGGCTGCATTCCGCGCGTGACCGCGCTGTATTCCTTCCGTGAGGCGCTCGCGCACGCCTCCCATGCGGAGCTTCGTCTGCTCCCCTATGAAAATGAACAGAGCCTTTCTCTGCGCGCCGCGCTCGAGGGCAGTCCGCTGCGGACGGTCGCCGTTATGACCGGCCCGGAGGGTGGATTTGAGCCGGACGAGGTCGCGCTGGCGCAGGAATACGGCTTTCAGAGCTGCACGCTCGGCCCGCGGATCCTCCGCTGCGAGACCGCGCCGCTCTGCGCGCTGACGGCGATCCTTTATGCCGCCGGAGCGCTGGATTAAAGAAGTTGAAAAGGATGAATCAAATGGCCAAAGACATAAATTCCAACAAGCCGCGCGGCGCACAGAAGAAGGACGATGATTCCGCCGTTCTGAAGATCATGATTGCGCTGCTCCTGCTTGTGTTCTCTGTTTTCATGCTCCGGCTGGTCGCCAACAACTATGGCACCATCGTCGGCGCTGACCGGATCGCAAGCGCCTCCGCCGTCGTCGCCATCGTATTCGGCGTTCTGGCCGCCGCAGCGCTTGCGGCCATGCTGCTCGTGAAGTCCGGCTGGGTCAAGATGGCCGCGCCTTACGTCTTTGCCGTTTCGCTGCTGTACGCGCTGACCGGCCTGCTTCTCCGGGTCTACTGGACGCAGTACGTTCTGGCGCTCACCATCCTGCACGTCGCGGTCTACTGCCTTTATGTGATCTACATGCTCTACCGCACGGAGTTCTTCCTTTGCTCGCTCGTGACGGTGGCGGCAGGCGTTCTGTTCTACCGCTATTCGCACGGCATCGGCGCAAACCTCGCCTGCATCGCACTGGCGCTTTTGCTGGTCGTGCTGATCGGCGCGACGGCATGGATCGCGGCAAACGCCGCGAAGGGCCATGGAAAGCTCCGCCTTGGGAAGAAGAAGCTTGCGTTCTTCCCCTCTTCCTTCAACCCGCTCGCGCTTTACATCACCTGCGCGGTCTGGCTGGTGTGCTTCCTCGCCTGTCTGCTGATCGGCGCCGCATTCGCGTACTACTGCACGTTTGCAGCCGTCGCCTTCGAGCTGATCGCCGCCGTTTATTACACCTTCCAGCTCAAGTGATCTCCGCATATACACGCCTCCTTGTCCATAGGATGGACAGGGAGGTGTTTTTTTGCTTCCAAAGCACTCGATTTTTCGCAATGCCCTGCTTCTGACGGCCATTGACCTTCTCCTGCGCGGCATTTCCATGAGCTTTCAGATCTATCTCTCCGGTGTGATCGGCGCGGCGGGGTTGGGACTGCTCCAGCTCGTCGCCGCCGTCGGGACCCTTGGCATGACGCTCGGCCTGTCCGGCGTGCGGACGGCCGCCATGTACCTGTGCGCCGAGGAATACGGCAAGCGCCGCCCCGGCGGGATGCGGCATGTGATGCGGCTGTGCATCCTCTGGAGCAGCGTGTTCAGCATTCTGACCGCAGCGGCGCTCTGGGGCTTCTCCAACCAGCTGGCCGCCGTCTGGCTGAAGGATCTGCGCGCCGCGTCCGGGCTGCGGATCCTGGCGCTCTCACTGCCGGTGGAATGTCTCGTCTGCGTGCTGTGCGGCTACTTCACGGCGTGCGGGAAGCTCCGAAGGCTGGCCTGCGTGGAGGTCGCGGAGCGGCTCGTCTCGCTGGCGCTGACGTTCCTGCTGCTCCGGCTCTGGGCGCATTCCGAGCTGGAACGTGCCTGCTGCTCGCTGCTTCTCGGCGGCGGAGGCGCCGCCGTTTTCAGTGCCGTGTGGCTGGGGCTTCTGATGCGGAAGGACCTCCGGCAATATCCGCCCGTCCCACAGCCCTCGCAGCTGCCGCGCAGGCTGTGCCGGCTCTGCGTTCCGCTGGCGCTGGGCGATTATCTGCGCTCCGGCCTGCGGACGCTGGAGCAGCTGCTCATCCCGCTCGGGCTGGAACGCAGCGGCGGCTCGACCGGCTCCGCCATGGCCGCCTACGGCACCATCCACGCGATGGTCTTTCCGATCCTTATGTTCCCTGCCGCGATCATCTTTTCGCTCTCCGAGCTGCTGATCCCGGAGCTGGCCCGCTGCCGCGCGGAGGGAAACTCCCGCCGCATCCTGCACCTGACGGGCCGCAGTCTGCGGCTCGGGCCGGTCTTTGCCTGCGGCGTCTCCGCGCTGCAATTTCTGCTGGCAAGGCCGCTCGGGATGCTCTTCTATCAGAGCGAGGAGGCAGGACATTACCTTCGGCTGTTTGCGCCGCTGATCGTCATTCTCTATGCCGACGCGCTCGTGGACGGCATGTGCAAAGGCCTCGGCCAGCAGACCGCGAACGTCCGGAACAATACGATTACCTCCCTGCTCGATGTCGCGCTATTGTATCTGCTTCTGCCGCGCTGGGGCATCGGCGGCTACTTCTTCACCTTCGTACTCACGCACGTTCTCAATTTCTATCTGAGCCTCCGGCTGCTACTGGATGCGTCCGGCAGCGCGCTCCCGCTGGGGCCGCTCGCAAAAACGGCGCTCTGCGCGCTGGCGTCCGCAGCCGCCTGCCTGCTTCTGCCGGAGCGCGGGCAGTGGCTCCTTCAGATTTTTCGGACGTGCGGCCTGTTTCTGGCGGCATATCTGCCGCTCCTTTATCTGACCGGTGCGCTCGTTCCAAACGACCGCCGCTGGCTCCGGCGCACACTTTCGCGTGGGAAAGGGCATTGACTTTCCCGCCGCCGCCTCCTACAATACAATTATATAAAAAGCACAGGGAGGCTTCGTTATGATCTCTTTCCGGAACGACTATTCTGAGGGCGCGCATCCCGCCATTCTGGCAGCGCTGCAGGCCACCAATCTGGAATCCACGCCCGGCTATGGCCGCGACCACTACTGCGAAGCGGCAGCGGAGGCCGTCCGCGCACGCTTTGCCTGCCCGCAGGCTGACGTTCACTTCATGCTCGGCGGCACGCTCACCAATCTGACGCTCATCGCCGCCGCACTCCGGCCGTGGGAAGCCGTCATTGCCGCCGACACCGCGCACATCTGCGTCCACGAATCCGCCTCCATTGAGGCGACAGGACACAAGATCTGCGCCGCGCCTCCGACAGACGACGGCAAGCTGACGCCGGAGCATATCCGGCAGATCGTCGAGGCGCATAAGGGCGGCGACGACGGACATATGGTCGTACCGCGCATGGTCTATCTCTCTGACGCCACGGAGCTTGGCACGATCTATACGCGCGCGGAGCTGGCGGCGATCTCGGAGACCTGCCGGGAGCTGGGGCTTTATCTCTACCTCGACGGCGCGCGCATGGGCGCGGCGCTGGTCTGCGCGGCAAACGACCTCCAGCCGGAGGATTTCGCCAAATACTGCGACGCATTTTACATCGGCGGCACCAAGAACGGCCTGCTCTTCGGCGAGGCGCTGGTGCTGGTGAATGACGCACTCAAGCCGCACTTCCGCAACGCCCTCAAGCAGCGCGGCGGTATGCTGGCTAAGGGACGGCTGCTCGGCGTCCAGTTTCAGGCGTTTTTTGAAAACGACCTGTGGCTGGAGCTGGCCCGTCACGCCGACCGCACCGCGCGGCAGCTCGAGCGCGCGTTCGAGAAAAAGGGCTACGGCTTCTACGCCGCTCCCTGCACCAATCAGCTCTTCCCCATCCTCCCGGACCGGAAGATCGAGGAGCTGCGCAGCGGCTTCGACTTCGAGCTGAACGCCAAGACCTGCGAGACGCACACCGCCGTCCGGTTCGTCACCTCGTGGGCCACCACGCTGGAAGCCATCGAGGCGCTGGAGCGCGCGCTTTGACGGAACACATCGTTCATCCGATCCCGCCGCTCTATGACGCGGATTCCCGGGTGCTGATCCTCGGCTCCTTTCCGTCGGTCAAATCGCGTGAGGCCGCGTTCTTCTACGGCCACCCGCAAAACCGCTTCTGGCGGGTGATGGCGCGCGTGCTCGGCTGTGAAACGCCCGGAAGCGTCCCGGAAAAGGCCGCCATGCTCCACGCGCATCACATCGCGCTGTGGGACGTGATCGCCAGCTGCGACATTTCCGGCTCCAGCGACAGCAGCATTCAGAACGCCGTCCCGAACGACCTCTCGCCGATCCTGAACGCCGCGAAAATTCAGGCCGTATTCTGCAACGGCACGACCGCCTCCCGTCTCTACGAGCGCTATCTTCTGCCCGTGACCGGAATGCAGGCCGTCCGCCTGCCCTCCACCAGTCCCGCCAACGCCTCGTTTTCTCTTGATCGTCTGGCGGAGCAGTGGCAGTCCGTCGCGGCATATCTCTAGGGTGTATCTGGCCGGATATTTTCGCCCCTCCGGCAGATTTCTTTCCGCATTCTCCCAAACCCGCCCTTGTTCGCAGGGGCGGGTTATGTTATGATAAAGCTGTCCGGCGGCAGAGGCTCTGCACGCCGCCACAAACAAAGGAAAAGGATGGAGCATCCATGATACACGGATTTCTCAGGGTCTGTACGCTCTCGCCGTCGCTGCGGGTCGCAGACTGTCCCTATAACGCAAAAATGACCGTCGAAGCCATGCGTCAGGCCGCTGCGGACGGCGCGCAGCTCGCCGTTTTCCCCGAGCTTGGCCTCACCGGCTACACATGCAGCGACCTGTTTTTGCAGCAGCCGCTGCAAAGGGCCGCCGAAGAAGCGCTCCGCACCGTTCTGGATACCAGCGAGACGCTGGCGCTGGTCACCGCCGTCGGCCTGCCGGTCAATGTGGACGGCAAGCTCTACAACTGCGCGGCCATCGTCTGCCGCGGGCGGCTGCTCGGCCTCGTTCCGAAAACCTACATTCCGAACTACGGCGAATTCTATGAGCGCCGCCACTTCTCCCCCGCGCCATCCGGCGTCCGGAGCGTCCGCTTCGCCGGGCAGGAGACGCTGTTCGGCACGAAGCTGCTGTTCCGCTGCGGCTCCATGCCGGAATTCGTGCTGGCGGCGGAGATCTGCGAGGATCTCTGGGCGCCGCTGCCTCCGAGCACGGCGCACGCACTGGCCGGCGCGACCGTCGTTGTGAATCTCTCCGCCAGCGACGAGACCGCCGGAAAGGCCGAATACCGCCGCCAGCTCGTCGCGCAGCAGTCCGCGCGGCTCCTGTGCGCCTATCTCTATTCCGACGCCGGCCACGGCGAATCCACCACCGACATGGTCTTTGCCGCGCACGATCTCATCTGCGAAAACGGTGCGCTGCTGGCGGAAAGCCGCCCCTTCGGCGATGGACGCGCCTGCACGGAGCTGGATCTTGGGCGGCTGGCAGCGGAACGCTGCCGCAGCACCAGCTTTGAGCCGTCTGCGGACAGCTACACGAGCGTCGAATTTGATCTGCCGCTCCGCCCGGTCACGCTGACGCGCCGGTTTTCGCCGACGCCCTTCGTCCCGAGCGGCGACACCGCGCGCGCGGAGCGCTGCGAGCTGATCCTGGAGATTCAGGCCGACGGCCTTGCAAAGCGTCTCGAGCATGCCCACGCAAAAACCGCCGTCATCGGCATTTCCGGAGGTCTGGACAGCTGCCTTGCACTGCTGGCCGCCGTCCGCGCGATGAAAAAGCTCGGCCGTCCCATGACGGACATCCTCGCCGTGACCATGCCCTGCTTCGGCACCACGCACCGGACGCGCTCCAATGCGGAGATCCTGTGTCAGGAGCTTGGCGTCTCCTTCCGGGAAATTCCGATCGCGGACACCGTCCGCAGCCACTTCCGCGACATCGGTCAGGACGAGGCCGTGCGGGATGTGACCTATGAAAACGGGCAAGCGCGCGTGCGCACGCTCGAACTGATGGATCTCGCCAACCGCACCGGCGGTCTCGTGATCGGCACGGGCGACCTCAGCGAGCTGGCCCTCGGCTGGGCCACCTACAACGGCGACCATATGAGCATGTACGGCGTCAACGCCGGCATTCCCAAGACGCTGGTGCGTCACATCGTCCGCTACGAAGCCGACAGTGCTGCCTCCGCCGCGCTGCGGAGCGTCCTTCTCGACATTCTCGACACGCCCGTCAGCCCGGAGCTGCTTCCTGCCGCCGAAAACGGCGAGATCGCGCAGCAGACGGAATCCCTCGTCGGCCCGTATGAGCTGCACGACTTCTATCTCTATTATGTTCTTCGCTATGGCTTCCCGCCCGCGAAAATTTTCTGTCTGGCGCGGGCCGCGATGGAGGGGCGCTACCCGGACGAGGTGCTTCTGCACTGGCTGAAGAACTTCTACCGCCGCTTCTTCCAGCAGCAGTTCAAGCGCAGCTGCCTGCCCGACGGGCCGAAGGTCGGCTCGGTCACGCTTTCGCCCAGAGGTGACTGGCGGATGCCGAGCGATGCCTGCGCCGCCGTCTGGCAGCAGGAGCTGGACACGCTCTGCGCCTCCGAGCAGCCGTCATGACGGAACAGGATATCCGCCTCCGGCGTCTCACTGGACAGTATCTTTCCGCACCCGCGCCCGCGCACACTGTCGCGCGGGCGCTCTGCGGCTTTCAGGCGCAGTATCCGCAGAATGCGCTCCATGCGCTGTCCCTCCGAACGGACGGAGAAGGCCCCGCGCAGGCGCGGCTTGTCAAGAGCTGGACGCTGCGCGGGACGATTCATCTTTTCCCAGATGATGATCTGCCGATCTATCTCGGTCTGACGGCGGGAGACCGCTTCCGCTGCAACGAATGGAGCGCGCCGAGCTTCTGGAATCAGCGTCCGGGCTGGGCGCTCACGCCCGCGCGGCAGGCTTATTTCACGGATGTAATTGTCGAAGCGCTCTCGCGCGGGCCGCTGTCGCGTGACACCCTGCGGGAGCACTGCCGCGCACGCGGCATGACCGAGGACGAGGCCGCCAGTATGTTCGACTCTTGGGGCGGCGGGCTGCGGGAACTGTGCGAGCGTGGCTTCGTGTGCTACACCGCAGGCCCGGAAAAGGCGCTCCGGCTGTGCCCGCCGCTGGAGCCGCTTTCGGCGCACACCGCGCAGCTGACGCTTGCGCGGCGTTACTTCACGCATTACGCGCCCGCGACCATCCACGACGCGATGTATTTCTTCCATGCCTCCGCCAAAGCTGTGCGCGGCTGGCTGGCGGAGCTGCCCGTGCATTCCGCGCATTGCAGCGGACGGGAGTATTTCTGGCTGGATGGCGAGGCCGCCGCTCCGGCTTCTCCGCCGGAATGCCGTTTCCTTGCCGGATTCGACCCGCTGATGCTGGGCTACGAGAAAAAGGAGAGTCTTTTTCTGCCGCCGGAGCGGATGCGCAGCGTTTTCAGCCTCGCCGGGCAGGTCGCGCCGGTGCTTCTGCTCCATGGCCGCGTATGCGGCATCTGGCGGCGGAAGGGCGCGTCCATCCACCTCACGCTCTGGGAGGCGCTTTCTCCGCAGGACGCGGACCTCGTGTACGCGGCGGCACAGGCCGCTTTTCCGGGCTGCACGCTCCGGGAAACACCGGAACTATAATATACGGAGCCGCCGGCGAATGCCGGCGGCTCGATCTCTGTCTGATATTCTGCTGCGGCATCCGCGTTATCGTTTCCGGAACAGGCGCAAAGCGGTGAGCAGAGCCGCATAGAGTACGCCGCCGATGGCCCAGATCACCCAGCTGTACTGCGGCTGGCCGTTTCCATTCGGCCCGAAGGTATAGAACAGGAACACCGCCGTCACGACCAGCCAGTAGCAGACGGAGACTGCGCCCTGCACGGGCGCGTGCACCTTCTCCTCGCGCGAGAAGTCGCCCTCCTCCAAAAGCCGCTCCATCGCTCCCTCATAAACGCCTGCGCAGACAAACAGCGCCGCACCCGCGCCCGCGATCATGAGCAGCGCGCACACCGCCGCCATAACGACCGGCTCCGAGCCGATGCAGAGCGCTGCGAACAGCGGCAGCACGGAAAGGATGCAGAGCATCGTTGCAAGGAGCCTTCTCCGCGCACACTGCGGCGCATAGGCGCTCTGACGCTCTTGAACCATGCCGCTCACGCCGTACTCTGTCTCAAACGGCTCCTTATCCAGAAAATCGAATTCCTTCGTCCGCGCACCGCAGGTCAGGAACAGTGCGACCGCCGCCGCGACCAGCACCAGCATCGCGCACAGCCCGAGGCCCGCTGCCGCGTTTTCCGTGATGCCGAAGCGCGCAGACTGGCTCATCTCGCTGAAGGACAGCAACGGCACCGGCGAAAGCACGCTCAGAAACGTCGCCAGCGCCATCCGCGGCGCGGCCTGACGGCGAAGCTCCAGATAGCGCGACGCCTGTTCCATCGTTACGCGCCGCAGCGCGGGCTGCGCGGTTTCGGGAGCGTATTCCGCCTCCTCCAGCTCATCCTTCAGCAGGAAATCCGTCGTGACGCCGAACAGGCGGCTCATCTGCAAAATTTTCGAGATATCGGGAATGGACTGCGCGCCCTCCCATTTGGAGACCGACTGCCGGGAGACATCCAGCTTCTGCGCCAGCTCCTCCTGCGACCAGCCTGCCTTCTTGCGCAGGGTGATTATTTTGTCCGCTAAGATCATATCGTTTCCTCCAGTTATCCGGGCGCGTTCCCGCGCTCTGTTGCCCGTATCCTACCGCATTTCGCGGTTGCATACCAGAAATTCAGCCGTCAAATCTGTCAACCGGCGGTTGCATTTCGTATTTTTCGGGCAAAAACTGTATCTTTTTTTATCATAGCACAAGGCCAAGACCCCTGTAAACAAAAAAGCGGCTGAGGCCTCGAAGGTCTCAGCCGCGCATTTTTTATTCACGCGGTGCCGCCGCAAGGCTGCCGATCCCGATCGCGACCGTATGCCGCGTCGGCTCCCAGCCGCGCTTGGCAAAGACGGCGCAGACCGCCGCCGGGATGAAGGTCAGCATGAACAGCGGGAAGGTCAGCACGGACAGCAGCTTTTTATATGCCGGGGCCGCGATGCGCCTCCACTCCGTCAGCAGCACCAGCGCGCCGATCACTGCCATGCCCATATACAGTCCGCCGACGGCGCATCCCACCGCTGCCAGCAGGCCGCGCAGGCCGCTTTGCGCAAGCCCCGTCACCGCGACGGAGAGGCCGGAAAGGGCCGACAGCAGATAGCCGCCGAGGGACAGCGTCGCAGCCTCGAAGCTGGCCCAGCCGGTGCGCCCTCCGCGAAGCATCCCGCGCAGCTGCCGTCCGGCATAGAGCAGCGAGACCTGCAATCCGCCCTGTGTCCAGCGGATGCGCTGCTTCCAGGACTGCGCGAACGTGGACGCCTGCTCGTCATAGAGCATCGCCTCACGGCAAAAGCCGATGCGCACACCGTTCACCGCGCACCAGTTGTCGAATTCAACGTCCTCCGTCAGCGTGAAGAAGCTCCACCCGTCGATGCGTTCGAGCAGCGCCCGCGTGAAGCCGAAGCCCGTGCCGGTCACAGCGCAGGTCGTTCCGAGCATCATCCGCGCCGCGTTGAGGTGGACGGAATCGTGCAGATACCACACCGCGTAGGCCGAGGATATCCAGCTGTCGCCGAAATTTTTCGTGTTGCGGTAGCCGTGGAACGCCTCAAAGCCGTCGCTGTAGGTGCGGTTGATCTTGGAGATGTAGTCCGGACAGAGCAGGTTGTCCGCGTCGAAGATCAAAAACGCATCGTACTGCTCCAATCCGTCGCCGCGCCGGATCCAGTCGAGCAGATCGTGCAGCGCGTAGCCCTTTCCGATCCGGCTGCGGTCGAAGCGCCGGTAGACGCGCGCGCCGTTGGCCTCCGCAGCCTCCGCCGTGCGGTCGGTGCAGTTGTCGGCCACGACATAGGTCGTGATGCGTTCGGAGGGATAATCCTGTGCGCGGATGCTTTGCAGGAGGTATGGCAAAACCGCCTCCTCATTGCGCGCCGCGATCAGAATGGCATAGCGCGCCGGCTTCTCCGGCTTGTGCTTCGGCTCGCGCCAGAACAGAGAAACGACCAGATACACCGTTTGATAGAAAAAGCACAGCCCCGTCAGGAGCAGCAGCGCCGTGCTGATATGCTTCAGAAACTCGACCATATGCATGGGCATTCGCCTGCCTTCGTCAGAATGTTGCCCTATCATACCGCAAAGCCGATGAAGAAACAATCCGTAAAATTCTTAAGATTTGCTTTATCCGTGAATTTTTTGTTAAATTCTAAAAAGCCGCTCCAATTTCAACGTGCCATGCGTTATAATAAACCAAAGAATATCTCGTATTCAGAATACGGCGCTTTCCGCGCTGATCCTTTCAACAAGCAGGTGCTCTCATGGTTTATGTCTTTCTTGCGCTCAGTTTTGTGCTCTCCGGGCTGACCGGCTGGCTTTCCGGGTGGTTTTCCTCCTGGAACGCGCTCTGGCAGCTTCCGCTCACCTTCGCCGGGATCTTTCTCGGCTTCGTGATCCTGTTTCTGCTGCTCCTGTTCGTTTCCACGCGCTTTGTCGATCCGAAAAAGCTGCTGGAAAAGCCGAGCCGCTATTTCCGCTTCATGCTCAATCAGTTCTGCCGTCTGGCGTTTTTCCTCGGCGGCGTTCACGTTCACGTGACCGGTCTGGAGAAGCTTCCGCATGACCACCGTTTTCTGCTCGTCTCCAACCATCTTTTCGCCTTCGACCCGCTGATCTACTATTACGCCATCCCGCATGACGAGCTGGCCTTCATCTCCAAGAAGGAGAATTTCTCCCTCTTCATGGTCGCCGAGATCATGCGTGAGCTGCTCTGCCTGCCGATCGACCGCGAAAACGACCGCGCGGCGCTGCGCACTATCCTCAAGGCCATCCAGTTCCTGAAGGAGGACAAAACCTCTATTGCCGTGTTCCCGGAGGGCTACACGAGCAAAACCGGCGAGCTGAACAGCTTCCGCAACGGCGCGTTCAAGATCGCGCAGAAGGCGGGCGTTCCCATCGTGGTCTGCGTCCTGTCCAACACCCCGGCCATCCTGAAAAATATGTTCCGCCGCCACACGGACGTGTATCTCGACGTGCTGGACATCATTCCCGCCGACGAGCTGAACGGCGTTACGACTGCGCAGATCGGCAGCCGCATCCACGATACGATGACCAAGGGCATCTCCGCCCGCAGAAAGGCGCTGGCCTGAGCCGCGCCGCACAGCCAAATGAAAACCATGGAGCAGGGCTTTTACCGCCCTGCTCCTCATTTTTTACAGAATGTCGTTTTACAAACCGCACGAAAGGCGCTATACTCTTCATGAGGTGAGGCTGCACGGAAAGCAAGAAAAAAGTCCTTTGGAAGCTGTTCTGGTCCACACTGTATCTCAGCGCGTTTACCTTCGGCGGCGGCTATGTGATCGTGACGCTGATGAAGCGCAAATTCGTCGATCAATTCCACTGGATCGAGGAAAATGAAATGCTCGACCTGGTCGCCATCGCGCAGTCCGCGCCCGGAGCCGCCGCGGCCAACGGCGCGGTCGCCGTCGGATATAAGCTGGCCGGGATCCCCGGCGCCATCGCCGCGACCATCGGTTCCGTCCTTCCGTCCTGCATCCTTGTGACGCTCATCGCGCGGCTGTATCTCAAATACCGCTCGCTCAACGCGCTCCGGAGCGTACTCGGTACGCTCCGTCCGGCTGTCGTCGCCATGATCGCCTCCGCGGGTGTCTCCATTTTAATGACTGCCTTCTGGGGCGAAGGCGCCGCCGTCACGCTGGCGGAAACGAACTGGGTGCTTTTCGGCATCTTCGCCGTCTGCTTCCTGCTCCTGCGCAAAACGAAGCTCAACCCCATCGCCGTGATGGTGCTGGCGGGCGTTTTGAACCTTACCGCCGCGCTGATATCCGGCGGCGCGTGACGCATCCGCGCACACAGCAGCTCTCTGAAAACAGGAATGCCTCCGTATGACCGTTCTGCGGGCATACGGAGGCAGCTTTCACTTCAAATGGCGTCCGCGCTCAAAAATCTGATGTGAACAGCTCCGGGACGCCTTGCTCCGTCAGCTCTCTGCGGGTCTCCTCTGACAGCGGGAACCGGAAGTGGCTTTCGCCCCTGGCATAGCGGCCTCCGTCAATGTCGCTGTAAAGCATCCCAACAAACTCCAGCCAGTTGTCCGCGTAGAGCTTCGGCTCAACGACCTTAAAGAAATCGTATCCGCCCGCCTGATAAAAGACGCGCAACGCCTCGCCCAAAGAGCTTTCCTCGCGCAGCTGCCATTCCGCCGGAAGAGAAAAGTCCTTTGCATCCCATTTCTCATATAGATAGCCCGGTTGTGCGCGTCCTGCTGCCGGCCTCCGAAGCAGGCTCTTCCAATTCATGATCACCACCGCCTCCTGCTTCTTTATTCTAAGACGTTTTCAAGCGGCCGTACATTGTATGCTTTTTAGATTTATCGGGCCTTCCTTTGTGCAAAACACCTGCATTTTCTCGAAAACCACATCTGTCCGCTTCCAATTCCGCAAAAAATCTGCTAGAATCAAAGCGGCGCAGCGCGTGCGCCGAATCTGCAATACCGCAGGAGGCATTTTATGAACATCTATATCGTCCGCCACGCGGAGCCGGACTATTCCATCGACTCCCTGACGGAAAAGGGCTGGCGCGAGGCCGCGCTGCTGGGAAAGCGTCTGGAAAAGATCACGCCCGCATATTATTACGTTTCGCCGCTTGGCCGCGCCAAGGATACGGCCTCGTTCACCCTGCGCGCCGCCGGCGCGTCCGCTGAGGAAATGGACTGGCTGCGCGAATTTGACCACGGCTACCGCGTCATGCAGCGCGGGCACGCCTCCGGTCTTGCTTGGGACGTTCTTCCCGCAGACTGGGCGCAGGAGCCGGTCTACTATGACCCGGAGCGCTGGTCGGACGGCCCGCTGTACCGGGATACCACCGTCCGCACCGCTTTTGACGCCGTTGGAAACGGTCTCGACGCGCTTCTGGCGAAGCACGGCTACGTCCGCGACGGGCGGCTGTACCGCGCGGAGCGCCCCAACCACGACAACTTGATCCTGTTCTGCCACTTCGGCGTGGAATGCGTGCTGCTGGCGCACCTGTTCAGCATCTCGCCCGTACCGCTGTGGCACTACGCCGTCGCTCTGACGAGCAGCGTCACCGTGCTCTCCACCGAAGAGCGTGAGCCAGGCGTCGCCGTGTTCCGCATGTCGCGCTTCGGCGACCTTTCGCATCTGGACGCTGCCGGTGAGCCTGCCTCCGCCTTCGCACGCTATACCGAAACCTATGCGGATGCCGTGCCGCATAACTGAGGCGCATTTTCCATTCTGTACACATCTTGTATCCCGAAAAGGGTTCGTTCTCCAATTATCAATCAGGCCCGGCAGACGCAAAGCGTCTGCCGGCCCCTCTTTCACCCCGCCAAGCCCTTTGGCGGCCGGAGCGCTCCTGTGAAATTACACCTCCGCGCCGGCCTGTGCGTCGGTATAATACTGCGCCTGCGCGTTCCAAAGCTCGGCATATTTGCCGCCGGACTCCGCCAGCAGCGCTTCATGCGCGCCGTGCTGGGCGATCTGTCCCTCGTGGAACACCAGAATTTCGTCGCAGAAGCGGCAGGAGGCCAGCCGGTGGCTGATATAGACGGCAGTCCTTCCGCCGGAGATCTCGTTGAACTTCCGATAGACCTCGTATTCCGACACCGGGTCGAGCGCGGCGGTCGGCTCGTCGAGCACGATGAACGGCGCATTTTTATAAAGCGCCCGCGCGAGGGCGATCTTCTGTGCCTCGCCGCCGGAGATCTCCATGCCCGCCTTGTCGAAGTCCTGATACAGGCTGGTTTCCAGCCCCTCCGGCATCCGGTCGAGGCGTTCTCCGAAACCGGCCTCCCGCAGGCAGGACACGGCCCTCTCCCGGTCATATTCCGCGCCCGCGGCCACATTCTGCCCGAGCGAGAAGGAAAACAGGCGGAAATCCTGAAAAACAACTGAGAAAATGGACAGATATTCGTCGTAGTTGTACTTCCGGATATCCACGCCGTTGAGCAGGATGACGCCCTCCGTCGGGTCGTAAAGCCTGCAAAGGAGCTTGATGAAGGTCGTCTTGCCGCTGCCGTTCATGCCGACGACCGCCAGCCGTTCGCCGATCCTGAAGCGGAGGCTCACATGGCGCAGCGCGTAGGTCTCCGTATTGGGATAGCGGAAGGAAACGTCGCGGAACTCGATGCAGTAGTCGTTATCGTCGCGCTTTTCCACCGACAAGGTACCCTGATACATGGGATTTGGGATGTCAAAATAGGAGAAAAAGCGCTTGAGGTACTGGTCGTTGGCCATGGCGACCTGCCACGCACGCACAAAGCCGTTGGCCGCCGCAAGCAGCAGCATGACGCTCGTAACGTACTGCGCGATGGAGCCGACGCTGACCCCGCCGCGCAGCGCGCCGGAGATCAGCAGCAGATAGACGCCGAAGCGCAGCACATGATCCATCAGCACCGCCGCCAGCCGCAGCAGCGCGCGGCGGAAATAGGCGCGCGCCTCCCGGCCGCAAAGCGTTTTATAGAAGCCGTCGGCGTATTTGGCAAGCGGGCCGGCCATGGCATAGAGCCGGATATCCTTGCCGCTGGTGTAGTTGCGAATGTAGGTGCTGTACTTATCCAGCGTGATATTCACCGTCACGCTGTCCTTGAAAAATTCCATGTTGATCGCGGAGGATCGCGCGCTCGTCAGCACGGCCACCGTGAGGGAGACGAGAATGCCGCCGACAAAGGCGAGCTTGGCTGCGGGCGCAATTGCGTGCAGCGTAAAGAACGAGGCGGTCAGCGCGATGGAGGCGAAAATCTGCACGCCGAAGCGCACGAACTTCTCGATACAGGAGTCCAAATAGAATACGTTCCATCCCATCCGCGTTTCGGTCTGGATGCGCTCGCGCAGCAGCGAGACCTCGCGATCCTCGATCGAGGCATACGCAAGCGCCATCGCCTTTTCCGCGTGCATCCACTCGTAGCTGCAATTGGCCTCCTGAAAGCCGATCTCCTTCTGCGCGTTCAGCACTGCGCTGAGAAGCGTTCCGAGCGCGGTCAGGCCGACGGTCAGCGCGGCATAGCGGATCAGCACCTGCACCTCGGCGCCCGCGGCCAGCGCGTCGATCAGCCGCGCGGAAAACCAGACCGGGATATAGGGCAGCAGCGCCGTCACGACGCTGTATGCCAGAATTGCGGCAAAAAACCGGCGGCTCATGGAATACAGCAGCCGCCACGAGCGGCGTGCGATCGAAATATGTTCCCGCAGCGTCATGTCTCCGCACCTCCCTTGTAATCGTCACGATACCAGCAGCTTTGAATTTCATAGAGCCTCGCATATTCGCCGTTCTGCGCAAGAAGCGCCTCATGCGTACCCTCCTCGGCAATGCGGCCGTCCCGCAGGAACAGGATCCGGTCGCAAAAGCGCGTGGAGGCCAGCCGGTGCGAGATGAAGAGCGAGGTCTTGTCCCCGGTCATGTCGCGGTACTGGAGGTAGACCTCGTTTTCCGCGATGGGATCAAGCGCGGCGGTCGGCTCGTCGAGCACCAGCACCGGCGCGTCCTTATAGAGCGCCCGCGCCATCATCAGCTTCTGCGCCTCGCCGCCGGAAAGCTCGACGCCGTCCTTGTTGACCTGCTTGTCGAGCCGCGTGTCTATGCCGTGCGGAAGCGCGTCGAGCTTCTTCCCAAGCCCGGCCTTGCGCATACACGCCTCGGCCCGCGTCCTGTCCACCTTTTCTCCGAAATCGCCCGCGACCGTCTCGGCCAGCGAGAAGAACGCGGTCTGCACATCCTGAAAAACGGGCGAAAACAGGCGGTAATACTCGTCCCGCCGAAATTCGGCCGCCGGGACGCCGTCGATGCGGATCTCGCCGGAGGTCGGGCGGTACAGTCCGCACAGGAGCTTGACGAGCGTCGTCTTGCCCGCGCCGTTCATACCGACCAGCGCCATTCGCTCACCGGCGCGGAGCGTGAAGGAGATATCGTGCAGCGTATCCTGCTCCGCGCCGTCATAGCGGAAGGAGACGTGCTCGAACACGATCTCCGGCGCATGACGCAGCGCGTCCGCCGAAAGTGCCCTGCCGCCGCTGTCCTCGTCCGGAAGATCCAGGAATTCGCGGAAGTCGCAGGCCTTGAGGCTTGCCGTCTGCATGGCGTTCCACGCGGTGAGGATGCTGCCGACATAGGAGGCAAAGCCGGAGATGGCGGCAAAATAGAGCACGAATTGGTCGGCGGTGATCTCGCCGCGCAGCGACATGGCGATCAGCACCGCGTAGGCCGTGCCGTCGCGGACGAGGATCACGCCGAGATCGGCCAGCCGGGTCAGCAGCTGCCGCGCGCTCAGGCGCGTCTGCCACAATACGCTCTGCGCGGCAAAATCGTCATAGACCGTGCGCAGCCATCCGGCCATGCTGTAGATGCGGATATCCTTCGCGCACGCAAAATCGGCCGCGCGTCCGCTCACATAATCGGTCTTTCGCTCGATGTCCGTGCGTTCGGGCCGCGTGCGGTATTCGTAGCGGTTATATGCCCGGACGCAGAACCAGTTCGCCGCCGGAGCGGCGGTCAGAAGCAGCAGGAGCCACGGGCTGACAGCGGAAATGATCGTGCCGAAGAGCAGGTAGCAAAGCAGATTTTGCAGCAGCTCCATGGTCTGCTGCGGCATTTCTAGCAGCGGCACCTTGCCGAAGGACATCCATGTCGCCGCCTCCGCGCGGCTGTGCAGATCACGCACTGATTTTTTCTCATACTGCTGATAATAGCAGCGCATGGCCTTTTTATCCAGAAGCACGCCCTCGCCGAAACGATAGCGGTCAAAGTAGGGTTTTTGAATCGTTTCCATGAATTCCTTCAGCGCCTTTGCCAGAAAGACCGCGCCGATCAAAAGCCCGACGGCCAGTGCGGCGTGCGCAAAGCTCCGCCCGGAGACGACCTCCGACACGACGAGCGCCGGAAGCCGGACCTCCGCCCACGCCAGAAATACCGCCAGTGGAACGCCCGCCGCCGTCAGCCAGAAGGACTGCGGCGCGCCGCGAAGCATCTCCCGGAAGCTCCAGAGGGCGTTGCTCCATGCGGAACGATAGGGCTTCTCCTTTTTGGGTCTGTTCTTTTTCAAAACACATCGCTCCCTTCGCGGCTTCACTCTAGCATAAAAGATGCCGAAAAGCGCAATTCGTGCACCAACTGCATCTGTCGGTACACGAATTGCAATTACGAGACGGCGGGAACCAGAAATTCCGAGGTAAACGCGCCGTCCTCACTGTTGTATTTGACCCAGCCGCCATGCTGCTCCAAAATGGCCTCCGCGCGGTGCAGGCCGAAGCCGTGCGCGCCGGATTTTCCCGTCCGGAACAGGGAGCCGATCTTCGTTTTTCGGCTTCCGGCGGCGTTCAGAAGGTAAAAATAAAGCATTTTGCCTTTGATCCGCATGGTAAGGCGGATGAATTTTTCGCCCTGCGCCTCGCGGCAGGCCTCGATGGCGTTGTCGAGCAGGTTGCCGATCACGATGCTCAGCTCCAGATCGGAGAACGTCAGCCGGTCGGGCAGATTCACATCGACGGTCACGGCAATGCCGTCGGCTCTTGCCTGCGCGAGCTTGGCGGAGAGAATGGCGTCCACCGTCACGTTTCCGGTCTTGAGCAGCGTGTCCACGCTTTGCAGGCTTCGATCCAGCTCCGTGATGTAGGCGATGGCCCGCTCCACCTCTCCGGCCTCGAGCTGGCCCTTGAGGGCCTGCAAATGGTGATGGAAGTCGTGCTTGTAGCCGCGCATTTCGCTGTGGATGCTGCGCACCTCATCCAGATGCCGCCGCGCCTGCTCCTCCTGCATCTCGACAAGCTTCAGATATGTCCGCTTGAGCATCGCGTCACCTCAATTCCGTTCGATAAAGGCCCTGTGGATCTCGTCGTATTTTCCGCGGGCCAGCGGAAGCTCCGCGCCGCCCTCCAGCGTGACGGAGCTTCGGCCGATGCGGAGCACCGCCTTCAGATTGACCAGATAAGAGCGGTGGACGCGGAAAAAATCGGCGCTGAGCTGCCCGGCAAAGGCGGAAATGTTCTCCTTGATGCGGTATTCCTGCGTCTTTGTGTGGATCACAAGGTCGTGCAGGAAGGATTCCGCGTATAAAATCTCGGATTCATAGAGCTTTCTCGACGCGCCCTCGCAGGAAATGACGACAGACGGCGGATCGACAGCCAGCCGCTCCGCCGCGCGGGTCAGCACCTCGCAGAGCTTCTCCGCCGCCACGGGCTTGACCAGATAGTGCAGCGCGTCCACCTCGTAGCCCTCGGTCACGAACTCAAAGTGCGAGGTGATGAACGCGATCTCCGCCTTGCAGCCGTCCGCGCGCAGGCGCTTTGCAAGCCGGATGCCGCTCATTTCCTTCATTTCCACATCCAGCAGCAGAATATCAAAGCCCGCGTCGTCCGCGTAGGCGAATAAGAGCGCCTCCGCGCTCGGGAAGCAATCCGTGCGGCATGTGACGCCGCACTTTTCCGCCCATGCTTCCGCAATTGACCGAAGCCGCTCTGCCTGCTCCGCTTCGTCGTCGCAGACGGCAATATGGTATGTCACAGCCCGCACCTCCGTTTCCTGTGTGGTTTGTTCTGATTATATCCGAAATTACAAGTATTTTCAAGGAATTCTGCGTGTTTGCTCTGCTTTCTCCTTCCGGCGTGGAATGGATGATGCAGGGATAGATCGGCGCGCAGCCGAAGCCGATGATGAGGAACGCCGCAAACGCGGCGGCGTAGGAATCCGTTGGAATCAGCAGCGCCGCGATCCCGCAGGCGAGGACGCCGGAGCCGATGCGGATCATATTCCGGTCGCCCATAGTGTATTCCTCCAACTGCCAATGCAGTCGGACAGCAGGCCTATTCACGCTGCGTCATTTTTCCTTGAAATACGTCAGTATTTCTGCGAAAAGATCTTGCTCGGCGCGATAATTTCTCACCGCCGGTCATACTGCCAGTCTTCAGATACACCCTGTGCGGTTTTTCTACAGCTCTCTCTGCGCGGCGGCGCATTCATACGCCTGCTTATACTGCTGCGTCTCGCTGTAGCAGCGCTCCAGCGCCAGCAGCAGCTCCCGTCTCAGCAGCCGCGAAAGGCCCTCTACCTCCCGCGCCTGCTGCAAATAGAGGATCGCGTTTTCATACTGCTCCTTTTTCGCGGCGATGCGCCCCCGCAGGATCAGATATTCCGCGCGGCTCTCCTCCGGGAGGTCTGCGATCGACCAGATCTCCCGCTCTGCGGCCTGAATATGCTCCTGCTCCAGATCGTAGCGCGCCATTGTCAGATGATACTGCACGCCGGTCTGCTGCTGAAGGAAGATCTGCCGGTAAGCCTCAAATGCCTCTCCGGTGTCTCTTTTCTCTGCTGCCGCGCATCGCGCGGAAATGCCCGCCGCCGCGATCTGGAGCGAAGGCTCCGGATAGAGACAGCGCGCATTGCATTCCAGCGCCTGCTCCGCATACGCGCCTGCCTCGGAGAAGCGCTCGTCATCCAGCGCCTGCTCCGCGAGACGGCGCGCGCAGATCGAGCGCATCAAAAGCGCCTCCTCGCCGGTCAGCGTCCCGGTGCGTTCCATGCATTCGGCCCAGCGCCCCTCCCGGAAGAGGTCACGCGCCTCCGTCAGCCGCGTCTGCGCGGCGTCGCCGTCCTCCTGCGTCATCAGCCAGCCCGCATCGACGCCGAGGCCCGCCGCCAGATATTCCAGCGTCCGCATCGAGGGCTGCGCCAGATCGTTTTCGATCTGCGAGAGCTGATTCCTCGTGATGCGGTCGCCCGCAAGCTGCTTCTGCGTCAGGCCGCGTTCCAGCCGTACCTGCCGTATTTTCTCGCCGAGCGTCATGGCCGTCCCTCCGAATGTAAATGAAATTTACTTCATTTTACCATCCGCCGGCGCGCTTTGCAAGCATCTGCTTAGTTGCTCCACCGGACGCGCAGCTCCGTTTCCAGCGCATAGCTGACCGGCACACGGCCCTCCAGATCCTCGCGGAAGAGCGACACAGCGGTCAGCGCGCTATTCTCATAGGTTTTGTAATAGTAGATGCCCTGATCGGCGTTGCAGCAGCTGGAATAGAGCGTGATCTCAAATTTTCCGTCCTCCAGCGCGCAGCAGCCGCGCTGCTGCGCGACGGCGTCGAGAATGTGGTAAAATTGGCTGACGCTTGCCTGCTCGCTGTTCTCCGACTGCGCGTGCATTCGCACAAACGCCGCGCGCACAAACCGCGACTGCGACGAAAGGTCGCCCGGCAGGCCGATGGCGCCCATGCCCCGGCTGTAGCGCTCCAACGGAAGCTCCGGAGCAAACCGATTTTCCGGCGCCCCAGGCGAGAGCTGCGCAAAATTGTTGAGCGCAAAAAGCTGCATCGGGAACGGCGGATTGTTCGTCAGAACGCCCACAGGATCGTCGTAGACGTGCAGGCCGTCCGCCGTCTGCTCGATCACAAGGCAGCGCTCCCGGTCGGCCAGCAGCCAGTGCAGCTGCGCCGGAGGCATTCCCTCACAGAACGGCGTATCCGTCAGATTGACCCGCTCAAGCAGCGTCTGCGCCTCCTGCGCCGTCGCGCAGCCTCCGAGCAGCCACGGGATCAGTTCAAACTGCGCCACGTTGACACGCCCCGGCTCCGGGCTGCGGTAGACGGCGTTTCCGACGAAATTCAGCCCCGCGATGCACAGACCCTTTTCGTTCACCGCATCATAATAGAGCGGATAGCCGCCCTGCATATGCGCCATGCCGATCATGGCGTAATGCCGCTCCAACGCGGCAGTGTGCCGCATGGGCAGCGGCGCATTCCGCGGAAAGATCGTCACGCTCTCGCCGTAGGAGCGCTCATAGTCGAGATTTCTTCCGAAATAAAAATCCTTTGTCCGATAGGTCGCAGCCGTACACATGGATATCCCAGCTTTCTTTTTGTTGATGTAATTGCGCGGTGCTACTTTAGGATACCACACAGCGCAGCCGTCATGCATGAACAGCCTGTTAAATAGCAAACGCCCGCCGTCCGTAAGGGACAGCGGGCAGTTTTTTCGATCTCAGACCATCCGGCAGGACTCGCAGCTCTCGCAGTCGGGGAACTTGCTCTTGTCGTAGACAATGCCGTTCTTGTCGTAGTAGTCCTTGACGGCGGACTTGATGGCCTCCTCGGCCAGAACAGAGCAGTGCAGCTTGTGCGCGGGCAGTCCGCCGAGCGCTTCCACGACCTGCTTGTTCGTGACGGCCGTGGCCTCCTCCAGCGTCTTGCCCTTGATCATCTCCGTGGCCATGGAGCTGGAGGCGATAGCGCTGCCGCAGCCGAAGGTCTCAAATTTCACGTCCTCGATCTTATCGTCCTTGATCTTGAGGTACATCTTCATGATGTCGCCGCATTTTGCGTTGCCGACCTCGCCGACGCCGTCCGCGTCGGGGATCTCGCCGACATTGCGCGGGTTCATGAAGTGATCCATTACGGTTTCCGTATAAAGTGCCATGATCGTTTCCTCCTTACAGTACGAACTGACGCGCTCCGCTGAGAAGCTCCTTCCAGACCGGAGACATGTTGCGCAGATAAGTCACAACCTCGGGGATGGCCCGCAGCATATAATCGACCTCTTCCTCCGTGTTCCACTCGCAGAGGCTCAGCCGCAGCGAGCCGTGCGCGACCTCGTGCGGACGCCCGATGGCGAGCAGCACATGGCTCGGGTCAAGGGAGCCGGAGGTGCAGGCGGAGCCGGACGAGGCGCAGATGCCCTTCGCGTCCAGCAGGAGAAGCAGGCTCTCGCCCTCGATGCCCTCGAAGCAGAAGCTGACGTTGCCGGGCAGACGGTTGACCGGGTCGCCGTTGAGGGCGCTGTGCGGGATCTTCGACAGGCCCGCAATGAGCTTGTCCCGCAGCGCGGAGACCTTCTGCGCGTTCTCGTCGATGTGTGCGCAGGCTTCCTCCAGCGCGGCGGCCATGCCCATGATCGCCGGGATGTTTTCCGTACCGGCGCGCTTGCCGCGCTCCTGGGCGCCGCCCTCGATCAGCGGCGTCAGGATCACGCCCTGACGGGCGTAGAGCACGCCGATGCCCTTCGGGCCGTGGAACTTATGTGCTGACAGGGACAGCATATCGATGTTCTGTTCCCGGACGTTGATGTGGACGTGTCCCGCCGCCTGAACGGCGTCGGTGTGGAACAAGACGCCCTTTTCCTTACAGACCGCGCCGATCTCTGCGATGGGCAGGATCGAGCCGATCTCGTTGTTGGCATACATGATCGTCACGAGGCAGGTGTCGTCGCGGATGGCGTCGCGCACCTGCTGCGCGGTGATCGTTCCGGTCTCGCCGACCGGCAGAAGCTCCACCTCGAAGCCCTCCTTTTCGAGCCTCTTCAGCGAATGGAGAATGGCATGGTGCTCAAACGCGGTAGAGATGATGTGCTTTTTGCCCTTGCGCGCGCCGAGCTTCGCCGCCGAAAGCAGCGCCTGATTGTCCGCCTCGCTTCCGCCCGAGGTGAATGTGATCTCCCGCGGCTGACAGCCGAGACACGCGGCGATGCGTTCCCGCGCGCTCTGGAGCGCCTCCGCGGCCTTCTGGCCGACGGAGTGCAGGCTTGAGGGATTGCCATAGTAGGTTTCCATATACGGCAGCATCGCGTCGATGGCCGTCCGGCTCATTTTCGTGGTCGCCGCATTATCTGCATAAATCGTCATGATCGCACTTCCTTTGCTCCGCAATCCTCGAAATTGCGGGTTTCTTTTGTTCTGAAATCATTATAGCATATATTCCTACCGTGTCAATAGGTTTTATGTTCACGCCGCGTTTTCGGCGCGGCGTCCCCGTCTCAGCGGTTCGGAAGGATCAGCGCGAGGAAGCTCGCGGGCGCGTCCGTGTGATTGCGGATGGAATGCGTGTGTCCGTCGGCGCAGAACTCAGCGTCGCCGACGTTCAGGACGCGGCTTGCCGCGTCATCCGTGACCGTGACGCTGCCGGACAGGACCAAGTACGCCTCGCCGTTCGTCACATGGTCATGCACGCCGACCGACTCGCCGGGCTGAAGGGTCATGATGTTGAACATTTCGGCGCGGCCGCCCAACTCCTCCGGAGTGAAGATCTGCCGCGTCACCGGGTCGCCTTCGCCGCCGCGCAGGTGGTGCTTTACCTCAACGTGCATTTCGTCATACATTTTATACATTTCCAAAACGCTCCTTATTTATGATATTTCGTTCCCGCCTGAATGCTTTCGGCGCGATAGAGCTGCTCGAGCACCATCACCCGCGCCAGATGGTGCGGGAACGTCATTTTCGACATGGAAAGCTTCCTGTCTGCCAGCTGCTTGAGGCTCGGATCCATTCCGAACGACGAGCCGATCAGGAAGCACGCCGCGCTCCGGCCGCTTCCCTTCACGGAGGCCAGCGCCGCCGCCAGCTCCTCCGAGGACAGCTGCGTCCCCTCGGGCGTGAGCACGCAGAACCACGCGCCCTTTGGGATCCTCGCGCGGATCAGCTCCGCTTCCTTCGCCAGCCCCTGCGCGATCTGCGCGGGCGAAGGATCGTCCGGCAGGCGCGTTTCCGGCAGCTCGATCAGTGTGAAATCCACATAGCCGCGCAGGCGCTTTGCGTACTCCTCCGACGCCGCCAGATAGAATTTTTCCTTCAGCTTTCCCACGCAGATCAGCGTTACGGCAAACATGGCGCGCCCTCCTGTTTTTCTCCGGGTGTATCTGAAAGTTAGTGTACCCCAAGCGCGGGCATTTTGCAACCCCGCCGTCACAGCGCTGCCGGATCAAAGCAAGACCGGACAGTATTTCCTGAAATTTTTCTTGGTTTAGCGTTGATTTGTGTTGATTTCCGCGTGCAAATCCGTTATGATAGTGTGGAAAGCTGATCCCGCCTCCGGTGCGGGACATTGGAGGGTAACGTTTCATGATCATCACACAAAAAAAGCCTATTGAGGAGCTTATGGCTCTGGTCGGCGACGCGAAAACCGTCGCCATCGTCGGCTGCAACAGCTGCGCGACCGCCTGCCATACCGGCGGCGAGCCTGAGGTCGCAGCCCTGAAGCAGACTCTGGAGGCCGCCGGCAAGACTGTCGTCGGCACGACCGTGGCAGATTACTGCTGCATGAATCTTGGCGTCAAGGGCAAGATGAAGCCCCTTGTCGCGGCAAAGCCGGACTGCGTGATCTGCATGTCCTGCGGCGACGGAGTGCAGTGCGTCGCCAAGAACGCCCCCGGCATCCCCACCTATCCGTCCAACAACACCATGTACCTCGGCGAAGCCGTCCGCTTCGGCGTCTGGGAAGAGGCGTGCCACTTCTGCGGCGACTGCGTCCTCGGCCAGACCGGCGGCATCTGCCCCATCACCCAGTGTGCCAAGAGCCTTGTCAACGGCCCCTGCGGCGGCCAGAAGAACGGCAAGTGCGAGGTCAATCCGGAAAACGATTGTGCATGGATCAAGATCTACAAACGCCTTGAGGAGATCGGCCAGCTCGATAAGCTCGGCAAGACCCGCGAGGACAAGGGATATGCGAAGTTCAGCTATCCGAGAACGATCAGCTTAAAGGGGAAGAAATAATATGAGTATGTTGAAAGAGGCTTTTGAAGCCGGTAAATTCGGCGTTACCGCCGAGATGGCCCCCCCGAAGGGTTATGATTTTTCCGAGCAGCTGGAAGCGGCAAAGCTTCTCAATGGCAAGGTCCACGGCGTGAACGTGACCGATATGCAGTCCGCCAGCCTCAAGGCATCCAGTCTCGGCCTGTGCATCGCGCTCAAAAACGCGGGCATCGAGCCGATCCTCCAGATGACCGGCCGCGACCGCAACCGCATGGCCATCATGGGCGATATTCTGTCCGCAGCGGCCTTCGGCATCGACACAATGCTGGCCCTCACGGGCGACCATCCCGTCGTCGGCGACTGCCCGGAATCCAAGCCCGTCTATGACCTGGACTCCGTCGGCATTCTGAAAATGCTCACAAAGATGGAGGAGACGAACTGCGACTGCGGCGGCAACGAGATCGCCGGCGGCGCACCGAAGTTCTACAAAGGCGCTTCCGTCACTCCGGTCTATGATCCGATCGAATTGCAGATCAACAAGCTGCGTCAGAAGGTCGAGGCCGGCGCCATGTACATCCAGACGCAGGGCATTTTCGATCTCGATACCTTCAAGCGTTTCCTGGAAAAGGTTGACGCAGCGGGCATCAAGGCCCACATCATGGCCGGTATCATCCCGCTGAAGGCAGCCGGGATGGCCCGTTACATGAACGAGAACGTCCCCGGCATCGCGGTGCCGCAGGACATGATCGACAAGCTGGCCGCAGCGGCAGCCGAGGGCAAGGAGAAGGGCGTCAAGGGCCTTCCCATGCAGCTCGGCATCGAGATGGCGGCGGAAATGATCGCAAAGATCAAGGACGAGCATCTGTGCGACGGCGTACATATCATGGCCATCGGTGCGGAAAAGAACGTCCCGGCCATCCTCGAAAAGGCAGGCGTCACGATCTGACGCCGCATCGGACGCGCCGCGTCCTCCCTATGGCTATATTCGCACCTTTGTGAATGATTATATAGCAACGCTCAGTGAAAGCGGCCCGGTGGCTCGGGCCGCTTTTGCTGTCATTTTCCAGCCCGCTTCCGCCTGCGTTCGTCTTGACATCCCGGTACGCCTGTGCTAGAATGTGGCTGCCGGTATGAGTGGTGGAGTCTGTCATAGGAGCCGCTGCGGTTTCTATTCATATCGGGGATCGATCATCGATTTTGCATGCCGCTTGGCATACAGACAGAACCGTCCGGTTCTGTCTTTTTTATTTCGACCGACAGGCTCCGTTTGCGCCTTGCAGATATGCAGGCACAGGCGGAGTTTTTCATCCATCCTGATATCCGGGAGGAGGGAAGCCCATGCCTGTCATTCTGCTTATCTGGGACACGCTCCGGCGGCTGTTCCGCCTGCAGGGGGTCAGAAAACCGGGAAGAATCGTAATCAGCGCACACAGGAGAAAACACTATGAGAAAAACAAAGATCGTATGTACCATCGGCCCGGTCAGCAGCGACCCCGCCGTATTTGCCGACATGTGCCGCGCGGGCCTGAACGTCGCGCGGCTGAACTTCTCGCACGGCACGCACGAGGAGCACCAGCAGAAGCTTGACATGATCAAGCAGGTTCGGGAGGCGCTCGGCCTGCCGATCGCCATCATGCTCGACACCAAAGGCCCCGAATACCGCATCGGCACCTTTCAAAACGGAGAAATCCAGCTTGCCGACGGCGCGGAATTCACCTTCACGACCCGAAAGGACGTAGAGGGCGACGAGTCCATCGTCTCCGTCAGCTATGCCGGTCTGGCCGGCGAGCTGGCCCCCGGCGACACCGTGCTCGTCAACAACGGGCTTGTCATTTTCGAGGTGCTGTCCATTGAGGGCACCGAGATCCAATGCCGCGTCGTCGCCGGAGGAAGGCTCTCCAACCGCAAGAGCATGAGCTTCCCCGGCAAGGTGCTCAAGCAGGTCTATCTGAGCGAGCAGGACAAGAGTGATCTGCTCTTCGGCATTCAGAACGGCGTGGACTACGTCGCCGCCTCCTTTGTCTCCTGCCGTCAGGACGTGGCAGACCTCAAGCGCTTTTTGCAGGAAAACGGCGGCGGCGGGATCGACATCATCGCCAAAATCGAAAACCGTTCCGGCATCGACAACATCGAAGAGATCTGCGAGGAGTGCGAGGGCATCATGATCGGCCGCGGCGACCTCGGCGTCGAGGTACCGTTTGCGGAGCTTCCGGCCATCCAGAAATATCTCATCACCAAGTGCCGCCTGCTCGGAAAGCGCGTCATCACCGCCACGGAAATGCTTGAATCCATGATCCAGAATCCGCGCCCCACCCGCGCGGAGATCTCCGACGTGGCCAACGCCGTCTATGACGGCACGAGCGCGGTCATGCTCTCTGGCGAATCCGCCGCCGGAAAATACCCCGTCAAGACCGTGCAGACCATGTCCGAGATCTGCGAGGAGACGGAAAAGCACATCCATTATGAGACGCGCTTCCGCAGCTACAACTTCAAGATCAAGAATCTGCTCGACGCCATCTCGCACGCCACCTGCGGCATGGCCATCGACATCGGCGCGAAAGCCATTGTCGTCAGCTCTCTTTCCGGACGGACCGTGCGCATGGTTTCGCGCTTCCGCGTCCCGACCGATATCATCGGCATGGCCACCAACAAGGCCGTCTGGTATAAGCTGGCGCTGTCGTGGGGCGTGCTGCCCGTGCTTTGCGAGACCTTTGACTCGACTGACGTGCTGTTCTATCACGCGCGCAAGGCCGCGAAGGCCGCTCTGAAGCTCCAGCCCGGCGACAACATCGTCCTGACCGGCGGCACCGTCAACGGCACCTCCGGCAACACCAATCTCATCCGGGTCGATACCATCTGACGCTTCCGGCGCATTTTTTCCGTCTCCGGCGCTCTTTTCTGCTGACAATTTCGGAAATGTGCGCTATAATGCAGGTATTATCAGCAAAGGAGCGAGAATATGACTGTCATTGACCGTTTTTTGAAGCTTGTGTCGTATGAAACGACCTCCGATGAAAATTCCGAGGCCTGCCCCTCCACCCCGAATCAGAAGGTTCTGGGCGCGGAGCTTGTGCGCCAGATGCAGGAGCTTGGCATTGCCGACGCGCAGATGGACGAGCACGGCTATGTCTACGGCACCGTCCCCGCAAACTGCGAGAAAGAGCTGCCTGTGCTGGGCCTGATCGCGCACATGGACACCTCTCCCGACGCCAGCGGCAAGGATATCAAGGCCCGCATCACCGACGTTTATCCGGGCGGCGACATCGTCCTGAACGAGGAAAAGGGCATCGTCCTTTCTCCGAAAGACTTTCCTTCCCTGCTCCGCAACACCGGCAAGCACCTCATCGTCACGGACGGCACCACGCTGCTCGGCGCGGACGATAAGGCGGGCGTGGCGGAAATTCTCTCCGCGGCGGAGCTGCTGCTGAGCTCCGACAAGCCGCATGGCGTCATCCGCATCGGCTTTACGCCAGACGAGGAGATCGGCCGCGGCGCGGACCTTTTCGATGTCAAGGGCTTCGGCGCGGACTACGCCTACACCGTGGACGGCGGTACGCTGGGCGAGGTCGAATATGAAAACTTCAACGCCGCCTCCGCAAAACTGGTGTTCCACGGCCGGAGCGTCCACCCCGGCGACGCGAAGGGCAAAATGATCAGCGCGATGCTGGCTGCCATAGACTTCAACGCCCTTCTCCCGGAGAACGAGATCCCCGCCTGCACGGAGGGCTATGAGGGCTTCTACCATCTGACGGAAATGTCCGGCACCGTTGAGGAGGCCACGCTCAGCTACATCATCCGCGACCACAGCCGCGAGAAATTCGAGCAGCGCAAGCAGGCCGTCGCCGCCGCTGCGGAGGAGATCGACCGCAAATACGGCAGGGGCACCGTGGAGCTGACGCTGCGCGACAGCTATTACAACATGAAGGAAAAGCTCGCCGACTGCATGTTCCTGATCTGGGATGCAGAAAAGGCACTGCGCGAGGTCGGCGTGGAGCCGGTCATCGTGCCCATCCGCGGCGGCACCGACGGCGCGCGTCTCTCCTACGAGGGTCTCCCCTGCCCGAATCTCTGCACCGGCGGCGAGAATTACCATGGCCGCTTTGAGTACATCCCCGTCGAGGACATGGAGCTCATCACCAAGATGCTGGCCACGCTCTGCTGGAATCTGGCGCAGTAATACAAAATCAGTCGCCGCCCAGCGCGCAACGACACAGAAAAGCCTCCCGGATCATTTGGTCCGGGAGGCTCGTTTTTGTTTATGCGGGGCGCTCAGCAACGCACCGGCAGCGTTGCGCCGCCGAAGGGCATGGCAATAACCGTCGCCTCGGGGCCATATCTCCGGAACGCCTCCTCCAGCGCATACTGCGCACTGGGCTGCGGGTTCAGGAAAATGCTGCGGACGAACGCGTCCGGCATTTCGCTGACTAAGTCGATCTGCGCGTTTTCCAGCACCATCGCAATGGCGGCAGCCTTGTGCCCGCCCAGCTCAAAGTGCTCGTGTACGCGCTCGATCATGGAATGCGCATCCGCTGCCTCCAGCAGCCACTGCTCAAATTTCGCGCTGCCAAGGCCTTCCGGACACGCGCCGATGAGGATGATCGTGCCGCCTCTTTTGACAGCGTGTTTTGCATTATCCAGCGCCTTCTGCGTCTGGTAGAGGTTCGCATCCTTAGGCGCGCCGCCCTGTGACACAAGCACGATGTCCGCGCACTGCGGGATCAGCCTGCGGTACATCCGGTCGAGATACGCGCAGCCCGCGCGGTGCGCCTCGATCGTGTCGCCTGCCACGGCGTGGACGATGTGCTTGTGCTCGTCGAGCACCACGTTCACGATATAGTCCACGCCGCAGATGCGTCCGGCTTCCTCAATGTCCGCGCGGATGGGATTGCCGTCCAGCTTCCCGGCGCAGGCGCTTTCCCGCACCATCATGCGGTGATTTGCCTGAATTGCCGCCGGGGTGGAAACGCCCGGCATGATCGCCTTCGCGCCGCCGGAGTAGCCGGCAAAGTAATGAAATTCGATGTTGCCGGTGCAGATGCGAAAATCTGCTTCGGCCACAACGCGGGTAATGTCGACCGGCGTTCCGGCGCTTGTCGTGCCGAGGTGGGTGCAGTCGTCCGGGTCGGAGTCCACGCACCGCACGCGGCGCCAGACGCGCTCACCCGCAAGGCGGCGCTTCTCCTCCTCCGTGTGATGGCGGTGCGAGCCAAGCGCAAACACGACAGTAATATCGCCATCCCGGCAGCCCGCCGCCGTGAGCTCGTCCAAAATGGCAGGCAGAATTTCATAGCTCGGCACGGGCCGGGAGATATCGCTCGCAATGATGGCAATCTTCTGTCCCGGTTTTACCAGCTCCCGCAGCGGCTTTGCGCCGATGGGGTGCGCCAGCGCGTATCGCACGGCGGCCTCGCCGCCGCGCTCGTGCGGAATCTCATTCGCCGTCAAGACGCCCAGCAGGTTTTCATCCGGGATCTCGACCGCCTGTATGCCGGTGCCGTATCCAAAATCCAGCCTCATGCACGCCCTCCGAAGTGCTGCGCCGCACCGCGCAGCGCTTTTACGACGGGCAGCTCCTCACCGGTCAGGAAGCGGATCAGCGCGCCGCCGCCCGTGCAGACGTAGCCGAGCTTGTCCTTGACCTGATACTTTGCCGCCGCTGTTACGCTGTCGCCGCCGCCGACCACGGTATAGCCGGACGCCGCACCGAGCGCCTCGAATACGGCTTTTGTGCCAAGCTCCGTCTCCGGCTTCTCAAATATGCCCATCGGCCCGTTGACGAAAACCGTTTTTGCCGCCAGAATGACATCCACATACTGCTTTGCCGTCCGGCTCCCGATATCCACGGCGCAGATATCCGGCGGGACTGCGCCGATCATGCACTCCCTGCGTCCGCCGTTCTCGACATAGGCAAGGTCGGACGGCAGAAGGATCTTGTCTGCATACTTTTTATAAATATCTCTGGCCTTCTCGATGTACTCGCCGTAATTGCTGCTGTAGATAAAATCCATGCTTTCCTGCCCGATGGCCTCGCCTCTGGCCGTAAGCAGGATGTTGCCGACCAATCCGCCTGTCAGGACCGTGTCGGCCACGCCGCTGCCGAGCACGGTCTCCATCATCAGGAACGCATCCGAAATTTTCGAGCCGCCCAGCACGAACACACACGGCTTTTCCGGCGCAGCCATCAGCTCAGAAATGACGCAGTATTCTTTTTCAAACAGCCGCCCCATCGCAGACGGCAGCACCTGCTCAAAGCCGCACAGGCTCGGCTGGTCGCGGTGCGCGGCAGCAAATGCGTCGCAGACATAATAGTCTGCCAGCGGCGCCAGCTTCTCCACAAGCAGCGTTTTAGCCTGCTGCTCATGCGTGAGCCGCAGCTTCATCTCGAAGAGCGTCTGCTCCTCGGAAACGTAGCGCACGTTGTCCAGCAGCAGAATTTCTCCGTTTTGGAGAGCGCTGATTTTTTCGCGCGCAGCAGGCCCGCACACGTCGTCGATCCACTGCACGGGGCGTTCCAGCAGGCGGCTGAGGACGTCCGCGTGTGGGCGGGTGCAGTAAAAATTCTTGTATTCAATATCGCTGCCCTGATGGGCGAGCAGAACGAGCTTTGCGCCCTTGTCCGACAGCTCGCGCACGGTGGGGACGCTGGCTTCGATGCGGGCGGTGCTTTTGAGCGTGCCGGTCGCGCGATCGACCGGCTGGTTGAGATCCAGCCGGCACAGAACGGTCTTACCGGCGACATCGAATTCGTCAAGCGTGTGGATGCCAAATCGCATAAAGTGATTCCTCCTGAATGTGGACGGCGGGACAAGGCCAACGCCTTGTCCCGCACTGGCCGCTGGGATCCGCTGGGGAAGGGGATAGAATGGGATGATGGGAAGGAACTATTTCAGAGGTCTGCTCCCTGAATCGAAAGTGTCCGTAAGCAAGCCTCTTACTTTTTGAACTTGCCGATGCCCAGATACTTGTTGGTCATGGCAGTGCCTTCTTCGCGCGTGAGCTGCATCTTCGTGGCGGCGCGAATGGCGTCCATCGTCTCTGGGATGGTCACGGACTCCTGCGGGATATTGATGGCATACATAATATCGTTGCCGGATTCGACGATGGAATCCTCCCACAGACCGATCTCATACATGTCACCGCGGCGGTTGCCGAGATCGCGTGCATATTTGAAGAACGAGGCGTTGCCCTTGAAGCCCTCATCGATGGTGACGGTGCGGATACGCGGATGCTTGCGGAACGCCTCGAGCGCCATTTCCTTTGTGATCTTCTTTCCATCCTTTGCGGTGGCGAGGACGGTGATGATGTGACCGTGGGTGACAGGCGTATGAACCAGAATGCCGGTGGCATTGACGTGCGGCATGATGGTCATGAGATCGACGGCCTGATGGGTCGGAGCCTTGTCCATCTGCAACGCATTGGTCAGCCCGCGGTGATAGTCGCCGGGGTCTGCCACGCGGCGGATGATCGTGATGGCAACCTTTTCAATGCCGATCTCGCGGTCGAGGCAATCGACGGTACGGATCAGGCCGGTCGTATTGCAGGAGGTCAGCTTCAGATAGTTCTGACCGACGCCCTTTTCATAGTTCGCATAGCCATGGAAGAAAACATCCGCGACGGAGTTTTTCTCACCGCCCTGGAAGATCGCTTTGACGCCGTACTTGTCGTAATAGTTTTCCTTGTTCTTCGCACCGACGCCGCCGGGGGCGGAGTCGAGCATAATATCGACCTTCTGGCACAGCTCGTCAAAGCTGCCTGCGACGGGAATGTCCTTCGCTTCGAACGCGGCCTTGTCAGCGCCATCGACCAGATAGAGGTCATATTTTACACCGTTCGCGCCGATCATATCGCGCTCGCGCAGCGCCTGAAGAGACAGCGTCGGCGCAAGATCGGCAATGCCGACCAGCTCCATATCCTCCTGCATCGCAACACCGTCCGCCAGCCTCTGTCCGATGGTGCCATAGCCCGCAATACCAACTCTGATCTTTCTCATATTGCCTCCCATAAATTGAATATATATTGGTTAAGTAATAATTAACTCGTGGTCTGCATGTTGCTATTATAGGTGTCATTTTAATAGTTGTCAATATAATCACGCAAATTTAATCATAATTTATTCAGTATTTGTCTTATTTTTTATTCACTTTGCCAAATCGGTTGTCAACTTTTTTCATTACATTGACAACTCTTATCATTTTTCTTGACTTTTCGCACACTTTTGATCGCATTTTTGCGCATTCCGGGCATACAAAAAGACGCTCTGGAGATCCAGAGCGTCTTTTTACGGAGCTGCGGCAGGCCTGTGCATGCGCTGTGGGTGCGTATGCGGGTGTGGAGTGGTGAGAGACTACAGCGCGAATCGGCAGCGCTCCGTAATGCGTCCAGCATAAGCGCAGTGGCCCGGAAATGCAATCGTTCACGCCTGCGCTTTGCGCGCGCTTTATGCCGCAGTGCCTCTTTTGACGGCTTCTGAACGTTATCTTCCTGTTTTTCTGTTTTCTTCCATGGATTGTGGTCATTTTGCACAGTTTGCGGTATTAAGATAGCGTTAAGATTCGTCAGAATGACTTTACCCTGCTTCTCCGATATGCTACAGTAAATAGCGTAATAAGGGAAAGCGTCAGCTGACAAGGGTACATACGCTTGCGGGCCGAAGCGGGCCGCAAGTCCTCCGGAGTTTTTCACGGAGGATAAACGGCAGCTGGCAAGGCAGACGAGGCAGGCGGGCTGCTGCCCGCCAACGAGGATAACAACGCCGGATGTTGTTTTGCCCCGTGAAAAACCGTGTGTGGCCTTGTCAGCTGACGCAATGTTTCCCGGAGAAGAAAAGGAGAGTATCATGAAAGAAAAGAAGAAGCTCAGCCTGCCGATCAAAATATTCATCGGCATGGCCCTCGGTATCATCGTTGGTCTCATTTGCACGTTTATCAAGAACACCAGTTTTACCGGAACATGGCT
>ERZ1032473.47-NODE-47-length-34434-cov-29.073301_pt1 | contig 34434 bp, 50 predicted proteins | sample MGYA00518734_ERZ1032473 | MGnify/ENA primary metagenome ERZ1032473 (study PRJEB33719, sample SAMN04261339) | wastewater metagenome | biome: periurban shantytown; feature: human; material: feces | host: Homo sapiens | place: Peru: Lima | collected 2013-01-23 ...
AACAACGACTACCGTTCCACGCCGCAGATCGTCAACTATGCCAATCGTGTGCTTGCGGCATCGCCGCAACGGGCCGATTATCTGAAGCTTAGCTCTGAAAGGAGCAAAGGGCGAAGGGTTGCGGAAACCATATACGGCAGTGATTGGGAAGAGGCACAAGGCGTAGCGGCACGTATTCGCAAACTGGTGGATGCGGGGGAGTCGCCGGCCGATTGCGCGATTCTCACCAGAGTCAACGCACAGCAGAAAATCCTGTGCAAGGCATTGGACGAACAGCATCTAAGATACCGCGTGCGTAGGGATAGCGGATGGCAGAATTCCGCGCTTTCCGACGATGCACAAACCAGATTGGCCATGTTGGAAGCATTGGGCGTCGGCGCGGATTTGAGCGGCGTGACCATTTCCACCATCCACGCGTCCAAAGGCTTGGAATTCAAACACGTATTTCTCATCGGCTGTTCGGAAGGGCTCATACCGTATGGAGCCCCGCAGGAGGGCGAAGTGCTTGAAGAGGAGCGCAGACTCATGTATGTGGCTGTGACGCGCGCTGAGGACACGCTTGACGTTTCATATGCGCGCACCCGTGAAGGCAATGAGGGCGAAAGGGCACGACGGGTGTCACGCTTCTTCCGCTGATACTGCTAACGGAATAGCGTGATTATTCGGCGTCAGTTTCGTTATTGCTGCCGGATTCTGCGGAATCGTCAGAGTCGCTGCCATTGGTATCGGATTCGCCGCCCTTGTGCTCTTCTTCGTCAAGCAGCTTGCTGAGTTCGGCATCCCAATCGATGGTCATGCCATCGGCATCGCCAAGGGGCTGTGGTGCCGTGCCAGTTGCGTTGGAAGCGGCGAACGTCGTATTTTCCGTGTTTTCCGATGATCCGTTGTTCTGCGATTGTGAGGCGTTGCCATCGTCATCATTCGGCAGTTGCGGCAGTAGATCGGGATGCGACCATTTCGCGTCTCGTGCCTGTGCGCCTTCCGTAGCGCAGATGTTATCCCACAATGCGGCTGCTTCACGCATGCGCTTCGGGCGTAATTGCAAGCCGATCAGGCTTTCGAAGGTGCGTTCCGCAGGGCCTCCGATGGCGCGCTCGCGGCGGAGCATCTCACGAAGCTGTTCGATATGCGGAATATGGGCCATGCCGGCGCGCCACACTACGGTGTCTACCCAGCCCTCGACCAAGGCGAGCAGATTCTCCAGCGATTTCATGGCCTGCTGTTGTTCAGGCGTGTCGGGAAACGCCACCTTGGTGATGTTCACTGCGTCGGCCATGGAATCCGGGTCGACGGACTGCGCATCGCGGATCTGCTCCTCCATGGCGTCCAAATCGATGCTGGTGCCACGGGCATACTTGCCCAACAGCGCTTCGAAGCGTGGCATCAGCCACGGCACGGAAGCATACAGGCGCGAATGGGCGAGCTCCTGCAATGCAAGATAGCTCATTACCTCGGTCACGTCGATTTCCAAGGATTTGGCGTATTCGACGATGTTCTGTACGATCAGGCCGCCAGCCGGATTCTTCAGCAGCGAAATACCTTGGTCGAAACTGCCGCGCACCTCATGCGACAGATCACCGGCAGCGCGTCCCAGCTGCATGGCAAACGACGTGTTGCCGACGAAACGCATCAGCTTTGCCGGATCCTTCATATCATCAGGAATCGGAATCTGCACCGGACCAGCGAAAATGCCGGAAACTTCCGTATGAAACTCCGAATCTCCAAAGCGCTGAGACAAAATCGAAGCCAGTGCGTCGCTCATCGACTCGGCTATGGGAGATGCGAACTGCGCCCAGGAATCGATACAGCCTTCCACCCATCCAGCGCGGGTGAGCACCTGCGTCTCGCCCTGTGCGGGATTGAACTCGCAGGCGGTATCGAGCCACAGATTCGCCTCGCTGATGGCACGGCGGGCCATCTCTCCGTATTCCGCGCTCACGCTGGTTTCAGATCCCTCGCCATTGGCCTGCTGCAATGCCAATGATTTCGCCAATTTGACGTTGATTGGACCTTCTTCGGTAATGTGCTGGATGTCTCCGAAAGTGTTGAGTCCGCCCGCGGTGAACGCCTGCATCATAGACCTGACTTCAGCCGGTTTGGGAAGCTTGCTTACATCCTGACTCATCAGCTGGTCGCGCAACTCTTCCGGCATGTTGGAAAACTGGTTCCATGCCATCTCGCCTTGAATTGGTCCGAAACAATCGATAAACCATTGGCGGATCGCGTTCTCGTCCATGCCGGCCCTGCCTTTTCCTAAGCGTTTTTTCAAGTTTGGTTGGTTCCATACTATGCTATGGGAGGTATGCCCAAGATGAAGGAAACACGACGAATTTACGGCAAAAACACACGTAACGGTGCTCCGGGACGTGTCAAACGATGGCTGATAAACGCGGAAGGTTGGCTGTCCGCGCGTTCATGGCGTTATCTTGCAGGGCCGGTGGTGGCGGTACTGTGCGTATTGGTGTTGATTATGCCCAGCGCATATGTGGTGCAGATGCCCGGTCCGACGCAGAATGTGCTCGGGGAGGTTTCCGGCAAGCAGGTCGTCACCGTTTCCGGTGTGAAAACGTATAAGGATTCAGGCCAGCTGCTGTTGGTCACGGTCAATGCTTCAGGTGTGCCAGGATACCCGGTGTCGAACGCGCAGGCATTGGTGGCGTGGGCCGATTCGAAATCCACGGTGATGCCTCAGGAGGCGGTGGTTCCTGTTGGGCAGACCGCAGAGGAATACAAGGATTCCAGCGACAAGGAGATGACGTCATCGCAGGATTCTGCCACCGCGGCGGCGAAAAAGTTCCTGGAAGAGCATGGTTATGACGTGTCCGGCATGAAGGTGTCCATGCATGTGGACGACATTGGCGGGCCGTCGGCGGGCATGATGTACACGCTTGGTCTGATCGACAAGGTGACTGGTGAAAAACTTTCCGGGGGTAAGATCATCGCGGGAACGGGCACGATGAACGACAAAGGTGAAGTCGGTGAAATCGGAGGCATCCGTTTGAAGATGCTAGGAGCGAAACGCGACGGCGCAACCTGGTTCCTCGCCCCGGAATCCAATTGTTCCAGCGTTGTGGGCCATATTCCGGAAGGCTTGAACGTGGTGAAGGTGTCCACTTTGCAGGAGGCGTACGATACGCTGATCGCCATCCGAGACGGCAAGGGTGCATCCTTGCCGCAATGCTCCGCGGAAGAGTGACGCATTCTTAACGCATATATAAAAAACAATCTCGCAAAGTGGGCAATTCCACGGTTCGTAACGTATATGTTCGAGCAGTGTTGGTATATTGACGAACGTGAATCAAACGGCATCTGATAACGCTGAAGAATTCGGTTTCCACGCCGGCGACCTGGTACAGGAATGGCTGTGGGACGATGATGTGGACGACTCGATCCGCGCCAAGATCGAGGATCTGACCGGTGAGGAGCTGGTCGACGAGGACTATGATTCCGCCGTTGATGGCGTGATTATCTGGTGGCGCGACGGCGATGACGAAGACGAATTGTCTGACACCATCGTCGATGCGTATGCGGTCCTTGGAGACGATGGTCCATTGTGGGTGCTCACCCCGAAGCCGGGACGTCCTGGCGCGGCAAGTTCAAGCACCGTACAGTCCGCCGCGAAGACTGCCGGCATGAATGCAGCCATGCCGCTGACCGTCAGTGGTGACTGGAACGGCATCCGTCTGCGCGCATTCGGTAAAGGCCGCTGATCGTATTCGTTTTGCCCGCCTCGCGGCATGCATGGCCAAGGTCGGGCGCTCATATAAAGGCTTGGAATCACACGATTCCAAGCCTTTTTTACTTGCGAAAGCGGTCGAAGAAGATGTTTCCATGAAATTGTCTATATTGAATTGGTAAGCGTTGACGGAGGCTTTGGCAAAACCTTGACAAAAGTCATGACTTTGCTGACGTGCACGCGAGATAGTTGGGAATATCGGAAGAGCCGGAACGGCTTATCTTCTGCGGAAACAAAAAGTGGGCGATAAGGGACTCGAACCCTTTGCGCTCGGTTTTTCATATCGTTGTTATTCTGCCATTTTCTCAGTGTTTCCAACGGTTCCCGCATGGTTCGCATATCACTGCAAATCACTGCAAATCACTGCAATTACCGCAAGGACGTGGGCAAAATGTGGGCACGGAATCAGAGGTACATGTGCTGTCGCACGTAGGCTTCGACCTCGCGATTTTCCTCCGGCGTGCCGATAGTCAGCAGCCACACGGCATTGTTCTTGCGCTGAACATTGCCTTTGCGAAGGCATTTGATGAGTCCTGCGGATTCGAGTTTTTTGGCGATCTTGCCTATGCGGTTGTAAGCCAGCTGCTCTCGCTTCGGATTGCGCGGCTCATTGCCGATCGCCACGAGCTCGTCCATTGACTGGGGAAGTGTCATGCCCCAATCGATGGCGATTTTGAGCCAGCCGGAAGCGTAGGTGCGCGGAAGCATGTGCTTTTCCTTGGCGGCTTTGTCCAGCGGCCAGTCAGCGGTGAGCCATGCCATGCGGCTGAGCAGGGCGTATTGAGCGAAGTCGAAGCTGCGTGCGCCCTTGTGGGTGACGGTGAGTTTTCCTTGGCTTGCGAGTTCTTCGACTGCCAGCATGTTGCGGTATCCCATTTCACGGTCCATTTCCGACCTCCAAGCCATGCGTTACAATGGTTTCGGAAGTCTTTGAGTGAGGCTTCATGTTTTACCTCCGTGGTGCCGTTAACACTGCGGAGGTTTTTTGTTCTGAAACACATTATATGCTAACTTGCAAACATGTGTGTATGGCGTGTTGTAAACAAGGGTGCATATTAACCTTGCAAGTGGAAAATACTAACTTGCAAACATGAAATATACATACATGCATATGTAACATTATTTTCATTCTTTCATACAGCGCCAATGCGCTGAAATAGAAGAATCGGCACGTCCAATCCCCATCTGCGGTAGCTTGAAGCAGAGAGAAGGAAGGGGAGATCCTATGAATGCGAGACTCGACGAAATTGCAGCCTGGAGGCCTGCGCCTTCAGGTGGCCTGGAAAGCGCCGCCAACGAATACGGCTCCCCGACCGTGATTCATCGCACGCCCAGCAGGCTCGTGGAAGAATGCGAGATAGCCTTCGACGCAGGGCTTTTGCTTGCAGCGCTGAGCCTCGTCGTGACTATACCCGACGTCTGCGCAAAAGCCGTCGGTATGAAGTACACCGATTGGTGCGTGAAATACCTGGATCTTCCAAATACCGGCGAGAAGATGAACGCCGAGCGAAAAGACGAGAAGAGCCAAGACGAGATTAGCGATGAGCTCAACGGCATAACGGCGCGAGGTGCATTCACCGCCTCAGACCTCTACCAGCTGCGCTGTGCAGTGGTCCATGCGTGGTCCTCGGTCATCGAGGGCAAAGGAAAGGATTACAGCCCCTACAAAGTCATCGGGGTATGCGTCCAAGGCGACGAGTGCGGAATCGTCGCGAGCTATGGCCACACCGGAGTTGGTGCGGAAAACTTGAAGGCCTGCGCATACGACTGCGTTATCAAGCTCGAAGGCCTCATCTCTCGCATGGCCAAGGGCGTCGTCTCGTTCCTTGAAGAAGATCCCGAGCGTGATTGCGAAAGAGGCATCAAGACAGGGATAGACCGTCGAGGTGTGACGGATTTCAGACCGCTAAGCCGAATCTCCTATCGTTAAAAAAGTGGTTGGATTTTTAGAGATAATATTCGTTAAATTAGTGGTTGGGATTCGGTGGGCATCATCTTGATTGTCCAACCAGATATTTACCAATTTCCAGCCACTTATTTTACATACCCAATATAAAAGCTCCACAAATGTGGGGCAAATCGAAGAGAACGTCACTGTTTGGTGAACGTGCCGCAATTCTGGAGCTTGAACTGTTGTCCATCGCTCACCGTCACCTGCGGATAACCACCGCCAGGGATATCGTTCTGCACGATGTCATCGCCTACGGAGATCTCCCAGTAACAGCGGTCCGTGACGGAATTGTTTGCGCGATAGGTTCCGGCGTCGATGTCCTTGCCGACCTGCCACACGCCATCGGAGGCGCTGGTTCTCTTGGCGTTGTCGACCTGACCGGTCAACGATTCGATTTGCGCCTGCAGATTGTCCCGCGTGGCCTCCATCTTCTTTATGTCGGCCTTCATGCCGTCAGCCTTGTCTATCGTCTTCGTCGCAGTGTCGTAATCATCCGACAGTGAGTTGTATTCGTCCACAAGCTTGTTGTATTCGTCTATCAGCTTCGAATAGTCGGCGTTGTCGGCTTCGATCGTCTCGGCGGCTTCCTTGACCGCGGCGGAATGGACGCTGGCGGCATAGGTGGCCGCTCCGACGGCCAACGCCACTGCACATACGGCGGCGATGCCGGAGCAGACCGCCGACTTCACTTTCACGTCCTTGCCGAGCCATGCCTTGAGCTTGACCAGCATCGCATTGTTCTGTCTGATTCTCATTGGTTCCTTCTCTCTTTCCGCCAAACAAGGGGGATTGTAGCCGATTCTACGCCGATGCGAGCGTGCTCCGGTAGTCTTCGAGGACTTGTGTCGTTATGTCGAGTTCGTTGGCGATCTGCCATTCGTACTCGTACATGCGTTCGAGTAGTGCGAGCTCGGCGGGGTTGACGAGAGTGAGGGCCGTCTGCGTTCGCGCCCGTCGCTCCTGCTTCGAACGATCGTTCGAGCAGCCGGTGTCGCCATGCCGCCAATGCAGTAATTCATGCACGAGGGTGCAGCGTTTTGCCGTATAAGTGAGCCGTCGGTCTATGAGGATGACGTTGTTTTCGTTGTCGTAGCAGCCCCATAGTCCGTCCGGCAGGATGGCGCTGGATACGGTGACGGGTAGGCCGATGATGGCGCGGCGCATGGCGCCGTATGTCATGCGCCGGTCGATCGGCAGGTCAGGCAGGCTCGTCGTAATCCGGCCCAGCCTCTCCGTTGATGGCCTCCTGCTTGCCAGCGGCCCGATATGCCGCAAGGGCCACGTCGCCCCTCTGCAGCTTGTTGAGGGTTTCGGCGGTTCTTTTTTCTTCCTGTGCTGCCAGCGCGTTTGCGAATAGCTGACGCAATGTCATCCCGCATGTCTTGGCGATTCGCTCGCAGTCCGATACCGTCAAGGGCGCGTCGAACCGGGCGCGGACGAACCAATAGTTGCGGCTGAATCCACATTTCGCGGCGAAATCTGTAGCGGTCATACCGCTCCTGGATTGCAGTGCTTTGCAGTATTCCATGACGCTCCGCGCTCCGTCGGTAACGTCGGTGTTAGCTCTTGTTCCCATGGCTCCATAATACCCAATTGTGTACTTTTTGTAAAGTAATCAATTAGGTACTCTCGTAAGAGTATCCAAATAAGTACTATTTGTAATCAGCAATGAAACGAGAAAGGAGGTTGGGTGACAAGCGAAACGGAACTCATGAGAGCCAACATCCGAGGGGAGATGGCTCGAAGGGGCATGACGCAAGAAGACGTAGCCAAAGCGATTGGATGCGAAAGGCCGCTGGTGAACAAGAAACTCACCGGCAAGAAAGACCTCACCGTAAGCGATCTGGAAAAAATCGCCGACATGTTTGGAATGACCCTCTTCCAACTCACTGCGGTGCTGCTCCAACCGATAGACAGCATCAAACAATTCAAAGCCTAAGGAAACCGAACATGAGCCAGCAACTGTTGAACCCGCCAAAACCGCCGACACTCCACGAACCCGGATGCCTGCTGCTCGCATCAAGCGGCTTCTATATCCGCCTCCATGAGGATGGCAGCGCCAGTCTCGTGGACGGCATCCAAGACATCACCCTCGCGGACTTCACCTCGGCGGAAATCGAGGACATCGCCTACAACCTCTCCAACAAGATCGGAGCAACGAGATGAGCTTGATGGACGACGGCGGCTTCGAGATGCAGGCATTCCCTGCCTGGGATGGTAGGCCGATGGCCCGAATGAGCTTCCGCACCTCGACAGGCAACTTCAACGTCACCCTCACAAAAACAGACGTGCAACGCATCAGACGCGAATGCAATCGAATCCTCAAGGAACTGGAGGCAACCAAATGACCAGCCATGACCACCGCCGTGACAGCGAACAGGCGGAGAACACGAAGCCGAACTACACGCTCCGCCGCCTGAAGTTCGCAGCCGCCATCATCGGATTCGTGAGCAGCATGACACTGCTGTTTACGTGGCGTACCGCCGACTCGCATGCCGCGACCATCCTCGTGAGCGCCGTCTACCTGTTGACCGGCCTATGGCTGACCGTGAGGTTCGCCCCACGCGACTAAAGACTTCCCACCAGCCGACAGTCCAACAAAACAAACCAAATTAGGGATGTTTTCGCGGACATCCACGTTCACCATTGTCGGCTGGCGGGAACCATAACTGAATATCGATTATTATCCACGCGCCGACCACATCTTGCTTTCACATACACTGTCGGCGCATTCGGCTAGGCGACGGTTCGCCCGTCCACGGATTCCAAATCTTCTTCTCTCTATCAAGAAACGCAGGCATTCCGGTGTTTGCAAACCCTTTCAAGTCCGCCTGACGGCTTTCAGTCGCCGTCGGCCACGCCACCGGCCGCGAACACGTTCAGGTCTGTGTTCCAACAGTCAAAGGGGCGCTCGGAATCCAAGGACGGCATCGGTTCGACTCCAATGCCAGCCACTCAGCCCCATCCACTCGTCAGGACGGGGCACCACAACGTCAACAAGCAAAGGAAAACACATCATGGACGAAAACAAACCACGGTCGGCAAAATGGGTGCTCTGCGTCGACATCGACCCCGATAACCCGGAATCCGCCCCAATGTTCGTCGCCGCACTTGACATGCCGCTGGACGGCGGCCTGATCGGCGTCACCCTGCCCGGCAACAGACTCGGCGAGGCCACCGCGCTTGCCGCCCGAATCGCATGCCAGGCCATCGACAAGGCGCTCAAACGTCACCTCGAACGCGGCGGCGGCGACACCGTGGAAATGCTCACCGGCCTCCACATCGACCCGATGGGCGACATTCAGGACGGCAGGCCATGACCGATCTGCTCACGCCAGCCGAACTGGCCGTCATGCTCGGCATGAGCGTGCGCACCCTTGCCAACTGGCGGAGTACCGGCAAAGGCCCGCCGTACTTGAAAATCGGCGTGGAACCGCCCGGAGGACATCAGGACAGGCGCAAAGTCCGCTACCAACGCGCCGTGGCCGAACGGTGGGCTTCCGCGCACGAATACCGAAGGACGGTGGCGCGATGAAAAAACGGCACGCTCGCTCCGGCACACGGGTTAAAAGCAGTCCGACCGTCACAAGCGACGGTAAAGCACGCTTCGGTGACAACAAGCCGACCCTCACGCAGCGGGGAATCGACGTGGACGCTTTCATCCGCAAAAACCACACGCTCATTGAAAGACTCAGGAAGGGAACACGTTGAAACACGAATACACAGCCGACGAGCTCGCCGAACTGAAGAAAATCTACGACGAATCGGGCGAAGCGGGACTCGACATCACGGAAATGCGGGCGTTACGCAAGGCCGGACTCCTCACGCAGGGCCTGCCAGAGAAACCGGAAGCGCCGTCGAAACGAGACTTAATCCTCGCGCACTGCAGGAAACGCATCGACCAGGGCCAGCCGTTCGACGGCAAGGAAACCGCCGAAGCGCTCGGCATGAGCCAGAAAACAGTCGGCAACATTCTCGGTCAACTCCGCAAGGAGGGACTGCTGCCGGCCTTCAACCAGCATTCACCCCGCAAGACACGGAAAAACTCCACAACCGGAAAGAAGAAAGAAACCATGACCACCACATCGAAAATCACAGCGGACAACGTCACCGAATCGAAAATCGCAGCAACCGACATCATCACAGCGAAACTCCCCACTGCGGAGATGGCACCGGAAAAAGAGCGCGAGCATACACGCGCCGCCATCACGGACGCGCTGGTCTACATCTACGACGCCATCAGCGCTCTGCAGAAAACCGCGTTCCAGACCAACGACAAAGTGGTCTACGGATTCGCCACGAAACTCCTCAACGGCGAACTCATGGACTTGAAAGCCAACTACTCGAAGGACGTGGCGAAGTGAGACTCAATTTCAACAGCAAGGATGGCGTTTTCGCCATCAAAGCCGAAAGCGAAGAGGAAAAACCGCGCTCAAAACGTCGGCGGTCGCCATCTTCAATCTCATCATCGATTTTTTTAACGGTGAAGTCCAGGAAATGAAGGTGGCGAAGGAATGAAGCGTATCACACTCAAGGACACGGAACGCTACACGGTCGAACGGTTCCGGCAGTGCAAGAAAACGGAACGGCATCTCGCATGGCTGAAGAGCCGTAAGGCGGGTGTCGGCGGTTCGGACATGAGCACTATCCTCGGCCTTAACGCTTTCAAAACGCCTTACGATTTGTGGCTTGAGAAGACCGGACGTGTGGAACCGGAGGACATTTCGGACAAGTGGGCCGTCATCCGTGGCAATGCCTTGGAGAACGAGCTTCGTAAGCGTTTCCGCGCCAATCATCCGGAAATGCTCGTCACGGACGGCACCGACAAGCAATTCATCGCCCGCGAAAAGCCCTATCTGAGGGCTTCCCTTGACGGCATCCTGCAAGGGGAGGACGGAAGTTTTGGGATCCTCGAAATCAAGACGGCGAGCAACCGTCGAGCGGGGGACTGGCATGACGAGGACGGCAACCTCCGAATTCCACCTTACTATCTCGCTCAAGTCGAGTTCTACGCGCTTGTAACGGGATGGACGTGGGGCTACGTGTACGTGGCCATCGGAGACGACGAGCCGGTGGAGATACCGTTCAAGGCCGACGTGGAGGATATGGGCGCGATAGACAAGGCCGCAGTCGACTTCTGGCGTTTCGTCACTTCTGACACTCCACCGCAATTGACCGGAGTGGACGTGCAGAAGGCGTTCCCCGAGCCGACGCCGGACATCGTGGACGAAAGCGCCGACGATCACCTCTACTACCTGCTCGCAAGATACGAGAGCGCCAACAGAATGCTCAATGACCTGAAGGCCACACAAAAGGAACTACAGGAGCAGATCATCCTGCGCATCGGCTCGCATACGGGCGTGCGCTGCGGCAACCTCCAAGCCACCTACAAGACGACGACCCGCAAGGAATACGTCGTCAAAGCCGCCACATACCGCAAATTCGCATTCAAAGCCATCGAAGAAAAGGAGCAATAAATCATGGGAGCAATCGCACAGCAGGCGCAGGGACAGCAGTTGCAGCCCCTCAATCCGAGGGGCAAGCTCAAGCAGCTTGTGGAGCATTCATGGCCGCAGATCGCACGTGTCATCGGCGGCAACCTCGACAGCGAGGCATTGTTGCAGATGTGCATCAGCAGCATCAACCGCACTCCGGCATTGGCGGACTGCACGCCGGTCAGCGTCCTTTCCTGCTTCATGCAGTGCGCCGCCCTGGGCTTGCGCCCGTCCGACGTGGACGGCTTGGGACAGGCTTACATCCTGCCCTACAGCAACAAGAACTATGCGACCGGGGAGAAGCAGGCCACGTTCGTCATCGGCTACAAGGGAATGCTGAAACTGCTGGAGAACAGTGGAATCTACGCGCAGCCGAGAGCCGTCTACGAGGATGACAACATCAAGCTGAAGCTTGACGAGAACGGCGTGCCGACCATCGAATGCCCCGACGAGGTGAACGTGGACGCCGACCATAGTGAGGAAAAGCTGAAATTTGTGTATCTCAGCGTCCAACTGCCGAACGGCGGACGATACGCCGACTACATGTCGAAACGCGATCTGCTTGAATACCGTGAGAAGTACGCGCCACGCAACCGCAGCCATCAGATCACCGGACCGTGGGTGAAGAACTTCGTGGAGATGGCGAAGAAGACCATCATCCGCCGCAGTTTCAAGTACATGCCGGTCAGCATCGAAGCGAAGAAGGCCGCGAGCGTTGACGAAACCACGCCGGATTACAGCGACGTGTTCCAACCGGTAATCACCTCCGATGCGACTGATGACGTGACCGCCGAAGTCATGGAAGCGGACACGCCGGACACCGAAACCGAAGCAGACGTGAAGGAGGCCGAGTGATGGCCGGAGAAACCGTTATCACGATCGTCGGGAATCTGACCGCCGATCCTGAATTGCGCACGACGTCCGCTGGCGCGCAGGTCGCGTCGTTCACGATCGCCAGCACGCCGCGCTCCTGGAACCGCAGCACGAACCAGTTCGAGGACGGTCAGGCTTTGTTCATACGCTGCAGCGCTTGGCGTGACTTGGCTGAGCATTGCGTCCGCTCACTCGCGAAGGGCATGCGTGTGATCGCGCAGGGCCGTTTGCAGCAGCGTTCCTATCAGGCGCAGGACGGTTCCAATCGCACGGTCATCGAATTGCAGGTTGATGAAATCGGCCCATCGCTCAAGTATGCGACGGCGCAGGTGCAGAAGATGCAGTCAGGCGGATACCAGGGCGGCAGCGCCAACGGTGGCGGCTATCAGCAGCCGCAGCAGGCACAACAGCAGTCGCAGGCTCCGGCCGATGATCCGTGGAGTGCGCCAGTAGAGCCTGAATTCTGATGCGCGAATGGATTGAACCACCGGACGTGGAACCGGTATGCCCGAAGCATGGGTGCGCGCTGTATCCGGCGCGCCCCATCCCATGCCCCGAATGCGAAATCGAAGCCGAAGAAGAGGAGGAATGATGCAGGAATTCGTCGTGGACATTCCACGGGACGAATGGTGGACGCAAAACCGTCGCGGCCACTGGCGAGTGAAATTCGCGCACACAAGCGCAGTCAAACAGCGTGCCATGGCATTCGCCAGATTCTGGCTCCAAAACGGCCACCACAGGCCACAACACTTCCCAGTGCACGTCACCGCGATCATCCACCCATTGACCCACGGGCGCTTCGACCCGGAGAACGCGGCGCCCATGGTCAAAGCCATCCTTGACGCGCTCACCGATACCGGCTTCTGGCCCGACGATGACTCAAAACACATCATCGGCCCCGACTACCGAGGTGGAGAACCAAGCATCCGAAAAGGCTGGTACCGAATCACAATCCGAATCGAAGAGGAAGAACACTAACCATGGCTACGAACATAACCGAGAAAGACAAGACGCTCAACGAGATCATCGACTGGGCGAAAAGTCGCTGTCATGAAGCCGGACTTTCCAGATTCGATGTCCGCAGAAAGAGCGACCGAGACTTCTATGACGGCCAAGTTAACGCATTCCACGAAATGCTAGAGCTTTGCCGTTCCATGCTCGGCGACAGCGGCCACATGCCGTCCGAGGTGCCGAATCAAAGCGAGGAATGATGCCAAAAGATCGTGACGAAGCCCTGTACGAGTTCGCTCATTGGCTTAGCGAGAAGGGTCGTGAGGCTCGACAGGAACTGGCGTACAAGCAGTACACGCCATGGATTGATGACGTGGCTCTTGGCCGTCTCGAAGCATACGACGAGGCATACAAGCATTGCAGGGAGATGCTAGGCAATGCCGACTCGATATTCTCCCCGAAATTCGACAAGAAGACCGACCAAAGCGAGGACACGGAATGAGCAGGGCTGAAACCACCGCCATGCTGTCCGAGCTGGTGGAGAAGCGTCTGAGGAATCAGACCGCGTTCTGGGCGAGCGAGGTCAACTTCGACCGCGGTACGCCTGACGAGCGGCGAGTGGACTACGTGGGCTTCAAGCCATGGAACATCAACGGCGAACCGGTGCCCGCAAGCGTGGAGAAAGGCTGCTTCGGATTCTACGAGGTCAAGTCATGCATGGCTGACTTCACGAGCGGTAACGGTCTGACCTTCTATGGCGACCAGAACTATCTGGTCTGCACGAAGGAGCTGTGCGACGAGATCGTATGGCAGAAGATGGTGCCGGAGCGTGTGAACGCGATCCTGACACCGGATTCGACCGGCTCGAAACTGATTCTCGGCCACGTGCAGTCCAACCACGACCTGTCATACAGGCGGCGTCCGGCAAGCGAAATCCTCTGGGCAATGGTCAAGGCGAACGGAAAGAGGACTAATTGAGCATCATGCTTGACGAGGCCAACGCCTACGAGCGTGGCATGGATGATGATTTGACTTTCCAGACGGTTCGGGAGCTTGCCGGTACAGCGTACATGGCCGGACGTTCCGCTCCACCGGCTGACGCCGAGGTCGAAGCCGTGGCGAAAAAACTGCTGTGGTGGGACATGGCACCAGCCTGGGAAGACGTCATGCCCAGTGAGGACTGCTTCTGGACTCTGGCCGAGCCGGAAATGCGAGCCAACTATCTCAGGGACGCTCGGGAAATGCTCGAAATCGCACGGAAGGCGGTAAGCGAATGAGCAAGACGATCAGATACGTGGAATGCGCCCACTGCGGCGAGACTGTCGGCACATATTACGTGACCTGCCCCTACTGCGGCTACCGGCTGTCCGCGCGCAAGCCGACTGGCATGGATCCGCTGTATGGCATGACCGACAGCGAATTCTACAAGCGATTCGGGAGCCTGTGATGGAAGATGTTGGAATTCTTCTCACGCCACCACCGGACTTGGTGGAGATCGCGGAAGCACTGGACATCATGGCCCAGCCGCACGTCGGCAGCGGTTGGGCGAACCTCAACTTCGACGGCCTTCCATGCAGCACGCCACGGCAGGAAGCCATCTGGATGGAATACAACGGAATCACAAGAGGAGAGGATTGAAATGGGCTATTTCCAGATTCCGGTCTCATGGTATCGAGACGAAACAATGTTGGAACTCATGAGAAAGAGTCCGGCATCAATCGGCCTCTACGTGATGATGATTTCCTGGTGTTCCGACAACAGGAGCTACGGTGATATTCCATACACTGTCATCCGGTACGTTCTCGATGGCGAAGACGATGAATTACAGGCGATTATCGACGCGGGTTTCCTGACGAAGACAGACAAGGTTCGTCTTCGAGAACCCGTCTACCACATCAAGAGCTTCAGACGCTTCGACCCACGGTCAAGGGAGCCGATAAGCAAGAAGCTACGCAAGGCGGTATACGAGCGTGACCATTACCGTTGCGTCGAATGTGGAGCAACTGACCACCTGAGCTTGGACCACATCATTCCGTGGAGTCTTGGCGGCGAGGACACCATGGAGAATCTTCAAACCATGTGCCGCTCCTGCAATTCAAGGAAAGGGAACAGGTTAGATGTGGTTCAAGGTGGATGATTCCTTCTACTCGAATCCGAAGACCGCCATGCTGTCGGACGGGGCCACCGCATTGTGGCTCCGTTCAGGCTCATGGTCGGCGCAACAGCTGACTGGCGGGTTCGTTCCGGCTCGCATGGTGCCGATGTTCCGTGGCTCCAACGATTCAGTGCGAGAGCTGTGCGACGCGGGATTATGGGCCTACGACGAGCAGAAGGACGGCTACCAGTTCCACGATTGGAGCGACTACCAGCCTGACGGTGAGGAAGTGGACGCTCTGCGCAAGAAGCGTAGCGAGGCAGGAAAACGTGGAGCCAACCGTCGATGGGGCAAGCCCGAGAATGGCAAAAATGGCAAAACCGATGGCAAATGCCATGGCAAACCTATGGCAAACGCATGGCAAGACGATGGCAAGTCGATGGCAAACGTATGCCCCGTTCCCGTTCCCGTACCCGAAAAGAAAGAGAAAGAAGAACATTCTTCTTCTTTCTCCAAAGAAATCGGGATGAGTGACTTCGAGCTGGTGAGGGAGAAGGCGCACGCTAACGCCGACATCATCCGAAACTATCCGAACCTCGACCTATCGGACGCATGGAACGCATTCAATTCACGACATTACGGCGAAACACACACCGTCAACGAGTGGACGCGCCTGTGGAAAGGCTGGTGCCAACGCAGAGCCAACATGAGCGGCATACCACCGTCGAAACGACACATACACACGTGGCAGTGCGAACACGTGCTACAGGCGCTCGGACGAGACAAGGAAACCGCCACGCCAGACCAACGAGCCTGCCAGATGGCGAAACGACTCAACAAGGAGAAATCATGAAACACGACGGACATGTAACCATGTGCAGCTTGGAATGGTTGGAGCACGAGCGCCGCAAGGCATGGCAGGAAGGCTACGCCGCAGGCTGGAAAGACCAGGAATGCGACTTCCCGCAATATACAAGCGAAAACCCATACAAGGATACCTTCGAAATCGAAAAGGACGGTGAATGATGGGCGGATTGGACAAGGTCGAGAAAATTGTGATTGGCTTGCTGGTGGTATTCGTCGCCTCAATGCTCTCGCTGGCGGGAATATGCATCTACGCGTCCTGGTATGCGGGCACGCATCCCGATTATGGCATGGAGACGGTCAAGACCGGCGACGTGACATGGGTCTGTCTGACCGACCATGGCAAGACCATCGGCTGCGACACAGTGGAGGAATACAAATGAAGAAAATACTCGAAGACATGATCATCAAATGGCATCAGGCCGGATATGCGCTCGACGAGATCGCGCCGCTCGTGCCGCAAGTGCCGAAAGCGGAAGTCGCCGCGATCATCCACCAGTACGACAAGGAGACCCGACTTTGACCGACTGCCAGCACTGCGGCAAACCCGTCAGCGGCACGCTCTGCGCCAAATGCACCGCCGACTACTGGGCCATGATTTACCAGCTCGGACACATCCAGCTACCGACCCTGCGCAGCATCATGCTCCGTCAGGCGCACATCGGCACCCCGGCACACACGCCGAACAAAGGCACCGCGCCACTGCCCATCGATACCCATGCGCAGGACCTCATCGCAGACAGCGAGGCATGGTTGGCCGAACAGGCAGGCAAAATACGCGCCGCATACGCCGCATACGATTGGCGGAAAGCATGGTATGCCATCATCAGCAACCGGCACACCATCCTCAACATGAGCACAGCAGCAGACGACTACGCCGCCCTGGAACACATCATCCGACGCAACGAACGAGCATTGACCCCGGAAGACGAGCTCATAATCCTCGGCACCTGCCCAAAATGCGACAGCATGCTCACCGGCACGCCAGAAGCAGAATCGGTCACATGCCAAGGCTGCCACAGGGAATGGGCCGCGCCAGCAATCAAAGCAGCACGAGACGAAAGACTATGGCAAATGCAAATCACCGGCACACCCAGCGACGCGGCCAAGGAGCTGAAACGATACGGTTTGACCGTATCACGCAACCTCATCAGCCAATGGCTCAAACGTGGCAAACTGTCGCACGCCACGCCGACGGAACACAAGCGGCAGTACACGTTCAACCTCGGAGAACTAGCAGCCCTACTTGACTGTCACCGTTGAAATGCTATACTGTCGTATGTTCGTAGAATGGTTCAGCCAGAAAATGGTTGGACCATTATTCATATCCAGCTGCATTCGCTATAATCAACTCTGTCCGGCATGGAGCCTCGCGAAAACCCTTGGGGCCGATGCGAAAAGGACGCCGACATATGCGGCGACACCAGTCACACCGGTAGCCCATAAATGGCTGAGGCTGGTCTGGGGAACTTCGCGGGTGACGTACCCGGGACATGCCGGACACCACAGCCACGGAAGGCGGCAAGGCCACATGAGTCTCCGCAGATGCGCCTGGCACAACTGCCCACAACTCGTCAAACAAGGCACACGCTTCTGCGCCATCCACACACACGCATACGAGCGGCAGCGCGGCAGCTCGACAGCAAGAGGATACGACGCAGCACACCGCCACCTCCGCAGGGCATGGGAGGCACGACTGGCCACAGGCGAAACACACACCTGCGCCAAATGCGGACAGCCAGTCACAGCCGCAGACCAATGGGACCTCGGCCACACAGACAACAGACAAAGCTGGACAGGGCCAGAACATCGCAGCTGCAACAGGAAAGACGGCCAACACAAAGCAACCGCAAGCATCGAACACTGGACACGACACCAAGCCAAGCCACAGCAGCAACCACAGTCGCAGCCAACAGGCAAACCGCAGACACAAACACGACACGACACAAACGAACTAAACACAAGCGGACAAGCCAAACAAGCACACGCAACAAAAACAACAAAACACACACCAAACAGGAAAAAATACGATCAACCAACCCGCCAACACCCCTAGGGGGGTACCCCGAACGGCAAGGCCAAGACCGCCGGTGAGGGGACTCGCAAGTTCGCGGATAGTTCAAGATTTGACGGACTGGCCGATACCGTAATTTTTCCGGTTCGAGGATTGGAGGTCGAATGGCGACGCATGGCGGCGCACGCACACGCTCCGGTCCGATGCCGGATCCGTCCAGCGCACGGTCGGACGCGCGTGGTCTTGGCGCTGATATTCTTCCGCTTTCGTCTCGTGGCTATCATTACCGTCCGAAGGCTTTTCCGCTGTCCGAGTGGACGATTTGGGACACTTGGAAGGATGATGACGGTTTTCACAAGGAGCGCGACGAGAAGGCTACGGAGGCGTGGAATCGGCGTGAGCGTGAATTGTGGCGTGACCTGTGGCGGTTGCCGCAGGCTATCGCATGGCATATGCCGCGTTATGGATACATGTTCACGACGATTGCCCTGTATGTCCGCCAGTTCGTATTGTGCGAGTCTTCGGAGGCGAAGGCCGCTGACCGTACCGCGCTTGCACGGTATGCCGACACCATCGGTTTGACTCCGCAAGGCCTTCGTTTGAATGGTTGGGCGATTGTCGATGACGAGCCGAAGCCGAAACGCTCGGCAGAATCTTCTGACAAGATCATTCCGTTCAAGAGCGCTAAGCAGCGGTGGCTTGAGAATCAGAAAGAGGATGCGGAATGAGCGAGCAGAAAGAGCCGGTCGTTCCGAAGTCCCTTGGTTTTCTTTTTGCTGACTGGATTGCCGCGCATTGTGTCGTCCCCAACGGTTTTGACCTTGGCAAGCCGTTTGAGCTTGTGGGCTGGCAGTTGGACAATGCGATTGATTTTTATCGAGTGAAGCCCGATGCCGTGTATGATCCGGCTCGGCCTCGTCAGGCTGCGGCGTTCAAATGGCGTCGTGGACAGATCGTTGGCGGTCAGAAGCTGGGCAAGTCGCCTTTCGGTGCGGCTGTTGCTGCTTTTGAGGGTGTTGGCCCATGCGTGTTCTGTGGATGGGCGCGTGGCGGCGAGACGTTCCGCTGCTCCGACTGGGGTTGCTCGTGCGGTTTCGAATACGTGTATTCTCCGGGTGAGCCGATGGGCATGCCGCGTCGTACCGCTTTGATTCAGCTGCTCGCCACTTCGGAAGAGCAGACGGCGAACGTCTACCGTCCTTTGCAGTCGATGGTGCGCAATGGTCACCTGTCCGATTTGATGAAGGTTCGTGAAGGTTTCATCCGCCTTCCGAACGGCGGACGCATCGACCCTGTGACGGCTTCGGCGCATTCCAAGCTGGGCAATCCGGTGAACTTCGTCCTTGGTGACGAATCCGGCATCTGGACTCGACGCAGCGGCATGTTCGAGGTTGGCGACACGGTGATGCGTGGCGCTATGGCCATGGATGGCCGCATGTTGGAGTTGACGAATCCGTGGGATCCGATGGATGCCAGCTTCGGCCAGATGACCTACGAGAGCACGGCGTCGGACATTATGAAGTTCTTTCCGAAGCATGACCCCTCATTGGATTTCGCGGATCCGCAGGACAGGCGGAAGATTCTCGAATTTGTCTACTCTGGCAGTCCGTGGGTGCCGCTCGATCAGGTCGAAGCGACCGCTACCGAGTTGATGGCCCGTGATCCGGCGCAGGCTCGACGTTTCTACGGTTGTGAGATCGTGCAGGGTTTGGGCTCGTATATGCCTGAGCCGCTTTACGATGGCACGATGGTTGACCGTCAGCCACCTGAGCCGGGGACTGAGATTTGTCTTGGCTTCGATGGCTCGCAATCCGGTGACTGGACGGCATTGCGTGCGGAGACCGTGGATGGCTGGCGTTGGACGCCGACGTACGGGCCGTCAAATCGTCCGGCGTATTGGAATCCGGTTGAGTGGGAGGGTCGCATACCGCGAAGCGAGGTCGACGCCTGCGTGTCAGAAATGTTCGACAGGTACAAGGTGCAGCGCTTCTACTGCGATCCGCATCCGTGGGAGTCGCAGGTGGACGAGTGGGCATGCCGCTTTGGCGAGGACATCGTGGTGCCTTGGCCGACCAATCGCATCGGGCGCATGTATGACGCGCTCACCCGCTTCATGGAGGACACCGCCGACCACAGCACGACGCATTCCAATGATCGCATGGCTCGGTTGCACATGATGGCGGCGCGTAAGGTCGCGAAGCCAGGCGACAAGTACGTGCTCGGCAAGCCGAGCGAGAATCAGAAGATCGATATAACCATGGCCGACATCCTCGCGCACGAGGCGGCGTCCGACATGAGGGCGCTCGGCTGGAGCGCAGGCGGCTCACCGGTCATGGTGTACGGCTGGTAAGGAGGCTCTTGTGGAGCTGATACAGGCATCGAGGCTTTCCGACGATGACGCGAAGCTCATCAGGAGCCTCACCTACCGGCTTGCACGACTGCGCAAGCCTCATAGGCAGTGGGATGATTATTATCGCGGACGGCAGGTCATCCAGAGCATCGGCATCGCCGTGCCGGCTGAACTCCGTTCGTTCGTTTTTCCGCTGAATTGGCCGCGCATCGTGGTCGATAGCGTCGTGCAGCGCCAGCAGGTCAAATCCTTCTCCGTGCCGAATGACGACAAGGTGTCAAACGAGCTGCGCGAGCTTTGGGAATACAACAACATGGAATCGCAGCAGGTGCTTTTGCACACGGAGACACGCGTGCAGGGCCACGGCTTCGTATGCATCGGTGCTAACCCGAAGGACAGACGGCATCCACTGATCACCGTCGAATCATCCAGGAACATGATCGCGCGCATCGACCCGCGCACGAGAACCGTCGAATCAGCGCTCCGCGTCTATTTCGACCCTTGGGAGAACGGGACGCCGGACTACGCGACGCTGTACACGCCCGAATACACGCTCTGGCTGGAGAAACAGCACGGCAAGTGGGTCATGACCGGCCGCGACGACCACCACCTCGGCGTCGTCCCTGTTGTGCAGTTCCTCAACCGTCCGCGCGCCGGCGACTTCCTTGGCGAGAGCGAGATGGCCGACGTGGTGCGGCCGACAGACATGGCCGCACGCGCCATCCTCGACCTGCAGATCGCCATGGAAACTCACGCGGTGCCAGGCAAATGGGCGATCGGCGTCACACACAACGACTTCATCGACGCGAAGACCGGACAGCCGGCATCGGCGATAAAGACCTATTTCAACTCGATGCTCACCTCCAAGAACGCGAACGCGAAATTCGGCCAGTTCACGGCATCCGACCTGTCGAACTTCAAGACGGTCATCGACCTGCTGAGCGAGCAGATGAGCGCCATCACCGGTCTTCCGATGCGTTATTTCGGAATGAACACCGCCAATCCAGCAGCCGAGGGAGCCATCCGCGCCGACGAGCTGAGACTGGTGAAGAACGTCGAGCTGAAGAACGCCGTTGACGGCGATGCGTGGTCGCAGGTCATGGCCGTGGCGCACAAGCTCGCCACCAGCGACGACATTAACGCGAACCTGGTGCGCTGCGACTGGGAGGATCCGAACACGCCTACCTACGCTCAGCGTGCTGATGCGATCACGAAGCTCATGGCGTCCGGCATCCTTTCCCGCGAGGGGGCATGGGACGAGCTTGGCTGGAGCGAGGCCCGCAAGGACAAGGAGCGCGAGTACTTCGCCAAGCAGATCAGCGAATCCTATGGCCAATTCATGAAGGACGTGGACTATGGCGGCGACGATGGCGTGGCAGACGCTTCCACGGGAAGCGACGGCGCAGAACCGTCTGCTGCGCAGCCGAAGCAACCGGCTGGCCGCGACGGTGCTCAGACTGTGGCATAAGCACGCGCAACCAGACTTCGACACCGCCTTCGCGGACATGATGCCTGAACTTTTCCGCGTATTGGACACGGCGCAATACCACACCGCCGCCGACGCGATCGCATCGACGCCGAAAATCATGGAACGCTTCGACGTGAACGCAGCACACCCGGAATACAAGCCGGACCCATGGCAGTGGGTCGGCGTGAACGGCAACGGCATGGATACCGTGGACACGATGTGGACGGCGATTACCATCGGCAAGCGGGCCGTATCCAACGGCGCTCCGGTGGACGTGGCCATGGACCGCATAGGCGTGACCTTGGTGCTCAGGACGCGCACCATGCTGGCGGACACTCACCGGTCGTCCACAAGCATGACCGCTCGCGGCATCTGCTACCAATCCACCTACGTGCGCGGCCTGACACCGCCGAGCTGCGGAAGATGCGTCATCCTCGCCGGACAGCCATGCGGCAAGACGCCTTTCGAAAGGCATCCGCACTGCGACTGCATCGCCGTCTACACCGGTCCGAAAGCACCGGCAAACGCATGCACCAGTCCGAACGAATACCTCGACAGTCTCTCCGACGACCAGCTCGCCAAAGTCCTTGGCGGAAGGGCCAACGCCCGAGCCTACGCGGACGGAGCCGACCTCAACCAGCTGGTTAACGCCCAACGCGGCATCCGCACCGCCCAGATCGACGGGCGGAACATCAAGTACACGACTGAGGGCACCACGCGCCACGGACTCGCCGCATCACGCATGATCGACTCCGGATACGCCAAGGAATTCGTCAAGAACGGCGGCCGGTACACAAAGGTCGACAGGCCGCGTCTCATGCCCGAGACCATTTACGCACGCTGCGGCGACGATCATGAGAAGGCCTTGGGCATGCTCTACAAGTACGGCTGGATCCTCTAGCCGAAATCGAATTTTTCACCGGCATCGCGATGGTGTCGGCGCCGGCACGCGATGTGACGGCCAAGGAAACCACAAGGAGAAAACACAATGCATAGGAAATGGTGGAATCTCATCCGCATCCGCACCATCGAGACCGGTGCCGAACCGGGCGGCGGAGAGCCGCCGCAGCCGGAGCCGCCGCAATCCGACCCACAGGCGAATACCGGCGGCGAAGGCGACGAGAAGCTCGGCGAACACGGCATGACCGCGCTCAAGAACGAGCGCCGGGCCAACAAGTCGCTGCGCGAACAGCTCGCCGCCGCGAACGCCAGAATCAAAGAGTTCGAGGATCGCGACAAGACCGACGCGGAAAAGGCCAGCGAGAGGATCGCCAGCCTGGAGAAGTCCAACACCGGCAATGCCGCGAAGGCACTGCGATACGAGGTCGCCGTCGACAAGCAATTGCCGAAGGTCTTGGCGGAACGTCTGCAGGGATCCACTCGCGAGGAGCTGGAAGCCGATGCGGACAGCCTGCTGAAGCTCGTCAGCGTGCAGAACAAGCCGAACGTCAAGCCCGACCCGAGCCAGGGCAGGGGCGGCGACCCGAAGCCGCACAGTCTCTCCGAAGCCATTTCCGCATATTACAAGTAACCGATTCCTTAGGAAGGAGACAACCTTATGGCTGTCACTCTCGCAGAGGCGAAGAACAACGCCCTCGAAGACTACGACCCTTTCGTCATCGACGAATTTCGAAAGTCTAGCGTCATCCTCGATTCCCTCATCTTCGATGATGCCGTGAACCCCGCAGGAGGCGGCGCGACGCTCGACTACTCCTACCGTCGGCAGGAGACCCAGCCCACCGCCGAATTCCGCGCCATCAACACGGAATACTCGCCGAGCACCACCACGACCAAGAAGTACAGCACCACACTCGCCGTGCTCGGCGGCGCCTTCGAGATCGACCGAATCCTCGCGAACGTCGGCCCGAAGGGATCCGACGAGGTGACACGCAACATCAACGAGAAGGTGAAGGCCGCGATAACCCTGTTCCAGGATACCGTGATCAACGGCGACGTTGGCGTGAACGATAAGGCCTTCGACGGCCTGGACAAGGCGCTCACCGGCTCAAGCACCGAGATGAAGCCCACCTCCGGCACCTACGACTGGACCGACCTCGAAGGAGAGAAGGGCAACAAGGCCATCGACACGCTCGACGAGTTCCTCGACCTGCTTGACGGCACGCCGACCATCGTGGTCGGCAACAAGAAGGCCCTTGCCCGCGTCCGTGCCATGGTGCGCCGCACCAGCATGTACGTGCGCGAGCCGATCGATGGTCTCGCCAACGCGAACGGCCGTCCGATCAGCCGCGAATCCTATGGCGGCATCCTCTTCGCCGACGCCGGAGAGAAGGCCGGCAGCAACGATCCGATCATCCCCATCGCCACCGACGGCACCACCAGCCTGTACGCGTACCGCGTCGGCTTGGACGGCTTCTGCGGCATCACCACCACCGACGGCACCCTCGTGAAGACCTGGCTGCCTGACTTCACCCAGCCGGGCGCAGTGCATCGCGGCGAGGTCGAGCTTGGTCCGGTCGGCGTCGCATTGAAGGCCACCAAGGCCGCTGGCGTGCTCCGTAAGATCAAGGTCAGGTGATCATGATGTGGCGAATCGAAGCTCCGAATAATGAGTACAACGGCGTCACCGCCGGCGTGACCTTCGTCGGTGGCGTCGGTGAGACCGATGTGGATCCGTCCGACTATTTCCAGCGTCACGGCTACACAGTGGCCGAGGTGCAGGCCGACGAACCGAGCACGGTCGCCGACGCCGCGAAGCCGAAGAAGAAGACCAGTGAGAAGGATGGTGAATGATGAAGGAGACCAAGAACGGACGCCGCGAGAACGTGATCCCGGCAAGCGCGGTGTATGTGCCGCAGCCGGGCGGCGCAGCTAAGCCGCTCGATACGGTGCTGTCCGGCATGCCCGCCAAGCAGGCTGCTGCAGTGGGGAACGCCACCACAGGTCAGGAGATGGCCACCATCAACGCTTTGCTGGCCAGCCTGCGCAACGCCGGTATCATCGCGAAGTGATTCCATGACCTGGGCGCAAATCGACGATGTCGCGGTCGAACTCGGCCGCGACATCGCCTCCGACAGCACCGAAGGCAGGCAGATCGGGAAATGGCTCCGCCGCGCCGAAATGATGATCCGCAACCGCATCCCAGTGCTGGACGAATGGTGCATGGACGAGAGATATCAGGAGACCGTCATCGAGGTGGAATCCGCCGCCGTCGCACGCAAGGCGCTCAACCCGGAGGGCGTGAGCAGCACCATGCTGCAGATCGACGACGGTAACATGCAGACCAGCATCGACAGCTCGCGCAGTCGCGGCGAGATCTCCATCCTCGACGAGGAATGGGACATGCTGCTGAAACGTGTCAGCAGCGATCTCGCTACGGCGGTCATCGCTCCGGAACCCGTGGTCATCCCGCTGCCGCACTACCCCTACGACTACTGAGGAGGTTGACATGCCAAGCATGGCACCTCTCATCGGAGCCCTGCCGAAACTACGCCAGATGGCCGAAAGCCTCATGACCGACCAGTGCGTTGTCACCCGCCCCGGAGACACCACAACGGATTCGGACACGGGACTGCCGAACACCGGCAAGGAGAAGGTGTACGAAGGCAGCTGCAAGGTGCAGACCAGCGGCGGCCTCGCCAGCGAGCAGACCGAAGGCAGCGCGGACCAAGCCATGGGCGCCGTCTCGTTGGTCTGGTCTTTGTACGTGCATTTTCCATATGGCACTCCAGGCCTTCGCGCCGGTGACGTGGTGGAAGTCACGGAATCCGCCAACCCGCTGCTCAAAGGCAGACGGCTCCGTCTCGTCTCCCCGCAATCGGAGAAGACGCACGCCACCGCCTGCCGTTGGAATGTGAAGGAGGACTCATGAGTGGAATGTTCGACGCTTCGCAGTTGACGGCCTTCGGTGACGTGCTGCTCGCCAGGGGAGTGGCTCGCCGCGCCTTGATCTCCGCTTCGGTGAAGAAGGGTGCGCAGAACGTCAAGAACTCGATTCGCGACGACCTGAACGGTTCCGGCAATGCCGCATTCAGGCGTATCCCGATCACCTACACGGTGAGCGAGACGCCTGGACGCATCACCGCCGAGATCGGCCCCACCAAGGGCGGAGCGGGTTCGCTCGCGAACATCGCGTTCTTCGGCACCGCGAGGGGCGGTGGAACGCACCGATTCTACGAGCATGGTGAGGAAGAATTGCCGAAGCTTGCGGAATACGTGGCGCGTGCCGCCGTGGAGGTGGTCTGAATGACGTCGATCATGACGTTGACCGACACGATTCTCGACCATATTCCGAAGCCGGCGGCTGGCTGGGCCGTGTACCGGCAGACGGCGCCTAAGCCTACGGAGAAGCCGCCGTGGGTGATTGAGACGGTCACGACCAACGGTCATATCGTCGGCGAAACGCAGCATGTGCATTGCGGCATCGGCACTTTGACGGTGCGCATCGTGAGCACCACGGCCGATTCCGTCAACGTGCTGGCCGATGACCTCATGATTCCAGGGCTTGCCGGCAAACGGTTCATCGCGCAGGGTTTCGACACCGGCTGTCTGACGTTATTCTCCGACTCCGGCGCTTACGCGTCCGGACTTACCGCAGAGGACACGGCGCTGCTTTACCAGTGCCGTCTTCTGACTTTCAAATTCAACTGGTCACGCATGTGACCACAAATATTTAAGGAGGAGTCATGGTTTTGACTCTGGGAACCGAAGTTCCTTCCACACCGGCGGACGGTCTGGTCAACACGATCTGGGTGCCGTCCATCAAAAACATCCAGAAGCCGACCGCCGCCGAGATCAACGCTGGAACCGACCTGTCCAACTACGTCACCTTAGGCGGGTGGAGCTGCACTCCGTCGCAGGAGTCCATCTCCGACCAGCGCGAGAACAGTGCGCAGGATTACGAGAACCCCGGACGCAAGAAGATCAGCGGTCCAAACGTCGAGGTCATCGACAACACCAACACTTCGCATTCCACGCAGAACGCGGCCATGGAAACTTTGATCGAGGGTGCGGAAGGCTACTTCGTGCGACGCTACGGCAAGCAGACGGATAAGACTTTTACCGCCGGCGACATTGTGAACGTGTACGCGGTCCGCATCGGCATGAGCGCCAAGATGGCGATCGCCGCGAACAGCGTGCTGCGCAGCAAGGTCAATTTCTCCGTCCGCACTCCCGGCTGGGCGGAGAACGTGAAGGTCGCCTGATTGATTCTTCCCGCATCGGACTTTCGTCCCTTTCGCCGGTGCGGGACCCTCTTTTCTCTTTTCCGGCAAAGGAACATGAATATTAGAGCGAAGGAACAACAATGCTTAAAGTCACCAGGCGCACGCGCGAGGTCGATATCATCCTCAACCAGCAGACCGCCGAGGACATCGCCAGATTGGGTGATGCGTTGGCAGAAGAGACCACGCGCGAACAAATCACGGAGGCTGGGACGAACCGGCAGGCGAAGGCCACCGCGCGGCGTATTGAAGAGCTGCGCGAACAGGCGGATGCGGAGACATTGAAGCTCACGTTGCGAGCATTGCCGGTAAGCAAGTGGGCGCAGGCATTGGCCGCGCACCGCAATGACAACGGCACGAACGACATGTTCGGCACCGCCGCCGCGGCATTGCCGCTCATGCTTGATTCCGCGACCATCGGCGGCAAGCCACTGGCCGACGAGGACAAGACCGAACAGTCGTGGCGCAATCTGTTCGACGAACTCACCGATGGCCAGTTCACTCCGATCTGGCAGGCCATCGCCGAACTGAACGGCACAGCAGCGGACCCAAAAGCGGCATTCGACCTCGCCTCGCAGGTTCTCCGCAACTAGTCGAGGACCTTAAGATCTGCCGCCAGCTCGGCATCAGCTATAAGCGTTTCATGGGCTGGCGCCCGAGTGAGGGCGATGAGGTCGAATGGGATGAGACGGAACGTAATTGGATGCGCTCGTTGGCTGAATACGAACGGTCATTATGCCCCTTGTGCGGTTTGCCTCGCTCGATCTGCCAAGACCCGAAGGCCGAACTGACCATGCATGCCGAAACCAGCGTCTGCTGGGCCACTGCGCACATGCAGCAGGCCATGAAACGTTGGACTGATGCGAATGGCAGGGACAATCCGGCCGCGAACGCCTTGGTGGCGCATTTGACCTGATTTTGGAGGATGCTTTGGCGGAGAACAAGAACATCGTCATCCGGTTGATGGCGGACACAGCCTCATATGAGGCGGCGATGACCCGCGCCGGAAGCACCGCGAAGACGGTTGCTTCGGGCATGGAGAACACCGGACGCAAGTCCGCGCTTATCGCCAGCGGCATGACCGCCGCAGGGCTGGCCGTGGCCGCTTTCGGCGTGGCCGCAGTCAAGATGGCCGCAGACTTCGACCAGCAGATGAGCACCGTCCAGGCGAACACCGGCGCGACCAGCGCCCAAATGGACCAGCTGCGTGCCGCCGCCATCGAAGCCGGAGCTTCCACGGTTTATTCCGCTACGGATTCCGCTGATGCGATCAACGATCTCGGCAAGGCCGGCATGAGCGTCACGGATATTCTCACCGGCGGCTTGTCTGGCGCTTTGAATCTGGCCGCGTCCGATGGAATGGCCGTGGGGGATGCAGCCGAATACATGGCCAACGCGTTGAGCATGTTCCACCTGAAGGGGTCTCAGGCTTCCCAAGTGGCCGATACTTTGGCGGCTGGCGCAGGCAAGGCCGTCGGCAATGTCTCCGATTTCGGCGAGGCATTGAACAATTGCGGAGCGCAGGCGAACAGTTTCGGCATGAACGTGCAGGAGACCACCGGCGTACTGGCCCTGTTCGCGCAGAACGGCACCATCGGCGCCGAGGCCGGCACCCAGCTGAACAGCATGCTCATGAAACTGGCCGCACCGTCCGCCGAAGCCGCTAATACGATGAAGGAACTCGGCATCAGCGCCTACGACGCTCAAGGCCATTTCGTCGGCATGGCGAACTTCGCCGGCCAATTGCAGAAGGCCGAAAAGAACCTGACCGACGAGCAGCGCAACCAGGCGAACGCGACCATCTTCGGCAGCTACGCCATCAAAGCCGCGAATTATCTTTACGAGGCGGGCGAGTCCGGTGTCAACAAGTGGACGAAGGCCGTATCCGAAAGCGGTTACGCCGCCGAGCAGGCTGCCGCGAAGAACAACAATCTTAAGGGCGACTTAGAGAATCTAAGCGGTTCGATGGAATCCTTGATGATTTCCGTGGGTGAGGGCGCTCAGGGGCCTTTGCGCAAGATGGTGCAGGGGTTGGATACGCTGGTTGACGCGTTCGCCGGTTTGCCGTCAGGCGCGCAGCAGACGCTCGTGGTCATGGCATCATTGGCCGGCGTGTTCGGAGCCGTGCACAAGGCCGCAGGCAATCTCAACGGCAGCACCAGCACGATGGCCAACAACATCGGTCTGGCCATCGACCCGATCCAACGCGTCAAGACCGCTTTGGCTTCCGCGCAGACCGCTTTCCAGATGTTCCGCGCGAGCGGTCAGAGCGCGCAGGAGCAATTGGAGACGTTCGGCACGAGCGCCAGCAAGGCGCAGTTGAAGACGGCTGGTTTCAAGGCGGTCGGCAGCAGTGTCATGAGCCTGCTCGGCGGGCCGTGGGGCATCGCGCTGACCGTGGCCGGGGCCGCACTGAGCGCCTTCATTAGCCGCCAGCAGAAGGCCAAGGAAGCCACGGAGCAATTGCAGTCGGCTCTGGAATCCGGCAGCAGCATCAGCGAAACAATCGCAGCCTCGTATCAGAAGATGAATTTCGCCGGCGCGGACATGACGCACTGGATGGGCGAGGCGAAAATCAGCCTGACCGACATGACCAGCGCCGCCATGGGCAACAAGGCCGCGACCGATAAGGTCAACGCCGCGCTGAAGGAATACGGCAAACAGGGCCATTCGCAGATGGCCGTGGCCCAGAAGATGCGCGACAGCATCAAGGACGAGGCCAAGGCATATCAGGAAGCCAAGGAGCAGACCAAGCAGAAGGCGAAGGCGTCCAAGGACGCCGTGGACGCTGACGGCAAGTCCGCATCGGCAGCGAAGGAAGCTGCCAGCGCGAACAAAGAGCTTGGCTCTTCCGCTTCGGATGCGTCAAGCCAAATCGATGATCTTGTCCAGGCGTTGTTTGGTTTGGAGTCGGGCAATCTGACTGCAGACCAGGCGGTCGACCAGCTGAATCAGAAGATCGGTGAACTGTCAAAAACATGCGAGGACAACGGCATCGTCTTCGACCAGTCCGGCAATCTGCTTGACCGTTTTTCCGAGGAGGGCACGAAGACCAAGCAGGCCTTGGAGGACATCGCCAGCAGCGCCCAGAATGCTGCGGAGAAGATTCTCAAGCAGGGCGAGAGCACCGGTTTCAGCAGCGGCGAGATCGAGCGTGCGAACGGCGTGCTGCAGGACGCGCGTGACGCGATCATCCGACAGGCCGAAGCCTCGGGCATGAGCGAACAGGCCGCTAACGCCTTGGCCGACCGTTGGGGACTGAGCTCCGACAGCATCAAGGCTTCCATCGACAATATCAGGATGACCGCCGACAACAACAAGGCGAAGCTTGACGTTGACGATTCCAAGGCCAAGTCGAAGACCAAAGGCGCGGAAACCAACCTTGACAAATTCAGCAAGAAGATAGCGAAGGCCAAGCTCGACGCCGACGACAAGAAGGCCACGGCCAGCGCCAAGAAGGCGCAGAAGATGATGGACGACTTCAATAGGAAGCACGTCAACGCCACCATCGACGCGATCGACAAGGCATCCAAGAAGGCGAACGCCGCCTCCAAGAACATCGGAAAGCTCAACGGAAAGAAAGCCACAGCCAGACTCGACGCGAAGGACAACGCCTCGCCGAAGGTAGACAAGGCCAACGCGAAGAAACTGTCAAACAAGCGCAACACCTTGGATTCCACCGACAGGGCAACGCCGAAGGCGAACGCCGCGAACGCGAAGAGGCTCAACAACAAGAAGAACACCCTCGATTCGACCGACAAGGCCGGACCGAAGGTCGACGCTGTCAACCGCAAGAAGCTGAACGACAAGAAGAGCACCGCATCGGTCAACGACCAGGCGACTCCGGTGCTCCGCTCCATCAACAACTTCAAGATCGCGGACAAGAGCTTCACCGTCACGGAAAAGACGAAGAAGGAGGGTGGCTACACCGGTGGAATGTTCGCCGATGGCCACTTCCAGCAGTTCGCAGGCGGCGGCATGTTTTCCGGCTACGTGGATCCGGCGTGGGCGCCTGGCAACGGGTTGAGCGACAGCGTGTATCTGCTCAACGCTCGTCTTACAGCGGGCGAGTTCACGCACAATGCTGCGGCCACGGCTTATTACGGCGTCGATAACATGCGCCTGCTGAACGAGCGGAAGATTCCACGCGAAGTGTTTGCCACAGCCAATCAGATGACAGGCAATCAGGTCAGCGTACAGGTTGATACCGCTTCCGTGGTGGCGGCGATAACCAGCCTGCACAATGATCTTGGCGCGATTATCAGTGCCGCGTCCGATGATTCGACGGTCAGCGACCGTGACTTGGGGAGGTTGATCCGCAGATATGCGCGAACTTGAATACACGTCGCATGATGGCACGGTCATCGACCTCAACGCCGATGATCTGTGGGTGGCTGACCTGCAGGAAATGCGCGGATACGCATGGACGTACACGCTGGCCACCCGCGGCATCAAATCGGTGAGCAGAAACGCTTCGACGGCGAAAATGACCGTCCGCACCAAAACGCCAGCCGCATTGGATGCCGCTCAGACGGCTTTCGATTCGGACGTGCAGGCCGTTACGCCAGGCATGTTGACCGTCGATGGCGAATGGTTCCAGCGGGCGTATGTCGTCGGTTCTTCGCTCGGTCTGGTGCCATGGCCGGAATACGCGCAAGTCGATTACACGATTGTCCTTTGCGATGGCGTTTGGCGTCGCGCGCTGCCGGTGCAGCATTTCTTTCCGATGACGACAGGCACCGGCTCGCAGATTGACCTTCCACTGGACTTGCCGACCGATTTGGCCCCGTCGAAAATCGCCTTGACGGTCAATAATCCGACAGGCAAGGCCGCTGAGTTCACTGCGGTCATTTTCGGCCCTTGCGTCAACCCGTCTTTCCAGATTGGCGGCAACACTTACGCGGTTGATGTGACAGTGCCGGAAGGCGGTCATATGTCACTGTCGGCCACTGGATTGCGGAAGACGATAACGCTGACAGCCGAAAACGGCGACGTTTCGGATGTTTTCGACAAGGGCGTTCGTGGCAACGGCAGCGGAAGCGGCTCATATGTTTTCGAGCCGATACCTGCCGGAGAATCTCTCTTGACGGTTTCCGGCAATTTTGGCATCGACTTGACCATGTTTGACGTTTCTGGAGGTGTGCCATGGCGGACGTTATCATCGCAGACGGCAAGCTGACGCCACGTGCGAGCATATCGCAGGTGACGTTGGATTGGGCTTGCGGCACCGATGAAAACGACTTCGAACTGACCATCGAAGATCCGGATGCGCCGGAAATCGAACATGGCTGGTATTTCTGGCTTGACGGCAGTGACGTGGGCGGCCGGATCATCGACCGTCGTGTAACTGTTTCCGGTGGCGTGTCCACGGCCACGTGGATCGGCCAATCGTGGACTGGCATGTTGGCGGCGAAGATATTGCAGCCGGACGCGAATCAGGATTACCTGACCGTCTCCGGCAAGCTGCCTGACATCCTCAAAAACCTTTTGAAGCGCATCGGTTTGGATACGGTTTTCACTGTCGATTCCTCCGATGCTTCCACTTTGTCGAATTGGATGTTCCAGAATCCACGTTATGTGGACGCCTACACCGGCTTGCGCACATTGCTTGCATCATGTGGCCGCAGGCTTGATTTCAAAGCGTCCGGCAACAAGATCCTGCTTGGCATCGTGCCGGTGCAGACCATCACGAACACGATCGATTCTGACTTGGTGGATTTCAAGGCCGAGACCAACCGTCGCGCGGTGAATCATCTCATCGGCCTTGGCTCGCAGGAGCTCAAGAACCGTCTGGTGGTTAATTATTTCGCGGATGCAACCGGCGTGGTGAGTCAGACGCAGACGCTCGTAGGCGCCGATGAGGTATGCGCCACATACGACTATTCCAACGCGGATTTGGGCACGCTGCAATCCGAGACGAAGAAGCATCTGCAGGAATTGCAGACCGGTGGTTCGGTCGAAGTGACGTTGTCCGATGAGGTCGGCGACGGTCTGCGCGTGGATGACAAGATTGTTGCGACGGATCAGGCTTCCGGCGTCAACGTCACCGCCGTGGTGACGAAGCGAATCGTGAAAATCGATTCCGGGATTTTGACTTCGACGTTCGAGGTCGGACTGCCGGTGCAGTCGGCGAACGCGAACTATTCCGGTTCTCCCTCTTCCTCTTCGTCTTCCAGTGGTTCGGCTGGCGGCGGCGCGTCTTTGACAGCTGGCCGTGGCCTATCAATTTCAGGCAGCACGATCAACGCGGAAGTCGCTTCCGAGGATTTGGAATCCGTCAGGCAGGTCGCCGAGTCTGCGAACAAGACGGCTTCCGGTTTCGCGGCGCAGATCGGCAAGGCGAATCAGACCGCCGAGGATGCGAAGAACGTCGCCGATGCGGCCAAGACCGTGGCCGACAATGCCAAGTCGGGCATGATGACCGATGACGAGCGGTCGAAGCTCGCTTCGGTCGAACGGGGCGCGAACGCCTACGCGTTGCCGAAGGCGTCCACGGACGTGCTTGGTGGCGTAAGGGTGGACGGTTCCACGATCGTGAGCGTTGACGGTGTCATCAGCGCGCATGTCGGCGACGGCGCTTCCGGGAGGGTCGTGTTCCCAATCGGATACGTGGTCCAGAACACGACTGGTGTTGACCCTTCCGTGGATTTCGGCGGCACGTGGAGGCAGTTGCCTTCGCTTGGCTGTTTTACGTTTGAAAGGATTGGATAGTGAAGTCTGACGGTTACTCGAAGTATGTATGCGACAAGTGCGGCAAGACCGCTTATGTCGCCGCTGGCGATACTGAGGCGCGTGAATGGTTCACCGTGCGCCGCTATTCGGCTGGCAAGGCGACCCGCATCGCGGATGATGTGGCACCTGACATTTACGAATTGTGTTCCCAATGCAATGCGTCTTTCATGGCGTTCATGCAGAAGGATGACGAATCGTTTGAAGCATGGTTGAAGGAGGTTGGACAGTGACCATCGAACTGGTTGACGGCAAGGCCGGAGTTGCACACATCTCAAGCGAGGACAAGGCGATCATCCATCAGGCCAAGTTCTCGAAGTCAGACGTGGTGTACGACTGGGGCGATTCGTTCAAATGCTCGATGAGTTCGTCCAACAGGGCGACGATCGGCACCGGCTGCGCGTCGATTCAAGGCTTGGACTGGCATATCACGGCGGCGGAATCGGTGACGATCTCCAACGGGTCGCAGGGCATGAAACGCAATGACATCATCTGCGCACACTACCATCGAGATTCCAAGACCGGTAATGAGAATGTGGCATTGACCGTGTTGAAGGGTACGCCGAACGCGACTGCCGCCGCCGACCCGACCATTCCGTCAGGGAAGATATTGTCCGGTGCGGTTGACGCGTACATGCCGTTGTGGCGTATCCCGCTTGACGGCATCACGGTCGGCACGCCGGTACGCCTGTTCACGCCGAGGGGGGCTTTGTGGGATTCCGTAACCC
>ERZ1032473.51-NODE-51-length-31770-cov-22.081665_pt1 | contig 31770 bp, 49 predicted proteins | sample MGYA00518734_ERZ1032473 | MGnify/ENA primary metagenome ERZ1032473 (study PRJEB33719, sample SAMN04261339) | wastewater metagenome | biome: periurban shantytown; feature: human; material: feces | host: Homo sapiens | place: Peru: Lima | collected 2013-01-23 ...
CTGTCAGCCCGACCGGAGCCCTTGGAAACATTAGGTTTTCAAGGGCTTATTTTTTCCGTCGAAAACAATCCGCATACAAATGCATACAAACGCCGCGGTACCTCCATGCCCGATTCACACGAGTTCGCGCTCGCGGAGGGCTCCGATCGCGTCGGCCACGTCGTCCAATCGTTCCGGCCAGAGCGCCGTGTAGGTGTTCAAAGTGATGCTGGGAGAGGAGTGGCCGAGCTGCATCTGCAGGGTCTTTACGTCCGCGCCCTGGGCGATCGCGAAGCTCGCGTATGTGTGGCGCAGACTGTGTATGGTCACGCCAGCGTCCTCCATGCCGGCCGCTTTGACGGCCTTGTTCCATATCCTTGTCCGCCACGTGTTCGTCCAGACGTTCCCGCCACGGGTGGCACGGAACAGCCAGTCGTCATCACCCATGCCATTCATTTGCGCCTTGATCTGCGGCATGAGGAACCGTGGTATCGCGATGTTGCGGGCCTTGCCGTTCTTCGGGGTGCCGAGCATGCTGCCGCCGTGCCCGTCGTCAGTCCATGTGCGGCCTATCCTGGCGCGCCGCCTGTCCGCGTCCACGTCACCGACCTTGAGGGCAAGCGATTCGCCTATGCGGCATCCCGTATAGGCCTGCCATCTGACCAGCAGACCGTCCACCGGCTTCCCGATCTTCTCCGCCTCGTCCGCGAGCAACTCGACCTCGCGGACCGAGAGGAACACCATGTCGTCGTCGGAGGCGATCTTCGGCACGGTGACCCTGTCCACAGGATTCTCACCGATCCACCCGTTCGAGACGGCGTAGTCAAAGATGCCCTTGAGGACGACTTTCATGATATTGCGGATGCTTCTCGCGCTCAGCGGCTTCGAATCACGCCCGTCCGGCAACGCGGCCGGATAACCACCGTCCATGAGCTGGCCGACCCACTCCTGCAGCATGTCAGGGCGAAGCTCACGCAACGTCATGCCACCCCATTTGGGCAGGATGTACAGGCGCAGCTCCCTCGCATACCGGCCTGCGGTGCCGGGTTTCAGATCAACCTTCGACGCGAGCCATTCGCCGGCCACGTCATCCAGGACACGAAGCTCCTGACGAGGATCGCGGTAGCGTCCTCGCCTGATGTCGTCCTCCATGGCCGCGGCATATTCCTGCGCTTCGGCGAGCCTGGCGAACTGCTTCACCCTCTGCACACGTCTACCGTCCTTGACGATGGTCCAATGACAACGCCAGCGCATCCCGACTCCATAACGGCTTTTACGCCATTTCTCAGGCACATTGGCCTTCATCGGATCGCGTGAGTTCGCCAAAGAGCGTTTGGCCGCGCGACTCGGCGGATTGCCATCATCGTCATTCTTGAGCCACAGATCATCAATGGTCACTTTCATGGCGCTTCTTCCCACATGTTTTTCACCCCGGCGCTCGCGGTATGCGGGTGGCCGGGGTCATTTTTTATAAGGAATCCGAAGGGGTATAAGGCTCTATAAGCACGTATAAAGGCGTATAACTATTGCATGCACACGCCGGAATCATGAAGCAGCTGCCGGTAGTCCATCAGCACCTGCACCGTCACACCCAATTCGACCGCCATCGGCCACGCCGCGCCCTCATAAATCTCCTCGGCCATGCCGTAATCCACCGGACTGATCAACGTCAGCGCGGTCTCCCTACGGCAACGGCGCTCGCATTTGATTCCGTATTGGCTGCCACAGCCGGGGTCGTGGTGTCTGGCGTGGATGAGCTCGTGGCACAAGGTGCAGCGGCGTTGGAATCCGGCCAGCCGTTCGTCGATGATGATGAGGCGGAGCGGATCGTAGTAGAGTCCGCACCTGTCTCCGGCCAGCCGGCGTTCCTCCACTCGCACGCCCAGTGTTTTCGACCAGGACGTCAATATGGCGTCGTTCACTGCTTGGCGGTCTTCACCACTGTGGTGGTGCCCATCGCGGTGGTCTCCCAGCTGACGCCGTCCGCCTTGGTGTAGGTGAAGTCCTTGGTGGCGTCCTGCGAGCCGAGCAGGGACGCCTGCATCGCCGCGGTGTCTCCCTGGCTCGTCCACTTCCAGTCGCCGGCCTTGTCCGGCGCATTGTAGGAGCCCTTCCAATACAGGCTCTTCGTATCGCCGTTGTCGCTGACCCACTGGACGGTGATAGTGTCGGCCGTGATCTCGGCCTCCATCCAGGAATCCGTGCTGCCGGAGTTGGTCTGCTTCCACGTGCCGGTCAGATCCGCAGGCTGTTCTACCGGCTTCTTCTCTGCCGGCTTCTTCGTCGTCTGCGATTGGCTCGTGCTGCCGGCGTCGGCGGTTTTGGCGTCACTGGCGTTGCCGCATGCGCCAAGCCCGAGAATGAGCAGACCGGCGACGGCCGTTGCGATTGTCTTCCTGTACATGGTTTCCTTCTTTCCTTGGTTGATTTGCATTAAAAATTCAATCTCTTGGCGTTTCGGCTTCAAGTGCCTTGTTCGGATCGTCGTTGGCAGCCACGCCGAAATCCTCCGGACGGGAAGCGATACGGTCAACCAGCTCATCCGTGACCCGAAACTCGCGCTCGCGGGCCTTTGCGCGGTTAGCACGGTCGACAAATTTTTCAGCCTCTTCAATGAGTTCATGTGGATTGATTCCGAAGACTTCTGAAAGTTGAGCGATTTGCGTCACCTTTATGTCGCGCTCATTTTTCAGCATTCTGATTAGAGTGCGCTCCGGCACGCCAGATTTCTCCGAAAGATCTTTAATGGTTAATCCTGCTGCAGATCGTTCTGCGGCAATTGCCTTTGCAGTCGCTTCATTAATGTCCATATGGACAGTATAGCGACTGAAATTCTGCTATCAACTGCCCATTTGGGCGTGTTGTACTTGCATACTGCCCAAATGGGCACTACTATGCAAAGCATGGACAGCATGAAGTACTCAGCAACAGTCGCAAGACGAGTTGGCAAAGCTCTTTCCCGCGCAAAATTCAGCATTTCCGAAGCATCGGAGAAATCAGGAATTCCACGAGTCACATTGACAAGGAGGCTCAAGTATCCAGCGTCATCGCCATTCACAGTTCGTGAATTGCATCAAATTTCAGAAGTCGTTGGATGTGACGTCAGCGACTTCTTTGTCAAAGAAAAAAAGAGTGAATTTGTTAAGCGCTCGCCGACGGAAGCGATCGAAGAACAGAATCAGGCGCTCGCCGATGCGCTGGAAAACGCGACAGCCAACAATGCCAACAGTAAGGAGGAGAACTGAAATGAACACGTCGTTCGATATCACCGACATCGACTGCGCGCCCAAAGAACTCGAGGACGCTCTGGGCGTGAGCGGGAGAACGCTCTTCGACCCCACGGAGCATCCGATCCATGTGGACATATGGGACGGCAAGGCATACGTGACCTTGGCTGAAATGATCGAGCTCGAAGGCGACGCACTGTGCCACTTCCTGGCTATCGTCTTTCCGGCATCGCCATCGGCAGGTCCATACGTTCCGTCGCCTGCGGGGAATCGAGCCAACTGATGATGACATTATCCGCTCGCCCAAGAACGGCGGCGACGAACTCGAACTTGCGCGACGACCCCTTTGCCATGTCGCCCAACACAACCGGTTCGCACCCATCGGCCTCCAAGCGCACGTCATACGCGTCGAACGTGTTGCGGTTCCTGATCACGAACATGACGTTGTTCGGGCTCGGACTTGGATGCTCGATGACCCAGTCCGGAACGGACACCTTGCGTTCCAATAGATTGACCTGCCTATGCAGCGAATCCGAAGAGTCCCGCATGGCGTCCAGTTGCTCCGAGAACAGCGAGAGACGTCTTTCGAACCTTTCCGTATCGGTCCTCCCACTATTCGCGGCCCTTCTCCCGGTGATGACCCAACCGGCGACGGATACGCCGATAGTCACCACCCATCCAGCGATGGTCACCCATAACCCATTCATCGATTCTTCTCCTATCTGGTCCGCGTGGCGACCGGTAATCGCCGTGCTGCTTGCAACCAGTGTAGGGGAATCGTCGGGCGGCCGCTTCTCCGCCGCCCGACACCACACCCACAACCAACAATCCGAAGCGCTCGCCGACGGAAAGGAGTCGAAATGAACTGGATTCATTGGATCCCGGCGATCATCAGCATCGCATGCGCGGTGGCGAGCATCATCACTGTCTTCATCAATATGTGGCTCAACGGCTAACGGCGCAGTAGTAACGCGTCATGGGAATGCATGACCACCAATGAAAACGATTCTAAGGAGAATCCAATGAACAATGAAATCCAGAAGTTCGATTTCAAGGGCGCGTCATTGCGCACCTTGACCGACGAGGCGGGGGATCCGTGGTTCGTCGCCAAGGGCCAGACGTACTTCATCCGCCGGTACTGCCTCCAGCCGTCGTTGGAAGCGGGCGCGTGATGGATGACAAAGAGGTGTTCGCCGCATTGGCGGCGGCGTTGAAGCCGATGAACACGACGAAGGATATCGCGGACAACTGCGGCATCAAGGAAGGCACCCTGGCGTACTGGCGTAGCGCGGGCATCGGCCCGAAGTTCGTGAAGGTGGGACGGACCGTCATGTATCCGAAGGAGCAGATGATCGCCTATTTCGCGCAACACCTGTACCAGTGCACGGCCGAATACGAGGAAGAGGTGGGTGCGTGATGACCGACAACGACTGGCATACCGATACCCCGTGGCCGGATCCATGGGAAGAAAAGGAGGACAAATGAACGCCATCCGCAAAGCCTGCGTCGAAGCGATATTCAGGGAATTGGAGGACGAAGGCGACGCCATCCGTCCGGCCTATGCCGACGGGTGGGACGACATCGAAGCAAGGCGTTCACTCGGTCACATCGTCGGATTCATCGACCTCGACGTGCCCGACATTGTGGACATCGTCATCGACACCATCAACAAGGAGCTGTGATGGAATCAATGCCTCTGGCCGTAGGTCAGGCACTGCTCGACTTCGTCGTTGCGTCTCGCGCCGAGCTCCGTAGTGTAAGCGACGTGAACCGTCACATGACAGGATCCACGTCCGAAGTAGGTGAAGCCGGGTTGGGCGTTCAGACGGTCGATACCGGCCTGGTCTTCGAGTATCTGCTTAGAGAAGAACTCGCTTTCGAGCGCGACCTCTCCGAACGGCGCAACCTCGTCGACGTGCCGTTGCGTAACGGTCTGGTCTTTGAAACGGACGAACACGGACACGTCTCGTGCCATGTCGGGGCAATCGTTGACAAGGAAGACGGTCGAGGTTTCTCCATTGTATTCGACCCGCCACTTGTGGACCGTCTGGTCGGCGGTGACGGACAACGCCCGCTGGCTGATCGAGTTCGCGTCTGCAGCTATCTCGTTCGCCTTTCCTGCAAGGCGGTTGGCCTGCTCGGCGGCATGCTTCGATTCGACAGCGATCCGGTTGGCTTCCTCAGCCGAGCCGTTCGCCTGCTCCGAGAGTTTGTTGCCATGGCGCGCCTGGAACAAGGCGACACATCCGGCGACACCGCCAACCAATCCCGTGATGGCGCCAACGACGCTGGTGACCACATTGATGTCCATCCCACTGATTCTAAAGCGGAGGCAAAACGATGAAAGCTCTTGCCCGCATCATTCTGCGACAGCTGCTGTTCGCGCTCTGGCTCGCAGCCATGTGGGTGCTGTATTGCACGCCGGCGTGCACGCACCCGATCGAACATCTCATCGCCGTGCCGTTCGCGGTGCTCATCCCGACGGCCGTCATCATGCGTCGCCTGTGCTCGGATCCCCGCTTCATGCGATGGCTGGACGAGCAACGGCAGTGAAGGACTTGGACGGTTCCGCACACATTGCGGCATGGACGTGGTTCGTCATGCGCGGCCATGCCGGAACCGCCCGCGCGTCAAGGAAAAGACGTTAAAACCAGCCGGACGGGTCATCTTCTCTCTTCTCCTCCCGTCCGGCCTTCGCCGGGGCCCGCGACAGGATGCGGGCGCCATGGATCGGCGTGCTGAGGTCACGTCGGCGGATGGATGCGCGGTTCGAATCCGCGCCCCGGCACGACATCAATCCAAAGGAGGCAAACGTTGCCAAGCAAAACACCAAGCAGGCCGGAAGGCGAGAAGTGGTTCGAATGGCCGCTCACGCCGACCAGCATCGGCATGACGGCGGCAGAGCTCATCAGCGAATTGTACGAGACCATATCCGCGCTCAACCGCGACCGCAGCTGGAATCTCACGCTGGTCGCTCCGGCGCGCTTCGGAGACATCATCATCGACCGCGAGGCCGGATGCCTCCGCGCGAAATGCGCATGGAAGGCCAAGGATCCCAGCCAGCTCGGCCCGGAACCGGCCGGATACGTGAGAGGGGAGTGACATGGCCATAGGGGAGACCGTCATCACCATCGTCGGCAACCTCACCGCGGATCCGGAACTGAGGACCACCGGCCAGGGCGCGCAGGTCGCCAGCTTCACCATCGCAAACACCGCGCGCGTCTATAACAAGCAGACCGGCCAGTACGAGGATGGGGCGGCGCTGTTCATGCGCTGCTCGGCATGGAACGACCTCGCCCAGCATTGCGCGCAGTCACTGGCCAAAGGCACGCGCGTCATCGCCCAAGGCAGGCTCCGACAGCACTCGTATCAGGCACAGGACGGCACCAACAGAACCGTCATGGAACTGCAGGTCGACGAGATCGGCCCGAGCCTACGCTACGCCACCGCGCAGGTCAGCCGCATCAGCCGACAGCCGCAAGGTCCCGTCTACGGCAATCCCGCCGCGCAGACGCCGACCGTCAACACCGGCACAGGCAGCTGGAGCCAACAGCCGGCGCAGACACAGCAACCCGCCCAGCCGCCGGCCGATGATCCGTGGGGCGCGCCGTCGGACGACCAGTCATCATTCGGAGGTTTCGGCAAACCCGACACGGAACCGGATTTCTAAGGAGCAGCAATGAAAGCCAGCGAACAACAGGCGCTCATCCCACAGGAGGCCACGCCCGACACACTCATCGACCTCATCGGCAAGACCCAGCAGGTCACCAAGGCCGCGGCCGTCGTGCTCAAGGCATGCCGCACCGTCATGGACACCCACACCAAAAAGGAGCACATCGACAAGTGGGGAGGCATCCACGCCATCACCGAAGCCGTGTACGACTGCGCGGACCTCGCGCAGCGCATCCTCGACGCGGGACTGGCCATGGAGAACATGTGCGCGAAGCCAGCCACGTCACGGCAGATGATCCTCATCGACGACCTGCGCCGCAGCCTCGACATGGACGACGGCGACGTGCAGGCGACCGTCGATCCGGACACCGGCGAGATCGACTGAACCACGGAAGGAGCAAGAGAGATATGTGGTTTATTGTCGACGACCAGATGGCCGACGACAGGCGCATCCGCCGCCTGCCGCTCGCCACCGTCGGACTATGGGTCAAGCTGTGCGTCATCCACTCCAAAGGCGTCTCGATGCAAGCCAAGGATCCGGCCGCGTACCCAGGCCACTTCGACAAGCTCGACCTCAAGGACGCCGGCGGCACCCCGAAACAGCTCCAGCAGCTCGTCGACTCCGGGCTTATGGAGGAGCACGACGGCGGCTGGCGCCCCGTCTACGCCGAAGGCATCTGCAGGGAGCCACGAGTGTTGACCGAAGAGCAACGCGAGGCGCGCCGCAAGGCGGGAAGCAAGGGAGGACGCCGCAAGGCGGCCAACCAGAAAGCCAAGCAAACGTCTGGCGACTTGTCGGAAAACAGCCAAGCAAACGGAGAGCAAAACAGTAGCGAGACAGGTAGCAAACCGTCTAGCAAGTTGCTAGAGGACAGCCAAGCAAAAACATGGCATAAAACCGATACCTATACCGATAATCCCTCTCCGACCCCTCCCGCCGGCAAACCGAAGCAACCCGCCACGCCGGAATCCGGCTTCGACCATTTCGCCGAAGCCTATCCCGGATCCGTCGGCGCGAAAGGCCGCAAGACCGACGTCGAAGCCAGAGCCCTGTACGCGGCCATCGCCGGAAACCCCGTCGAACTCACCCGCCTCCAAACCGCGCTCCGCCGCTACAAGCACGCCGTCAACGACGGTCAAATCCGCAGCGGCCACATCCCACGGCTCAACACATGGCTCCGCGACCAGTGGAAGACCTGGGCGTCCGAACCCATCACACCCACGCGCCAGCACAAGCACACCTGGAACTGCGAACACGTCCACCAGCTCATGGATCCGCATGAGGACGCATACGACCACACCGGAAGCCTCAGGGAAGGCAATCCAAGCGAATGGTGGAAGGCATGCCAGGCGTGCGCAGACGAACTCAACAACCAAGAAACCAGCAAGGAGAAGCAATGAGCAGCTACCAAAGCAACCAGATCAAGCTCATCAACACGATCCTGATCGACCCCCACCCCGACAATCCACGCAAAAACATCGGCGACGTGACCGACCTCGCCGCCAGCATCAAAACCAACGGCCTCCTCACGCCCCTCAGCGTCGTACCCAACGGCGAGCGCTACAGGGTCATCGCCGGCCACCGCAGGCTCGCCGCATGCAAACAGGCCGGAATCGGAGCCGTCCCATGCTTCGTGCTCCAGCTCGACCCATTGCAGCAGTTGGGGGCCATGGTCACCGAGAACTGCCAGCGCGAACAGCTCACCGCGTTGGAAGAGGCCGACGCCATCCAGGGTATGCTCGACCTCGGAGCCACTACCGCCAGCGTCGCCCACCGGCTCGGCCGAAGCGGCGACTACGTGCGTGACCGCGCCAAGGCCGCCAGCATCAAGACCGAGGTCAGAGCGACCCGCGACGATTTCGGCCAGATCTCCATCGGCCAGCTCGTGGCCATAGCGCGATATGACGGCCAGCCGGACAGGCAGAAGAAGCTCGCGCAGGCGGCGGGCACCTCGAACTTCGACTACATACTCCGCAACATCGAACGCGACGACCGTGCCCGGCAATGGATCGAATCGGTTGCCGCGCTCCTCGTGGAGCCCGACAGCGGCATCAACCTCATCCCCGACCCCGAAAAGCCCTACAGCGACCCGGAATGGCGCTACCGCGGCTGCATGTTCCCATCCACCGGCACCCCCGAAGAAGCCATCGAGAAGATCCGCGAACTGAATCCCGCCGCCGTATCCATCCACACGGTCTCGCAGCAGGTCTACCTCTGGACCCGCCGTGACAAGACCGCCGACGCCGAAGAGGAAGCCCGACGAGCCGCCGAACAGGCCGAACGCGACGCCCGCCGGCACGCGCTCGAGGAATACGCCGCCGCATCCGCGGACAAGCGCATGGCATGGCTCCACGGCCATCTCCACGGCGTCAAACGCGACAAGCTCGTCGAAACCACGGCCCGGCTCGGACTCCTGCAGATCATCGACCCGGACCCGCAGGGCTACACGCAGGCGCTGAGCACATGGAACGACGCCGCATGCGGTGGCGAACAATTCGCCATCATCAGCGGCATCGAACCGGAACAGGCGCTCGCGGAACTCCACACGCACCTCGACTCACCGGACTGGCCGACATACGCGGTCATGATCCTCGCGGCCCGCATCGAATGGTTCATCGACCCGGCCGACTGGACCATCGCCAACGACATCGGCAGACGCATCCCCGGCTACTACCAGATCCTCCAAGACCTCGGCTACACGCCCACCGACGACGAAACCAGCCACCTCGACCAGCTCATCGCCGCCATCACCGAAGCCGACTCCGACGAAAACGAAGAAGACGAGGAGAACAACCAATGACCAGGAAACAACTCGAAAGACTCGCCCAACTCCTCACCGACACCGCCCAGACCGCCAGCACAATCGAACTGCGAGCGCTCGCCGGTGGCAGGGCGGATGACGGCATCGTGGCGTTGGCGGCCGGGTTGAGGGCCAATTGCACTTCGTGTTTGGTGCTGGTTGACGGCCTGATGCAGGAGGGGGTGCGTTGTGAGTGAGTTTGCCGATTCGAAGCGTGCCGCCTTGGAGCGGCAGGGTTGGCATTGCCTGCGTTGCGGGACGAACATCCATGATCCGTCATGCTGGCCTGGACGTTCCGGCCATCACCGTCAACTGCGGCGGGCGGCGGATCCGGATGTGCGGCACAGTCCGGCCAACATCGTCGAGCTGTGCGGTTCGGGAACGACCGGCTGCCATGGGTGGGTCCACCAGCATGTGGCCGAGGCGGAGCGGCTGGGATTAATCGTGCCGTTCGGCGCGGATCCGCGTGATGTGCCGGTGTTCGACTGGGAGGGCCGGTGGCTGCGGCTGAACATGGACGGGACCGCGACACCGCTCACGCAGACCGAAATCATTCTCCTCCGAACGAAAGGAAACCAATGATGAGCGAGGAAAAAGCCAAAGAGGACATGCTGCTGTGGATGGACGTGGAGACCACGGGACTCGACCCGGACCATGACAGGATCCTCGAGGTGGAAATGCGTTGCACCGACATGAGAGGCGTGCGGTGCGCCGGATGTTTCCGCCGCGTCATCGGACTGAAAGGCCGCAAGGCATCCGTTACGGACGGGAACATCAAGGCGTGGCGCATGCACTGCGCCAACGGACTGCTCGAAGACGCTCTCGACGGCGGATATACGGAAGCGGCGACGGCGAACGCGCTCGAGGAATACGTCGACAGCCTCGCGCAATCGTTCACCCTCCATCCGGCCGGCAGCAACCCGCAGTTCGACCTCGACTTCATCGGCCGACTCTGCCCGAACCTCCCGCTGCACTACCACCGCATCGACATGGCCACCCTCCGCGACAGTCTCGAAGCCGCCGGCTGGGACGTGAAACCGGAAGAGGAGACGCCCGCATCCAGCGCCCACCGCACCGACACATGCCTCGACCGCGACATCCGCCAATACGAGCGCATCATCCGCCACCTCTCTGATCATCCGGTCCGATACGTCGCCACGGAAGCAGCAAGGCGATGAGCACCGCAGCAGTGATCCTCCTATGCGCCGCCATCCTGATCGGCTGGATGGCCAACAGGCCATGAACCGTACCAACTATGAAAGGAACATCGGAATGAAACAGACCATCAACCGCATCTCCAACCGCGTCGGCGACTGGTTCGCCACGCTATTCTCCCTCACCGCGCTGCTGCTCGTGCCGCACGCCATCATCCGGCCGATCATCGGCATCGGCCTCCACCACTGGATCCCCATCCAATGGCTCGCCCTGCACGCCATACTCATCATCCTCACCCTATGCGTCGCGCTCGCCGCCTACATCATTGCGGACCGTACCGCGCCGGAACCGCCGGAAACATACTGAAAGGAGCCATCATGGCAGACCAGGAGACCATTCCGATCGGTCTGGAGACGCAGAACAAGGTGGCCGAGGCCATCTACCTGCGCTGGTATAGCAACGGGGCCCGCCATCCACGCCCATGGAACGAGATGCCCATGGAGGGCAAGGAGCCATGGAGGCGCGTGGCCAAGGACGCCATCGGCACGTTCTTCGCCTCTCCCGAGTTCCAGACGCTGCTCGACGACGTGTACGACGAAGGCTACGAGGCGGCCGGAAAGGACGCCCAAGGCGGAAACGAAGGTGAGGAGCCTCGGTGAGCGTCAACGTTCCGCTGCGTAAATGGCGGTCGGCCGATCCGGCCATCCTGATCGGCCGCCGCTGCATCGCCCAAACCGACCAGGACGTCATCATCGACGGCCGGCTCGAACTCATCCGACATCCGGCCGGCACCGCCAGCCTCCGCTTCCAGGGCATCGGAAACGACATCATCGACCACGATCCGAACACATGTTCCAACAGCATGGGCGACGGCATACGAAGCCTCGCCATCTACGGAAAGGACTGACCGATGGAGATCATCGACATGACCGCCCACCGCACGCCGGAACATCCACGCAAATGGAGACGCCCAACGCCATGCCCCAAATGCCGAAGGGCACGACCAATCATCGTCCAAGCCGGATACTGCTACCACGTCGACAGCCTGCAACACGTCGCAACCATATGGGCATGCGTCTGCCCGGCATGCCGGAAGAGATACGGAATCATCCAGACCGGCAGGCCGAACCTCAACCGCGCGATCCGCAACTGGAACCACTGGACCACACACACGAAAAAGGAAACCCAATGAGAAACACCATCTGCGCCACACTCACCGCCATCACCCTCACCCTCTGCACCGCGCTCGCAGGATGCGGCAGTGCGTCCAAGACGTCGACCCCGGCCCACGCCATCGCCGCCACTGGCACCACATGCTCCGAAGAGTCCAGCGACGAACGCATCAAGGAATGCATCGTCACGCTGTCCGAGACACGACGAGTCGACTGCGTCATCACCACCGGCAGCCACGGCGTATCCGGAATCTCATGCGACTGGGACCACGTCAGCGGAGCCGACAAGGAACCACGGTGAAAATCAGAATCCAGGACGGCGCCATATACATCGCGCCGGAAGACGACGAGGAACGCCAAGTGGTCGAAATCACCATCAACACCCTGCTCAGATGGGTGGCGGAACACGACAAGGAAAAGAGGCAGCAATGAACAACACGGGCGCAGACATCGCCATCAGCACGCTCGGCAAACTCACCGACCAGGAACTCGCGGCAATGCGCGCCGCATCCCGCGACGGCAACCGGCCGCTCTACGAGATTTCATCGACCCGGTATCATGCCTACCTCACCGCCAAGGATGAGATCACAAAGGCGCTCGCCGATGCCGTGGAGGAAAGGGATGCGGAGAATCCGTTCCTGCCGCAGCGTGACGAATTGGTCACGATGGACATACACACCTGCGATTTGTGCGGCCGGTGGTGCTCGAGCCCCGTCTATTCCATAGGCCTCATCTACGGCGGCCAGGCGAAGACATTCACCGAGGTGTGCGCCGACTGCATGCGACGGCTCAAATTCCAGCCGGTCAAAACCATCCCGCTGGACATTTACCGGCTTTTCGAGAAGTGGTTGGACGAGCAGAAGGAGACGGAGCGGTGAGCAGGAAATTTAAGGCAGTGCCGGTTATGTACGCGGCAAGCGGAAACGCGTACACGCTGAAGCTGCAGAATACGGAAGCGCTCGCCGGTCTGCTTTCCGACGGATGGAGCGTGATGCGCACCGACGTGTTGCCGGGACTCGGCGGCAAAGGCGAGTACGAGGTGGAGCCGAACACATGCTATGAGCCATCATCCCCGCCGACAATCGTCTACATCCTTGAGAAGGAGGCGGAATGATGAACAGCATCAGTCGTAACAAACGGCGCTCGCCGCATGCGTGCCGGAGCGCGGTCGGGATATTCATTTGCGCGAGCAATGGCATCGGTCCGGCGCAATACGAGGTCAGCCTGCGCAGGATAGAGCATTGCGTCATCTGCGGCAGGTGGTGGAAGATCTACGCCGTCTCGCCGTACCTGACCATCTGGGCCGAAGTGCCAGCCTGGATGATCTGGCTGTTCTGGCACAGCATCTGGAAGACCGGCCATAAATCATCCCACGGAAAGGAACCGGAACAATGAGCGAGGAAACACTCGACCCGCCACTGCCGCCGATCGACGCGCGCACCGAAGCCGTCGCCGAACGCCTGTTCGGACTCAAATGGGCACTCCGCAAGGACTCCACCGAAATCATCCACGAGGAATGGCAGACCGCACCCGAATGGATCCACGACGGATACCTGCGTCAAGCCATAGAAGTGCTCGCCACCGCCGACCAAGCGCAACCCGCGAGCGCCGACGGATCCGATTATGAAGAGCGGATGCGCGTCGAATACCGTGAATTGACCGCTCGTGCCGGCAGGCTCAGGGACATGCTGCAGCGGTATGCGGATGGCACGCTCGACTTCGAGCCCGTCTGTCCGATCAGCCTGTTGAGCAGGCAGCTTGACGTCATGGACGAATACGCCGTTCTGCTCCGCCATAGAGCCAAGATCGAACACGTCAACCTTGAAGAACAGGACTCCGCCACCGAATAAACAAAGAACCCGACCTTCCGGCCGGGCTCCTGGCATTACCACAAACCAGACTACACCCGCCGGAGGGAATCGAACAAATGAACGAACCAACCAACGAATCCCAACCAACACCAAACCAGACACAACCAGCACAAACCAACCAACACAAGCCAGCGCTCGCCGGCATGTGCCAAGTGTGCGGCGGGGAGTGCAATCTTCGCAACACGATGTGCGACAAGTGCGATGCCGTAATGAGGGGATGGCTCCGCGACTATCCGTCATGGATCCAGGTCCTGCGCGAGTTTCTGGACAGCACCGCACATTACGGTGGCCATCAGCCCGGCCGTACCAATTTGGCTTCGGCTCCGACGCCGGTCAGGTTGTCTGTGATTGACCATCTGCAGGAGATCGATGATCTGGCTGTCGCTCTTTGGCGGCGGTTGTATGCTCCGCCGGCCATGCCATGGGCCGATAGCAGGATTCATCCGTCCGTGTTGAAATGCCTGAGTATCTGCGCGGATTGCAATCGTCTTTCACGATTGTCGGACATTGGTCTGATTTGGCATGACTGGGAGCGGTTGGCGCGCAAGACGCTGGCCATCATCGACGTGCCACCATCCAGGCACGGCATCGGCAGGTGCCTGAATCCTCTGTGCGGAGTGGAGCTGAGTGCGGAGGTCGGCGCGGTGAGCGTTGATTGTCCGGTGTGCGGCAACGCTTATCGCGTGGTCGATGTGCGATTGGGGTTCCTGAAGGAGTGCATCGAATCCGGCAGGGCGTTCACGGCAGGGGAGTGCGCGGAGCTGCTGCGCGAATGCGGGTTCCAGTGCAGCGTGAACACGATCTACTCGTGGCGCAAGCGCGGCAGGATCCAACCGGCCGGCAGAAACGAGAAGGGACAGCCGCTGTACCGCCTGTCCGACGTACACGCGCGCCTCGCCCGGCATGACGTGATTTGACATTTTTCAAAGTGCAAGGCAGAATTGTCAGTGGATTAAAGGGTTCAAACCGGAAAACGGTTTGAACCCTTTTCATATCCACCGATGGATTCTCCTAACTCCTTGGGTTATATCCCGTCCTGTCCGAACGGCATATCGGACACGCTCCGCCCACCCACGTCAGAGTGGGCATACACCAACAGCGGCAGGCAAGCCAATCCCGCGCTTCCGTGATGCGGTGATGCTCAAACCGCCTGTCCATGCCTTCGTAGGAATCAGTGGCAGATCGCACCGGTCGCAGATCTTCGGATCCTCTTCCTTGCGGCCGCGTGTATGCGCGGGTTCGACTCCCGCCGAAGGCGCTCCACGAATAACCTCGGGAGGGGATATCCGCAGATGACGGAATCCCTAGTCGACACGTGGTCGGCCATGCTAGGACTTCATACGAAGGAATAACCATGAGCAAGCGACGCAACGAGCGGGTCAGCAACGGATACCGGCGGCGCATGCTCAGGCAAAGAGTGCTGGCCGCATACGATGTGTGCGCCATCTGCGGCAAGCCAGTCGACAAGACATTGAAGACACCACATCCGATGAGCGCCGAAGTGGATGAGCTCATACCGGTCTCACGCGGCGGTGATCCATACAGCTTCACTAACTGCAGGCTCACGCACCGCATCTGCAACAGGATGAAGAGCGACAAGACAGACGAACACGCACGAGCGCTGCTGGCCGGCAAGCAGACCATCAAACCAAGCTCGATGCCGTTCAAAACGTTCGGCATCTGACCCGATACCAGGGCAGGGTACCCGGTCATACCCCCTTGGGGTAGCCTCGGGTGCAGTGCCGATTTCTCCCCGCGGATTCAAACGTCGGAAACAGGGGAAACAACGAAAGGTCGGAAAGCGAGGATTACGCCGATGAAGTGCGAACTCTGCGGCAAGGAATTCCAGCCTTCCGGCCACGGGCGGCCTCAGAAGTACTGTTCCAAGTCCTGCCGCCAGAAAGCCGATTATCGTCGGAAAAAGAACAGGCCCGCACAGGACCGGAACAGTAAGCCGCCCGTCAAAGCCGTGGAAACGAAACAGAAGCCGGAGCAGGATCTCGACCAACGGAGCTTCGAACGGATGATGGACGGCAGCATGCTGGACATACTGCGAGACAACCGTGACCTGCTGCTCAAGGCCATGGCCGATCCCACGACGCCGGCGAACGCGCTGCCCGCGATCAGCCGCCAGCTCATCGCCGTATGCGACCGCATCGAATCGCTCCAGGTCGGTGGCCTGACCGACCTGCTGGACGATGAGGAAGACGAGGTGACGGACGATGTCGGAGCGTCGATTGTCTGAAACCGCCAAGGTCCTCCGCCAGCCGGAAGGCATCGTCGGCAGCGAGTTCACGCGAATCAACAAAGCTGCGCGCAAGGCCGGCATCCGTTTCGACTTGTGGCAGCAGGGCTTCTTGTGGCTTCTGTTCGCCAAGAACGCGGAAGGCAAGTATGCGTGTGGCGCGGACGGCGCCGTGCTGTCCAGCTGCAGGCAGATCGGCAAGACCTTCACCGTCGGCACCGCGTTGTTCCTCAAGGCGATACTCACACCGAACCTGAAAGCCATCTGGACCGCCCACCATACGCGCACCAGCGACGAGACATTCGTGGACATGTGCGAGATGGAGCACAATCCAGTGCTCGGCCGGTACGTGGAACGCATTCGCAGAGCAAACGGCCAACAGGAGATCACGTTCACGTCCGGCAGCCGCATCATGTTCGGCGCCCGCGAAAACGGTTTCGGCCGAGGATTGCACAGCGTGGACGTGGCCGTGTTCGACGAAGCGCAAATCCTCACAGTGCGCGCGATGGACAACATGATTCCGGTTTTGAACACGAGTCCTAACCCCCTGGTCGTGTATATGGGCAATCCACCCAAGCCGGGAGACCAGTGCGATGCGTTCACGGAGAAACGCATGCATGCGCTGAACCATGACGGAAACCTCCTCTACGTGGAGCTCGCCGCCGACAAGGACGCGGATCCGGACGACCGCGAACAGTGGGCTAAAGCGAATCCCAGCTATCCGAAACGTACAAGCGAACAGGCAATCATGCGCATGCGCAACAACCTGTCGGACGATTCATTCCGTCGTGAGGCGCTTGGCATATGGGACGAGACCGCCACCGCATACGCCATCAGTCCCGACCTGTGGCAGGCCGCGGCCGTCGACGACGTGCCCGAGGGCGGCACGGTGAGCTTCGGTATCGACATGCCTCCGGACAGGAGCGTGCTGACCATCGGAGCGGCGCTACGATACGCGGACGGTTCGGCCATCGTCCAGATGGCGAACATCAAGGACGCGCGGCAGGCGGGAACCATGTGGGCCGTGGACTGGCTCGCTGAACGCTGGCCGAAGACCGCCAGCGTGGTCATCGACGCCCAGTCGCCCGCTATGAGCCTGCTGCCGGAACTGAAGAAAGCACATGTGAAGGTCATGGTCACGAACATGCAGGAGATGGGCCGCGCATGTGGCCGGTTCCTCGACATGCTCAAAGCCGGAACGCTCAAGCATCCGCGGGACGAATACCAGCCGCAGCTGGCCGCAGCCGTCAAGGGCGCGACCACGCGCCCATTGGGACAGTCCGGCGCGATCGCCTGGAACAAACTCGGCAGTGACATTGACATAACCCCGCTCGTGTCCACCACACTCGCCCTGTACGGGGCGTGCACGACGAAACGACATCCGGGAAGACGACAGGAGGTGATGGTCTGATGGTGTTCTACATGGCCGACGGCACTACGGTAAGCACGGCACCGAAATTCACCGGCAGCAGCTACCTCGATACCGCGAGTGGCAACATCGGCGCCATCCTCGGCGTCGACGACGAGGACATGCCCATCATCCACGAACTGTTGCGCGTATGGCGAGAGAAATATCCACGCAACCTGATCCGCGGAGCCTACTACGACTGCAAGGAACGGTTCAAGGACTTCGGAATCTCCATCCCGGACCAGATCAAAAACAAGGTCGAGGCGATGATTGGATGGCCGGAACTGGCCGTCCGCTCATTGAGCGATTTGAGCGACCTGGAAGGGTTCAGCATTTCCGGTGACGACACGATGGGTGTTGGCGACCTGTTCGAGGACAACCAATTGGACGTGGCCACGTCCGAACTGATCGTATCCGCATACAAGCATTCATGCAGTTTCCTGACCATCGCCGCAGACCCGGAGGATCCGGAACGAATCAGTATGATTCCGCGTTCCGCCGACTGGTCCGCGGGCATCTGGGACCGGCGCAACCATCGTCTGGCCGCCGCGTTGACCATCACCGAGGACGATAAGGACGGGCGGATATGCGCGTTCAACGTGTGGCTTCCAGGCAAGGTCTACGAATGCTCCGGCCACCTGATGCCATGGCGTGCGGAGAAAATCGAAACGAACTTCGATCAGCCGACGGTCGTCTCGCTCGCCTATGACAGGCAGATGGACCGGCCGTTCGGCCACAGCCGCATCAGCCGTTCGCTCATGAGCCTTGTCGATGCTGGATTCCGTACCGTGGTCCGCATGGAGGCGTCTGCCGAATTCTATTCCGTCCCCAAACTCTGGTTCATCGGAGCGAACAGGGACGCGTTCAGCAGCAACACGTGGAAGAGCCTCATCCAGGCGATCAACGCGATCAGTGCCGACGAGGACGGCAACCTTCCCCAATTGCAGCAGGTGCAGCAGGCGTCCATGACACCCCATTCGGACATGCTCAAGACGATGGCCATGCTCGTCGCCTCGCAGACCCGGGTGCCGGTCGACTACCTGGGCATCACATTGGACAACCCGACCAGTGCCGAGGCCATGGCGTCCGCCGAACGACGTCTGACACGCATCGCAGACAAGCAGAACGTGGCCTTCGGACGGGAACTCAAACGGGCCATGGGCATCGCCGTGGCGTTGCGCGAAGGCGCGAACACGATACCGGACTCCATACGCGACGTGCACCCGGTATGGGCACCGACAAGGGAGGTCTCCGATGCGGCGCGCGCCGACGCGTTCACGAAGATCGCCGACAAGGTCACCGGCTACGCCGACTCCGACGTCGGACTCGAACGCCTCGGCCTGAGCCGTGAGGAAATCACGCGTCTACGCGCCGACCAGCGCAAGGCACGCGCGCAGAACGTCGTGGACCAGCTCAAGATCCGCGCGGCGCAAAACAGCCAGCAGCAGGAGGCGTCAGATGAATCTGAACAATCTGAATCTGCCTCCGGAACGCCGCAAAGCATTGGAACAGGTGCTTGACCAAGCATGGAAGGACTACCAGGACAACCTCACGAACCTGACCGACGCGGCTGCCGATGAAATCGAGACCGTACTGGAACGCGACCCGTTGAACGCGCGCGAAACGGTGCGTGAATACACGGCCGCGGCCAACCGCCTCGCCGACGACTATTATGCGACGGTACGCACCGCATGGGCCGAATACGCTGGCGTGACCATGCCAGACTTCGACCCTGGATCTGACCTGGAACCGGAACGGGTACTTTGGCAGGTCCAAGGCGGCTTCGCCAACACCGACTACAACGGATTGACCTACTCGCAGGTCATGGCAGGCCAGGCACGATCCGGCGCGACCATCGACGACCTGTGGCCATCATTCTCGAACATCGACGACGCGCAACAGTTCATCACCGACATGATCCGCACCGGCGCCCGATTGACCGAACGACGGAACATACGACTCGACCCCACGAAACCAAAATGGGCGAGAGTACCAAAAGGTCCCAAAACATGCGCGTTCTGCGCCATGCTCGCCTCACGCGGCTACGCATACACCAGCGAGGAAGCGGCAGGTGGCAAAGGCAACATCTACCACGCCGACTGCCATTGCCAACCCATGCCGAACTGGGGCAAACAGGTGCTCGCCGGATACGACGAAACCGCATACAAAGCCGAATACGAGCGAATGAAAGCGCTCGCCGACCGCGAATACGATGGAGACATTCTCAAAGCGTACAGGAGCTCTCCCGGCGTGTGCACGGATTCCGTGGTCCCCGAAGCATTGAAGAAGACTCCGGGCCGTCCGCCGAAGTTCGACGCGAAGCATCCGTTCAGGACCTTCCTTGGAAGCGGAAACCTGAGGGATGCGGTCGTGGGGACGAATCCGATGTTCGATGAGGGTCCGGAATACAGGAACAACTGCCAGCGTTGCGTCGTCGCTTACGAAATGCGCAGGCGAGGATACGCAGTCACCGCGATGCCGAGGCCGATGGATCCCAGGACAGGACTTCCGGCCTTGGACACGGACACTAACCGGTGGGGAAGCTCCTTTAAAGGCGATTGGCGGTCTTGTGGCTCCGATTCAGGTCTTGATGGCGCTTCGGCGCTTTTGGATGAATGGGGCAAAGGCAGCCGCGCGTTCGTCGAAGTGGAGTGGCTTGATGGAACGAGGCATGTCTTCGTCGCGGAGAACCTGAAAGACGGGATACATTTCATGGACCCGCAAACCGGGTCGATGAACGTGTCAAGGTATTTCGAAATGGTCAACCATGGCATGACACGTATAATGAGGGTAGACGATGCGGAACCTACTGAACTGGTGTTGAAATACTGCAAGGAGGGCCAGAGATGATATTGACGGATGCCATCGGCCTCGTCCTTGCCGAATATCCCGGCATGAGGGCGATAGGCGCTGCGGAAAATTCCGACGCATGGATCATCGGCCTTGATTTCGCCGCTTCGACCAGTGAACATCCGGTACCTGGAACGCCAAGCATCGCGGTCGATAAAACATCAGGCGTTTTGCATAGCCTTACTCCTGGAACGGATGAATTCTGGCATTACATGACCGGTGCCAGGAAAGTGCCCATCCCACAGGTCTGAAATCATTCCAAGCCACCCACATGGGTGGCTTTTCTTATGCCATTTTTGGTGGATTGCCGGAGTAGACGAACGGACCCGACTGTAAATCGGGTGCTTCACAGCCACGCAGGTGCGAATCCTGCATCCACCACTCGACCAGCCGGTCCGGTTGGCGGCGACCATGCGCCGTATCGCGTGGGAGGACCATACAGCGCACCGTGGCGCGGTCGAACTCGAATCCACGGGAAACAGCAAGAAGGAGCACAGCATGTTCAACAGATTCCGATTCCCGGCCCGTATCCGTCTCATCGACGGCGGCGGGGACGAGGGCGGTTCCGGCGATAGTGGCGACGGCGGCGAGCCGAAATCGTTCACCCAGGAACAGGTCGACCAGATCGTCGAGAAAAGGTTGGCGAAGGAGCGCGGCAAGTACAAGGACTACGACGAGCTCAAATCAAAAGCCATGAAACTCGACGAGATGGAGAACGCCGGAAAGAGCGAAATCGACAAGCTTAAGGAATCGAACGCCGCATTGCGCAAGCAGATCGACGACGCCGCGGCCGAGAAACAGCACGCCGAATGGGTGTCCGAAGTCGCCAAAGACAAGGACGTTCCGGCCGAACTGCTCCGCGGCGGCAGCAAAGAGGAACTCGAAGCGCATGCGGACCTCCTGCGAGCGGCATTGCATCCAGCATCCAAGCCGCCGAGGGTGAAGAACCAGACAGGCTCTCCTTCGCACCAGAACAACAACAAGGACGCCGAAGAGCTCTCGTACATCCACCAGCTCCTCGGCAAATAATCCGACCGACCGAAAGGACAAGCCATCATGGCGATGAAAACAGACCAGATCAAGCTCCCCGTGAGCGTGGCCACCGAAATCGTGAACAAGGCCAAGGACACCAGCACCATCGCGTCCCTGAGCCCCAGCACGCCGCAGATCTTCTCCGACGCCGACTACCTCGTGTTCAACGGCAAGAGCGAAGCCGAGGTCGTGGCCGAAGGCGCGGTCAAGAACAGTTACGAGCAGACCGTGGATTCCGTCGTGGCGAAGCGCTTCAAGGTGCAGACTACCACCCGCGTCACGAGCGAACTCCAGTGGGCCGACGAGGACAACCAGCTGCAGATCATCCGCAGCATCCAGGCGGATCAGGCAGCCGCTTTGGGCCGTGCGCTCGACTACGTGATCTACCATGCGATTAACCCGAAGACCGGCACCGCGCTTTCCGGATTCAACCCGTTGAGCACGTCCGCCGTGCAGGTGATCGCCGGCGATGACGAAATCAGCAACGTGGACGCCCTGGCCGATGCGCTGAACGACTCCTACGACATCAACGGCGTGGCATTGTCCAAGACTTGGGCGTCCCGTCTGCGCAAGCTGCGCGTCCCCTCCACCGGCATGCGCTTCTATCCGGAGATTCCGCTGAACCTGCAGGCCGGCAGCCTGGACGGCATCACCGCCGCGACCTCTGGCACCGTCAACGGACGACTGGCCTCGACCCCGACGAAGGTGCTCGCGTTCATGGGAGACTTCAGCCTCATCAAATGGGGCATGGTCCGCGACCTGACCAGCGAGATTATCGCCTACGGCGACCCGGACCAGACCGGCGTGGACCTGAAGGCCCACAACCAGATCGCATACCGTACCGAAGCGATGTACGCGTTCGCCGTCATCGACCCGAACGCGTTCGCCGTGCTCAAGACCAAGTGAGGTGAACGATGAGTTTCCCCATCCAGACGCTTGTGATCAACCCCGCAGGCGAGGAAAAGCACACTGTCGGCCCGTTGGACGCGCAGGTGCGGCTTGTCAACACTGACGGCACCGCCTTCTCCGCCGGTTCCGGTGCCTACGAACTGCCGGAGGCCGGCAAGGACACCCTCGGCGGCATCAAGCAGTTCGCGCCCGAAGAGACGATTGGCAACGTTGACGGCAACATCGTCAAGGCCGCCGCAGCCGCTCCGACCAAGGATGAATTCGACAAGCTCGTCACGGCTTTCAATACTTTGGCGAAACAGTTCGATGACACTATCACCGGCCTCGCGGCCTCCGGGGTGATCAAGCTGCCGGACAAGAAGTGACCATGACGGACGAACCGGACATGTTCGCCACCTCCGACGATCTCGAACGGAGGTGGCACAAGCTCACCGACGAGGAACGTCAGAAAGCCGACACGCATCTCGCGGACGTGACCGACTACATCAAGGAACGCTCGCCCATCTGGCAGCGGCTCCGCGAAGAACGGCCACGCCTGCTGACGAAGATCACCTGCGACATCGTCCGCAGAATCATGCAGGCCGACCCGTACGACATTCCCGGCGGCATCACGCAGATGAACCAGACCACCGGCAGCTTCAGCGAACAATACAGTTTCGGAGCGCCCACCGGCGATCTCTGGCTGCGCGACGACGAGAAACGCATCCTTGGCATCAACGCTCAGCGCGCGTTCAGCGTCGACATGGCAACGGGGGAGACGTCCTAGTGGAAACCATCGAAGTGTGGCGTGGCCAGTCCACCACCGACACGGACGGCAACCCCATCCAGGGCAAACCCGCCCGCGTCGGCACGTTCCAGGCGATGGTCGCGCCAACCTCCACCACCGACCAGACCGAGGAGAACGCCAGCCCGCAGACCATCGAATACACGATCCACATCCGCGGTAGCCAGCCGACCGGCATCCAGGCCACCGACCTGATCAAAGTCAGGGGCCGGCTGCTGCCCGTCAAGGGCAAGCCGCAGGTGTGGGACAACTTCCACGGGCGCCACGTCGGCGACGTGATCACCGTGGGCGAACGGGAAGGATAAGCATGGCCAAACGATGCAGATTCGTATTCAACCGCAAGGCGTTCAGCCAGCAGGTGCTGAAGAACGAGACGCTGCAGGACCGCATGCGGGAAGCCGCCCACGAGGCAGTCACCGACAGCCGTTGCATGGTCCGCGACCATGACGGCAAGAACCGTAGCGGCGTGGCGATCATCTGCCCGGCACCGGTGGAGAAGGCGCACGGCACGCTAGAGGACACGCTCGGAAGGATGCGCGTATGAGCATCCCGGTCACTCCCCGGCGCACGGAACCCCTGCTCCTGCCCAAACTGAGGACACTGTTCCCGGACGTGACGTTCGACACCATCGAACGAAGCGACCTCGAACCTCCCTTCACCGAAGCCACGCTGGCCGACTCCATGCAAGGCATGAGCACCCCAATCTCGCAGTCCGTGCGGCTGCGGTTGAGCGTGCGATGCATGAGAGAGGACCATACGGGCGACTGGGACAAGGCCGCACGCGTGTGGGCGGCCATCGCGAGGGAGATCATCGGGCTTGGAAACGTCGCGCCGCTCATCGACGCGTCACTCGAATCCGGGCCGGTACGCATGACGGACGAGGACAAGAGGCTGGTGTGCGCGTACGGCGTGCTCCTGCTCGAGGTCACCGTCAACTGAAACACAACCAAAGACAACGTGCCGCCACACGCGAAGAACGGAAAGGTGCAGACGAATGTCTGACAACAACGAAAAAACCACCGTCGCCGCGCAGGGCGCGACCGACTACGGGTACGTGTCCAGCGGCAACACCGCAGGCAACGTGCGCCTGATCAAGAACTACGCGCTGTTCCTGTTCCCCAAGGGCGACAGCACGTTCGTGGCTCCGACCGGAGTGGCCTGGACCCCGCCGGCAAGCAAGAAGCCGATCGGCTACTCCACGGAGGACGGCGCCGTACTGCATCCGGAACCGGGCGACAGCACCGACTACAAGGCCCACAACGGCGACATCGTGCTGTCCGACACGGATCCGGGCTACTGGACCCTGCAGCTCGCCGCCATGGAGGGCCGCAAGGATGTGGTGTCGGCCTACTTCGACGTGGACGTCGATTCGGACGGCGGCATCAGTATCAAAGGCGCCGGATTGAAGAAGGAGTGGATCCTCGTGCTGGTCGCGCTCGACCAGCAGGACCGTCCGTTCCTCCTGTACGGCACCAACGCGAAGGTGAGCGACCGTGACGACGTGAGCCTGAAATCCAGCGAGATCATGAACTTCAGCATGACGTTCAAGATGCTCAAGGGCACCAACGGCGAACAGTTCCACGCATGGGGCCTCGTCACTGAAGACGCCAAGTGACCCATTGATTCTTCCCGTGCGGCCGATGGCGGTCGGCCGCACGGGACACCCATTCAACCGCCAACCATTAGAACGGAGCCAACATGAGCGACAAAGAATACCATGTCGTGGACGTGGACCTGACCGAAGCGGAAGAGCTCAAACCCGACGTGCACCTCGAGGTCGCCGGCGTCAAACTCGACCTGCCGAACCTCAACAACGCGGAACTGCCCATCGAACTCGTCCAGGCCATCCTCCTGGTCAAAAGCAAGCCCGCATTGTCCGACGAGGAAACCACGGCCTGCGTGAGCACGTTCCTCGCCTACTTCCAGACGATGCAGCCGAACTTCTGGAACGTGCTGCGCAAGACCAAACGTCCGATGGCCTACCTCACCGCGACCATCAAGGCGTGGGCCGAGGAATCCGGACTGGACCCAAAAGCGTTTACCTCGCCCACCTCTGGAACAACAATCGCGCGGCACTAGCCTACGACTGGATCCGAGCGTACGGGCAGATCTACAGGCCCGTACGCTTCCGGGAATGGGTTGAAGGCCAACGTCCACGAGTCGATTGGGGACTCGCCTGGGCGTTGACCCGCGAAATCCTCAAAGACCATACGAGCCACTCGTGGATGGCGTTGCAGAACGCCGTCTACGTGCCCGACGGAGCCGAACAGGCCATGTGGCTGACCGCTCCCGAGCAAAAGAAACGCCCATGGTTCGACCACGAGCACGACCCGCTCCGCCCGCCAACCCCGACGCACAACCTCACCCGCCGTCAACGCGAGGACAGGGAACGGCTCAAAGCCTACTTCCACATCAACGACGACCTCTGACTCCGACCGCCATCGGAATCCCAACCTACGAATAAGGAAACACGATGGCAGCACAGGACATAGGCGTCGCATACGTCCACGTCGAACCATCCGGCAAAGGATTCGGCAAAAGCATCGAAGGCGACATCGGCGACGCCGTCAACAAAGCCTCCAAGAAAAGCTCCAACACCCTCATCTCGAAGATCGGCGGAGCATTCGGCAAAATCGGCAAGGTCGGCACAGGCGCGATCGCCACCCTCGCCGGCGGCATCACTGCACTGGCCGCCAAAGGCGGCTTCACCCGAGCGCTCAACATCGAGAACGCGCAAGCCAAACTCAAAGGCCTCGGCCACGACAGCGCGAGCGTCACCGAAATCATGAACGACGCGCTCGCCTCCGTCAAAGGCACCGCGTTCGGATTGGGTGACGCCGCGACCGTCGCGGCCAGCCTGTCAGCATCCGGCATCAAGGAAGGCAACCAGCTCACCAAGGTCCTCAAGACCGTGGCCGACACCGCGCAGATCAGCGGCAGAAGCCTCACCGACATCGGCACGATCTTCGGTTCCGTCGCCGCCCGAGGCAAACTCCAGGGCGACGACATGCTCCAGCTCATGTCGAGCGGCATCCCAGTCCTCCAAATGCTCGGCAAGCACCTGAACAAGACCAGCGCCGAAGTGTCCGACATGGTCTCGGACGGCAAAATCGACTTCCAAACCTTCGCCGACGCCATGCAGGAAGGCCTAGGCGGCGCCGCACTATCCGCAGGCACCACATTCACCGGCGCCCTGGCCAACGTGAAAGCCGCGTTGAGCCGACTCGGAGAAACAGCCGCCACACCAGTCCTCGACGGCTTACGCGGCCTGTTCAACCAAGCCATCCCACTCATCGACACATTCACCGCAGCCGTCACACCAACCCTGCAAAAAGTCGGAGCGGCACTCCAACAAGGTCTCGAGAACGCGATACCCGCCACACAGGCGAAACTCAAAAACCTTGGCGACACGATCTCCAACATCCCCGGCTTCCAGATGCTCGCCTCGGCGACGGCCAGCCTCAAAAGCCAACTCACTGGCCTCTGGAACGCAATCACATCACTCATAGGCGGACTCAACAATGGCGGCGAAGCCGCCACAATGTTCTCCACAACCGCCGGCGCGCTCGCGGGAGTGGTCGCTTCGGTCGCGCAGGCGTTGTCGAACGCGGCGGGATGGGCGAAGACGTTCGTCAACACGTTCATCGAGACGGGCGCGTTGCAGCCGTTCCTTGAAAGCCTGACCGGCGTCATCTCCGGCTTGGGCTCGCTGGTTTCCGGATTGGCGGCCGCGGTCTCGCAGGCCTTCGGCTTCAACGACAGCGCGCGCACCGCCAGTTCCGCGGCGCAGAGCTTCGCCGGACTGTTGAACACTTTGACCGGCGTGCTCATGACCGTGGGCGGCTGGCTGCAGTCGGTCGGACAGTGGGCGCAGCAGAACGGCGCGCTGGTGTCCGGCGCGTTGAAAGCCATCACCATTGCATTGCTCGCGGTCAAAGGCTGGGATATCGTCTCGGCCGGGCTGAAAACGGTTTCCAGTGGGTTGAAGGCCATTTCCGCGACTGCCTCCGGTGTGGAGAAGACCGCTACGGCCGCGTTCGATTTGATTGGCAAGATCTCCGACGCGGGAAGCACGGCTGGAGCACTGAAGCAACTCGCCGGCTCGTTCAATATTGTCAAGGCAGCTCAATCGGCGTGGAGCGCGGTGACCAAGGCTGCTACCGCCGTGCAGCTGGCATTCAGCGCTGCCTTGGATGCGAATCCGATCGGCATGCTTGTCGTAGCCATCGGCGCGGTCGTGGCCGCGCTGACATGGTTCTTCACCCAAACCGAAACGGGCAAACGACTCTGGAACAGCTTCGCCACATGGTTCACGGGAATCTGGAACCAGATCAGCACCGCATGCCAGCCAATCCTGCAAGCCATCGCCATATTCATCACCCAGACCATGAGCCAAATCCAGCAAATCTGGCAAACCGGATGGACACTCATCACCACCGTCCTCCAAAACGTCTGGAACGCAATCGGCCCCATCATCATGACCGCACTCACCGCGATCATCACCGGCATCCAAACATTCATCACCACCATCACACCGCTCCTGCAAGCCGGAATGCAGAACATCCAAACCATCTTCCAAACCGCCGCCACCATCATCAGCACGGTCTGGAACGGACTATGGAACACCATATCCACCGTCGTACAAGGCGCATGGACCATCATCGCCACAGTCATCAGCACCGCACTCGCCGTCATCCAAGGCATCATCCAACTGGCGCTCGCGGTCGTCAACGGGAACTGGAGCGCCGCGTGGTCGGCCATCCAGGGCATCGTGTCGGCAGTGTGGGGCGGCATCCAAGGTGTCGTTTCCGCGGGAGTCGGCATGGTCCGCGGAGTGGTATCCGCCGCATGCTCGACCATCCGAAGCGTGTGGACTGCATTGTGGAATGGCGTCGGAAGCATTGTGTCGAGCGTCTGGGGCGGCATCGTCGGCACCGTAAGCAACATGGTTGGCCGTGTCGGGAGCGTCGTGAGCGGGATCGGCGGAACTGTCCGGAGCGCGGTGTCCGGCGCGGGAAGCTGGCTCGTCAGCGCCGGCCGCAACATTATCCAGGGATTGATCAACGGCATCACGGGAATGGTCGGCTCGTTGTATTCCAGCATCACCAACGCGTTGTCGGGCTTGGTGGACAAGGCCAAGAACGCTTTGGGTATCCATTCCCCGTCGCGTGTGTTCCGCGACGAGGTCGGCGTGATGGTCGGACGTGGCATGGCATTGGGCATCGACGATTCCGCGCATGTGGTCAGCCGTTCCATGGATTCGCTCGTCTCCACGATGAGCCTCTCCGACGCGGACTGGTCGAAGACCGGCAGGCTGAACGTCACGGCCGGCACCGGCGCCAATGCCGGCGACGGCGATCTGCGGGAACTCATCGCGGCCGTCGAATCGCTGCACGACGACCTCGGATCGATCATCGCCAGGTGTACGCCGACGATAGGGGACCGCGACTTCGCAAGGAAGGTGAGAAGTGCAATCGCTTGAATACGTGTGCTCCGCGACCGGCGAGCGAATCGGCTTCGAAGGGCCTCTGTACGGCGAAACGCTCGCCGGACTGCGCGGCCGCGTCTGGGACTACAGCATCGGCGCACGCGGCCTGACCGGCATCACCCGCAAGACACGCGAAACGAACGTCACGGTGAGGATCCATGATTCGCCGGCCACGCTCGACCTGCTGCGCCGCCTCGCCGACGCCGACATGGCAGCCGGCGCGCCAGGCACCCTCGTGGCCGACGGCGAATGGGAGACCAGGGCGTGGATCGCGAAGAGCGAACCGCAGTCCATCACGCCCACGATGGTCGAGACGCAGCTTGCCGTCGCGCTCCTGGACGGTGTATGGCGGAGGGAGATTACCACGCATCACGATCCGCGAACCGACGCCGGCAGCGGACTTGACTATCCGCATGACTATCCGCACGACTACGGCGGCATGAGCATTCTGGACACCGTGGCCAACGCGACCGGCATGCCGCAGCCGGTGAAGCTCACGATCTTCGGCCCGTGCGTCAACCCGTACATCATCATCGGCACGAACCGGTACGAGGTCGACGCGACCATACCGGCCGGAAGCCGCCTCGAGATTGACGCGGCCTCCGATAGCAGAACCGTCACGATGATCTCGGACACCGGCCTGCGCACGAACCTCTTCGCCAAGGCAGTGCGAGGCACCGGACGCGGATCCGGAACCTACATCTTTGAACCGCTGCCGCCCGGCATGAGCACGATCAGCTGGGCTGGCGGATTCGAATTCGACTTGACCGTCATCGAGGAGAGGAGCGAACCTCCATGGACCTGATCGTCACCGACGCGGCCGGCACGCCGTCCGGCTCGTACGCCTCATGGACGCTTGACCTGGCATACGGGTCGGGGGAGAACGACTTCGACCTCCGATGCCCGGCACGTCTGCAGCCCGGATGCCGGTGGTGGGTCGACGGGACAGGCTGGGGCGGCATCGTCGACGACGTGCGGACCAGCGTCACCGGAGGCGAAGGCGAGCTGACCTACCACGGGCGCGACTGGCACGGCCTGCTCGCCTCGAAGATCCTCGAACCGGACAAGGGCAGGGACTACCTGACCATGAGCGGCACCATCGGCACGCTCCTGCGCACGGTGATCTCCCGTATCGGACTGCAGGACATCCTCAACGTCACGGAAGGCACGTCCAAAACCGCACGCTGGCAGTTCGACCGGTACTGCGACGCGTGGAGCGGCCTGCTCAAGATGCTGCGCGCATCAGGATTGCGGCTGCGCATCACCGCAGCGCAGAACGGCGTGACAGTCGACGCGCCGCCGATCACGGCCGCCGGCGACCTCATCGACTCCGACCTCATCGACTTCGACGCGACCCTCGCCTCGCATCCGATCAACCACCTGATCTGCCTCGGCAAGGGCGAACTCAAGGACAGGATCGTCGTCCACTGGTACGCCGACCAGAAAGGCGCGCTCAGCCACACGCAGACCATCAAAGGCGCTGACGAGCGCACAAGCGTGTACGAGCTCAGCAACGCCGAAGCCGCCGAACTCGAGACCAAAGGCAAGACAAAGCTCCAGGAGCTGCGAGATACAGGCAGCATCGACGTGGACGTTACCGACGGCATCGACCTCGACGTGGGCGACACCGTGACCGGCCGCGACAACACCACCGGTCTGCAAGTCACCGCCGAAATCACCAAGAAGATCGTCAAGATCTCGGACGGCATCCCGACCGTAACCTACGAGGCGAGCACCGCCTCAACGGAAACGACAGGGGAGACCGGAGGCGGTGGATCAAGCTCCGGAGACGGCCACGCCTACTACGCCGGCAGCGGCCTCACCCTCTCCAACTGGACGTTCAGCGCCGATGTGACCGCCGCCGACCTCGAAACGGTCCGCAAAACCGCCACCGAAGCCAACAAGGCCGCATCCGACGCCGCGGCCGAAATCGGAGGCGCCAGAGACCTCGCCAAACAGGCCGGCGTAAAAGCCGACACGGCCACCACCACGGCGCAGAACGCGTTGGCCGCGGCGCAGGCGCGAATCTTGGACATCACTGCATCGGCTCCAGTCACAGTGACCCGCACCGACGAGACGGCTGCCATCACCGTCGCACAGGCCACATCATCGGCGGACGGGCTCCTTGCCGCCGCAGACAAGAAGAAGCTCGACGGCATCCAGTCCGGCGCGAACAAGTACACGCTGCCAGTGGCATCCACCGCCACCCTCGGCGGCGTCAAACCCGATGGCACGACCATCACCATCGGCCCGGACGGCACCATCACCGCACAATCCAGCGCGACAGCGGCATCCTTCCTCGCCGCACACCCAATCGGCTCGCTCTACTGGTGCGTCGCCGGAGACCCCAACGACCATGGCGGCACATGGAAGGAAATCCACACCATCATCGGCGGACACGTCTGGCAAAGACTCGCCTGAAAGGAACATCATGGCAAAAACCACGAACATCACCAAATACACATGCGACCGCTGCCACGACAGCGCATACCTCACCGACGGAGATCCGCGCACGTCGAGCGACTGGCACCAGATCAAACACACCACCGCGGACGGAGTGACGCAGGAAGCACTGGCATGCACCTCATGCCAGCAGGAATTCAAGAAACTCGCCGCCACGCAGGACGCGGCCTACACGGCATGGCTTACCGAGGGAAAGGACTGACATGACCACCACACTCATCACAGGCAAGGGCGGCACACCGCACATCACCAGCGGCGACATGGGCGCCATGCAGGCCGGAGTCATCGGCAACGGCAGCTACCTGCTGCAGGGCAGCGACGGCACTTTCCCTACGGTGACCATGCAGGATGCGAATCACGCGCTGATCCCCGTCCTCAACCTCGTGGTCGAAGGACGATACGCGCGAGTCACCGAGGCCGAGACCGCGGCCATCGAAAGCGGCGTGAGCGGCCGGAACCGCAACGACCTCGTCTGTCTCAAATACACGCGGAACGGTCAGAACATCGAGACCGCTGCCATCGCCGTGCTCAAAGGCACGCCAAACACCGGGACGGCCGCCGATCCGACCGTCCCGTCGGGCAGCATCCACTCGGCCTCCGGCACGGCGTGGATCCCGATCGCCCGCATCCCGATCAGCGGGATCACGCCCGGCACGCCGGTCATGCTCATCAAACAGCTGCCTCCCATGTCGAAGCTGTGGGATTCCCTAACCC
>ERZ1032473.60-NODE-60-length-30519-cov-15.543363_pt1 | contig 30519 bp, 24 predicted proteins | sample MGYA00518734_ERZ1032473 | MGnify/ENA primary metagenome ERZ1032473 (study PRJEB33719, sample SAMN04261339) | wastewater metagenome | biome: periurban shantytown; feature: human; material: feces | host: Homo sapiens | place: Peru: Lima | collected 2013-01-23 ...
GTCGTTAGATTTTCCTATGTGATTATACCAGATTCGTCAGCCTTCGTCGAGAGATAAATGCCAAAATAACCATAATTCTTACCAGTCCGCACTGCATTCAGTTTACATTATTCTCTTTTTCCTGAATAGCTTTTCCATGCAAAACCGGCGATTTCAAAGAGGAAGACGGCATCACATTTCTTCCGTTGTATACTTGATCCCTAAACCTTGCCCTTTATTTCTGCGGCTCTTGCGGTGAGCTCGTCATGCAGAGCCTGCGCGGTTTGAAGGTGGGAATTGCCCATATCTTCAAAGTGGATGGAGATAAACTGCGTCTGGCTGACGCCGGATTCCGTGAGCTCCTGCCGGATCAGCTCCAACATGACCGACTTTCCGCAGCGGCGGATACCGCTGATGATCTTGATAAGCGCTGTCCCGATAAACGGCCGGATACGGCTCATATACAGTTCTCGTTTTATCATAAAACTTCACTCCCCTTCCGTGGCTGACCATGGCATAGCACATTTACAAGGGAAGCTCGATGCGGAAATTGCGGTTTTATAAGTTATAACTGATGAAATGTATAATTCGGAAAAATATATCAGGCAAACCCGAGGATGAAGAAATACTCCTGCAAAGGCCGGCCTCCGCTTTGCAGCCGTACAGCCAATACCGGCATAAAGAAGCAGGCCGCAGCGCGTATGGCGCTGCGGCCCTTTGCGGCAGATTCAGCGGTGTGCAGCGAGGATGCGCCGGATCTCGCCGAGATCCCGGGCAAACCAGATCCCGGCCTGACGCTCCTCGGAGGACAGGCCCTTTTCGATCATGTGTTGGAGCAGCGCCCGCAGGCTGTCGTAGTACCCGTTCAGGTTATAGAGGATACAGGGCGCGTCGAGATGGCGCAGAGATACCTTGGACATGACCTCGGTGATCTCCTCCAGCGTGCCCGTACCGCCGGGAAAGGCGATGAACGCATCGCCCAGCTCGATCATTTTCGCCTTGCGCTCCGACATGTCCTTCGTGACGATCAGCTCGGTCAGTCCGTCGCATTGCAGGCATTCGTCGATGAAAAACTGTGGCTCCACGCCGGTCACATCGCCTCCGGCGTCCAGAACGCTCTGCGCAAGCTCACCCATCAGGCCGCTCTTGGAGCCGCCGTAGACCAGCGCGTTTCCGCTTTCGCCGATCCAGCGGCCAAGCGCGCGGACAGCTTCCCGCAGCGCCGGATCGTTTCCGGGATTCGCGCCAAGATATACCGTAATATTCATAAAAACACCTCGCCTGTATCCTAACAGGCGAGGCGGGACTTTGTCAACGGCAGGATTTGCCTGCGCAGGGTGCAGCCGCAAATTTCAGCCGGAGGCGCGGATGCACCTCCGGCTGTCAGCGCTTCTATATGCGCAGAAGCGGCCATCCTCAGTGGAATTCCGGCAGCCAGCTGCCGTGGGCCTCGATCAGCGCATCGACCATCTGGATGATCGTATCGATGTCCAGCTCGCTTCCGGTGTGTGGGTCGAGCATGGCGGCCTGATAGATGTGCTCCTTTTTGTGCGTGACGGCGGCCTCGATGGTCAGAAGATGGACGTTGATGTGCGTCATGTTCATGGCGGCGCACTGCACCGGGAGCGCGCCGGACCAGCACGGATGCACGCCGGTGTTGTTCACGAGACACGGCACCTCCACGCACGCATTTTCCGGCAGATTCGAGATCAGGTGGCCGGTGTTGAGAACGTTGCCGCCGATCTGATAGGGAACGCCGGTGGTGACGGCCTCCATGATGTAGGAGGCGTACTCACGGCTGCGGGTATGGTCAAGGACGTGCGACTCGTGCAGCGCGTCGCGCTCCTTGGCCCAGCCCGCGATCTGATTGACGCAGCGGCGGGGGTATTCGTCGAGCGGGATGTTGAAGCGCTCGATCAGCTCGGGATAGCGGGCCTTGATGTAGAACGGATTGTACTCCGCGTTGTGCTCGCTCGATTCGGTGCAGTAATAGCCGAGCTTGTCGATGTAATCAAAGCGCACCATATCGCCGTGCTTTTCCGAGGCGTTTTTCGCCTTTGCGCGGCGCTTGATCTCGGGATAGAGGTCGTTGCCGTAGCGGTCGCGCAGCTCCAGAAGCCACGCCATATGGTTGATACCGGCAATTTTTTCGCGGCGGCCCTCAATGCAGTCGTCCATGCCGAGCGATTTGAGCAGATTTTCCGAGCAGACCTGCACGCTGTGGCACAGGCCGACGGTCTTGACACCGGTATAGCGCAGCATGTAGCCGGTCAGCATGGACATGGGATTTGTGTAGTTCAGAAACCATGCGTCCGGGCAGACCTCCTCCATGTCCCGCGCAAAGTCGGTCAGGACGGGGATCGTCCGCAGCGCGCGCATGATCCCGCCGATGCCCAGCGTGTCGCCGATGGTCTGGCGCAGGCCGAACTGCTTCGGGATCTCAAAGTCCGTGATGGTGCAGGGGTCGTAGCCGCCGACCTGAATGGCGTTGACGACGAAATCCGCGCCGCGCAGCGCCTCTTTGCGGTTTTCCGCGCCAAGATAGGCGGAAATGCGGGCGTGGCCGCCCTTCGTCTCGTTCATGGCGGTCAGGATATCGCGGCTTTCGGCCAGACGCACGGGATCGATGTCGTAAAGGGCCAGCTCACTGTCCCGCAGGGCCTCCGTACACATGCAGTCGCCCAGAACATTGCGGGCAAAAACGGTGCTTCCGGCACCCATAAATGTAATTTTCGGCATGGGATCGCTCCTCCTCTGTTTGCGCCGGCGGAAATAGGAACCGGCGGCTGTCTATACGCTCAGTATAGCGCCGGAGAAACGGGAATGGTATGGCAGGGCGTTTGCATTCTTTGGCATAATGTTGTATAAAGAAGAGAGAACAGGAGGCGCGGAGAATGGAAGTGCAGCATATTTTTCTGGTCAACCAGAATTGGAAGGACATCAATCCCATGGAGTGCGGACAGGAGCGCTGCGTGCCGGGACACAGCTTCGGCCCCGGCGTGCGGGAATACTATCTTTTGCATTATGTTCTGTCCGGAGTGGGACGCTTTACGGTGAACGGCACGACGTATACGCTGCACGCCGGGGATATCTTTGTGATCCGCCCCTTTGAGCGCATTTACTACGAGGCCGACGCCGAAGCGCCGTGGCACTATGTCTGGGTCGGGTTTGAGGCGTCCGTTCCGCTGCCGGAGGCGCTTTCGCAGGACGTGATCCGCTGCCCGGACGCGCGGGCGGTGTTTCTGGAGATGCTGGAGGCCGGAAAGCTGGAGCAGGGACGGGAGCGCTGCCTCTGCGGGCGCATCTGGCTGCTGCTGTCCATGCTGGAGCATATGGAGTCGGCAGGCCCGCGCGGGAGCGACTACGTCCTGCGGGCCGTCAACTGGATGCAGACGAATTATATGAATCCCGTTTCCATTTCCGCGCTTGCGGGGGAGCTGAATCTGGACCGGAGCTATTTCAGCACGCTCTTCCGGCGGCAGACGGGCCGGTCGCCGCAGCAGTATCTGACGGAGCTGCGGCTGGAAAAGGCGCGGACGCTGCTGCTGGAGTACGGCTACCGGCCCGGCGAGGCTGCGCAGGCCGTGGGCTACGCGGATATTTTCAGCTTTTCGCGTATGTTCAAGCGGCGCTACGGCGTCAGCCCGAGCGCACTTCGCAGGTAGGAGGAAAAGCGTGTCCCTCCGAAATGGAGAAAAGCCCTCCCGGCGGTATCGCCGGGAGGGCGCTCAGCATATTTGCAGGGGCTGCGCTCAATACTGGAAGCAGCTCCCGCCGACGAATTCGCGGACGATGGAGTCGCGCGGGACGAATGGCGTATCGAGCGGCGGCAGCTCGCGCACCACCTGCATGAGGACGGAAAGGCCGTGCTCCTCAATAAAGGCGTCATCCAGCTCGGAGGAAAACTGCGGGATCTCCTTGAGATACTTTGCGAGGATGCAAAGCTCGTAGTCGTGGAAGGTGTCGATGTGGACGGAGGCGTTCGGCTTATTCGGCGCGATATACTGCACCTCGCCGCGATCAACGTCCTGCGCGCGGGAGATGGTGGTGCGCAGGGAGTTGCCGCGTCCGCGGTAGTCGCGGATCATGCGGCGGGCGACGCGGATCTGCTCGGGACGGACGATGTGGTCGTCGCCGGTGATGATGCGCGTCCTGGGCGCGACGTAAATGCCGGTCGCACGGTCACGGATCTGGTCAAAGATGATCGGGTTGAGCATGTGGATGCCCTCGACGATGATGATGCCGTCGGCATGGCCCTCCATCGCGGTATAACCGCCGGTCTTTCCGCCGGGGAAATCGTACCACGGGACCTGCGCCGTCTGACCGGCGGAAAGCTCCTCCATGCACCGGCGCAGCAGCGCCCAGTTGACGCACAGCGGCGATTCCCAGTCGGTCAGCTCCTTGGGCCGCTCCTCCAGCGAGAGGAAAAAGTTATCCATGCTGAGCAGGCAGACGGGAAGGCCCAGATTTTCCAGATACGTCTTGAGGCGCATGGCGGTGGTGGTCTTGCCGGAGCCGGACGGGCCGGTCAACGCCACATACGGCTTTTTCGGGTAGGCGCTGAGGATGGCCGCGGCCGCGGCGCTGATCTTATCGTGAAAGACCTCCTCGCAGCGCAGGACGAACTGCGTCTGGCTGCGCATGGCGCCGGTGATGTTTTCAAGGTCGATAACGCGCATGATCTTGCTTCCTTTCAGGTGATGTCGAAAAATTCAGAGGCTTTTCAGATGCCGGAGACGCGCTCCGGTGCGGCGGCCTCCAGCTGGCGGCGGAGCCGCTTCCAGTAGACCGCAAAGCAGACGGCGTGCATGGCGGCGGTGACGACCCAGCTGATGGGATAGGAGATATAAAGGGCGGGCAGCGTATGATCCCACGCAAAAATGGTGTAGATCCAGATGATGCGGAGGATGCAGGCGCCGAAAATGGTGACGATCATGGGCAGCCACGATTTTCCAAGTCCGCGCACCATGCCGCAGCAGACCTCCATGATGCCGCACAGGAAATACGGCGTTGTAACATAGTATGTGCGGATGAGGCCCATAGCGATCACGGAATCGTAAGCCGGATCGCTCGCGGAGACGTAGATGCTGAGCAGCTGCGGGCCAAAGACGGTGCTGAGGATGCAGAGCGGAATGCCGATCAGAAGAACGGTCGCCTGACAGGCCCAGAAAATTTTCATCACCCGGTCATAGCGCCGTGCGCCGAGATTCTGGCTGGTGAAGGTGATGGAGGCATGGAACACGGAGTTCATGGCCGTGTAGGTAAAGGCGGCGATGTTGGTGGCGGCGGTGTTCGCGGCGATCACGTCCGCGCCGAAGGAGTTGACGCAGCTCTGCACCATGACGTTGGAGATGTTAAAAACGACGGACTGAAGCCCCGCCGGAAGGCCGATCTGGATCATGCGGAGCGCCTCGTCCGGATGCAGGCGGATCTCCCGGAGCTTGAGCTTCGCCGGGCCCTCCTGACGCACAAGGCAGATGAGGATGAGCACGACGGCGACATACTGCGAAACGACGGTCGCAATGGCGACGCCCGCAACGTCCAGCTCACAGACGATCACAAAGAACAGATTCAGGAAAACGTTCAGCACGCCGGAAATGGCGAGGAAGATGAGCGGGCGCTTCGTATCGCCGTAGGCGCGGAGGATGGCGGCGGCGAAATTGTAGATCAGCGCGCCGGGAATGCCGATGAAGTAGATGCGCAGATAGAGGCTGGCCAGCGCCAGAACGTCGTCCGGCGTGTCCATCCATTCGAGCATCGGCGTGGAGAGAAAGAAGCCGAGCAGGAACGTCACCACGCCCAGAACGAGGCTCAGGGCGATGGCGCTGTGGACGGCACGCCCGACGCGCGCGTCGTCGCGGCAGCCGGCATAGCGCGCGACCAGAATGTTGACGCCGACGGAAATGCCGATGAACGCGCCGGTCAGAAGATTGACGAGCGCCGAGGTCGCGCCGACGGCGGCCAGCGACGTGCTGCCCGCGAATTTGCCGACGACGATGACGTCCGCCGCGTTGAACAGCAGCTGCAAAATGCCCGTCAGCGCCAGCGGCAGGGAAAACATCAGGATCTTCGGCAGAAGCGCGCCGTTCAGCATATCAAGCTCGTTGTTTTTGGCCATGATGACGTTAGAACTCCTTTTCAGATCACATTATTCTATGGAGCACGAACGGAAGGCACTCCACGGCACTTCGTCCGGAGGAAGCCGGGAAAACTCGACCGGCAGGCCGGTCTGCGGATGGGAAAAGCGCAGCCGGTACGACCAGAGCGCAATGGGGAACGGCGCTTCCTGCGCGCCGTATTTCCGGTCGCCGAGCAGTGGAAGCCCGCGCGAGGCGAACTGCACCCGGATCTGGTGCGTCCGACCGGTATGGAGCCGGATATGGACGAGCGCACAGCCGTCCGCCGTGCCGAGGACGCGGTAGTCGAGAACGGCCTCCTTGACATCCGGCCCGGGCGCGGGCATGACGCGCGCCGTCCGCGAGGCGCGGTCGTAGAAGAGAAGGTCGCGGAGCGTCCCCTCCGGCGCATCGGGGATGCCGGAGAGCACGGCCAGATATTCCTTTTCAAATGTCCGCGCACGCACCTGCTCCGAGAGCAGCTCCGCCGCCATCCGCGACCGCGCAAGCACCATCACGCCCGCAACGGCGGCGTCGAGCCGGTGGACCGTGCGCACACAGGCGTGCGCGTCGCCGAGACAGTCCCGGATGCGCTGCGGCATACCGCCCGGCTCGTCGGTGGAGACGACGCCGGAGGGCTTGATGCAGACGAGAATGCGGTTGTCCTGATAAAGAATCTCCATGAAAGGCTCCGATGCGGGCGGACGCGCCGCCCGGCGTATTTTGCGTCAGTCATATCATTATAACACCGATTTTACAAAAGGCATAGCGCGGATTTGACGAAAAACGCGGCGAAAATTTTACAAAGATCCGTCCGGGGCGGCAGAAACCGCGCCGGACGCGAAAAAATACTGCGGGAAGTCTTAATAATTCTTAAAAACCCTGCGCGGCGGCGGTTTTTATGCTACAATTTACAATACAAATGAATTCTTCCGCGCCGGGCGCGAGGTGGAGGCAGTATGGAACAGAGATCGGAACAGAACGTATGCATTCTCGTTGTGGACGACGAGCAGGATATCCGGCGGATCATCCGCATCCTGCTGGAATCGAGCGGCTATCAGGTGGCCGAGGCGCCCAACGGCCTTGCCGCCGTGGAATATATCCGGCAGCAGCCGAACGTCGATCTGGTGCTGATGGACATCATGATGCCCGGCCTCAACGGCATCGAGGCCAGCCGCGCCATCCGCGAGCGGTGCTCCGCGCCGATTTTGTTCCTGACGGCAAAGACGCAGGAGCGCGACAAGCTCGAGGCGTATCAGGCGGGCGGCGACGACTATCTGGCCAAGCCGTTTTCCCACGCGGAGCTGATGATGAAGGTGGAATCACTGCTGCGGCGCTACCGCGTCTATAAGGGCAAGACGAGCGGTCAGCTGCTGCGGGCCGACGTGATGCTCGATGAGCCGGGGCGGCGTGTGCTGCGCGGCGGACGGCCGGTGGAGCTGACGGAGACGGAATTTGAAATTCTCTGCTTCCTGGCTGCGCGGCGTGGGAGCGTGGTGTCGGTGGAGCAGATCTATGAGGGCGTCTGGCACGAAAAATACATGCCCTCGTCCACGAATACGGTCATGGTACACATCGTGAACCTCCGCAAAAAGCTGGAGGAGGATCCGGCCAATCCCCGTCTGATCCGGACGGTCTGGGGAAAGGGGTATCAGATTGACTGAACGAAAACGCTTTGTCTCCCTGCATCTCAAGCTCATGCTGGTGATGCTGGGCGGCTTCCTCGCCGGGATCTGCACGTTCTTTCTGGCCTCGAAGCTGGGAGACTATCTGATCGAGACGCGCTATATGAGCGAGGAGGCGCTGCACCGGCGCAATATGGCGGCAGTGGAAAATCTACAGGCATTCATTAAAGACAATAATCTTTCCTCACGGGATACGGATCAGCTGGCCATATGGTCGATCGAGCAGAAGGATATCTACATCCTGTTCTATAAAAACCGCCATCTGGCGATGGAGGCGGGCTGGTGGGGCGTGGACAATGAGTTCAGCCTCGGCGGCTCGGAGCTGAATGAGCAGGTCTCGCTCCAGCTGTATCCCGTCAGCTTCCGCGACGGCGTTTTTCAGGCAGTCGTCTACGATTTTTCCGAGTCCAAGCTCTACGATGCCGTGCAGGTCATCGGCATCGCGCTGGGCTGCGCGCTGTTCGCGCTCATCATGCTCTGGTACAACAGCCGCATCACCGGCAGCATCATCGCCGTCTCGCGCGAGATTCAGGAGATCGGGCGCGGAAATCTGCGTGTGGAGATGGAGACCGGCGGCAACGACGAAATGGGGCGGCTGACGCGGAACGTGGATGTGATGCGCCGTTCGCTCATCCGCAAGACGCTGGAGGAGCAGAACGCGCTGGAGAAAAACAGCGAGCTGATCACCGCCATGTCCCACGACATCCGCAATCCGCTGACGGCGCTGCTGGGCTATCTCGATCTGGCGAAGAACGGCCAGTACCGGTCGCAGGAGGAGCTTCAGCAGTATCTTGACGCAAGCTATTCCAAGGCCGAGCAGCTCAAAACGCTGACCGACGAGCTGTTCCGCTACTCGCTGGTGTTCGGCGGACGGGAGCTGAAGCTCGACCTTCAGGAATACGACGGGATCATTCTGACCGAGCAGCTGTTGGGCGAGCCGGTGATCCTGCTCCAGCAGCACGGCTTCACGGTGCAGGCCGTGCGGTCGGAGAAGCCCTGCCGCGTCCGGCTGGACGTGCAGTATTTCAAGCGCGTGCTCGACAATCTTTTTGACAATGTCTGCAAATACGCCGACCCCGCCTTCCCGGTCACGGTGAAGGTGGCGGAGGAGGACGGCTGGCTCCGCATCCGCATCGGCAACGTCTGCAAGAAGGAGCTTGGCGCGGTCGAGAGCAACCACATCGGCCTGAAAACCTGCGAACGCATCATGTCGCAGATGGGCGGAAGCTTCTGCAAATATGAGCAGGATCCGGAATTTTCCGTGGAGCTGACGCTTCCGCTTCTTCCAGAAGCGGAAAAATGAGCCGGAAAATGCGGCGCATTGCTTAAGAATTTCTTAAAAATGCCGGAAAGGGCTTTCCGGAATAAAAAAAGCCTGCTAAGATAGCGGCAGAATCAGAAAACAGGCGCATGTATCCGGTGAACCGACGCGGGAGACGTGCTGTGACGCATGTAAAGGAGAACGAATATGAAACGACGCATTTTGGCAGTCATGCTGCTGATCGCGGTGCTGGCGAGTTGCCTTGCCGGCTGCGGCAGCGCGCAGACCGGCGAGACGGATGTGCAGTCCGAGCCGGGCGGCGAGCAGCAGGGCGGAAGCCCCCCCAGGACGAGCGCGCAGTTCAAGCGCATGGAGGCCGACGCGGTCTCCTCGAAATACGCCTATCAGGCGGAGTATATCGACCTGCCGGTGAAGGTGGACTACATTCAGGCCTACAGCATCAGCGGCAGCAGCCTCTGGTTCATGGGCAACGTGTCGGCCGGCAAGGAGACCTATGTGGACGAGGCCACCGGCGAGAGCTACGAATACGACAACTATGAAAACCAGCTGTTCCGCATGGACCTGACCACGCAGGAGTGCGTGCAGATCCCGCTGCCGGAAAAGACTGAGGTGCCCGAGGGCTGGCAGGGCGACGCCTATACGCAGGAGATGTGCGCGGGCAGCGACGGCACCGTCTGGCTCTATGAGCAGATGAACATCTACCGCTTCAATTTGCCCGAGGGTCTCGACACGACGGTCGAAAACCAGTACGACTACTACGAGAGCGGCCCCAGCTCCTCCGCGCTGATCCAGCTTTCCGCCGACGGCGAGGTTCTCAACCGGATCGACGTCGCGCAGGAGGATGAAAACGGCGGCAGCTTCTATCTGAACTATTTTATCGTCGATTCCAACGGCTATATCTACGCGGGCAACTGGGAGAAAATCCTTGTCTGGGATAAGGACGGAAACCAGATCGCCTCGCTCGGCAACGACGACGGCGGCCAGCTGGTGCAGTACAGCGCCGATAAGGTCGGCCTGCTCACCAACGGCGAAACGCACGGCGTCAAGGTGTTTGACCCGGTGAAGAAGGACTGGGGAGAGACGATCGAGCTTCCGACGTTTGCCTATGACATCCAGCCCGGCGACGACGTTTACGATTTCTTCTACGACTACAACGGCAAGATTTACGGCTACATATCCGAGACCGGCACGGCGGAAAAGGTCGTGGACTGGATGGAGTGCGACGTAGACAGCAACAACATGCAGGCTTATAAGATCCTGCCCGATGGCCGCGTGTTCGCGTTCACGCAGAAATGGACGCAGGACGGCACCCAGACGCAGTTCATCCTTCTGTCGCGGGTAGACGCGGCGACGCTCCCGGAGAAAACGACGCTCACGCTGGCCTGCATGTATATGGATTATAATCTGCGCAGCCAGATCGTGGATTTTAACCGCCGGAACAGCCAATACCGTATTGTCGTGAAGGATTATTCCGAGTATAATACGGAGGACGACTACACTGCCGGCCTCACCAAGCTCACCACGGAGATCGCCTCCGGCGCGATGCCGGATATCCTCGTGACCGATCAGCTGCCGGTCAGCCGCTACGCGGCCAAGGGCCTGCTTCAGGACCTGTGGCCCTTCATCGATGCCGACACGGAGATCAGCCGCGACGATCTGGTCACCGATGTGCTCGACGCGCTCTCCATCGACGGCAGGCTCTATGAGATTCCGGCCAGTTTCTCCCTCTCCACGGTCGCGGGCCTTGAAAAGGTCGTCGGCGAATACGATACCTGGACGCTGGCCGATCTGCGCGACGCCATGACCAAGCTCCAGCCCGGCGCGACCATCTTCGGCGAGGGCGTTACCAAGGACAACATTCTGGAAAACTGCGTCTCCGCCAGCTTCGACGAGCTGATCGACTGGGAGACGGGAACGTGCAGCTTCGACGGCGAGACATTCAGGGAGCTTCTCGAATTTGCAAATGAATTCCCCGCGGAGTTTGACTACGAAAACTCCGACATGTATGATACCTATGAGAGCGACTACAGCCGCATGAGATCCGGCAAGCAGCTCCTGACCAACCAGAGCTTCTATGGCTTCGACGATCTTTACGTCACCTTTGTCGCCATGGAAAACGCCCCCTGCTTCGTCGGCTATCCGACCACCGGTACGCCGCGCCGCAGCACCTTCCAGACGGATACCGCCCTTGCCATCACCGCCGCCTGCATCGATAACGACGCGGCATGGGCCTTTGTCCGCACCACCCTTCAGGAGGAGTATCAGAATGAGATCTGGAGCCTCCCCATCAACAAGTCTGTCTTTGACGCCAAGCTGGCCGAGGCCATGAAGCAGGAGTTCTATACCGACGAGAACGGTAATCAGGTCGAGCAGTCCAAGGGCGGCATCGGCTGGGGCAACGACGAGATGATCGAAATTTACGCCGTCACTCCCGAGCAGCGCGACGCCTTTATGGAGCTTCTCCACTCCACCACCAGCGTCAATTCCTATGACGAGAGCATCATGGAGATCGTGCGCGAGGAGACCGGCGGCTATTTCGCGGGACAGAAAACACTTGATGAAACGGTGAAGATCATTCAGAACAGAGTGAGTCTCTATGTTGCAGAACAAAGCAATTAAGCTTCCGGCGGATCTTTTCCGCCAGAAGTTCGTTGCTCGGATTCGACGTACACACGGTACGCCTTCATCCTCGCGCCTGCTTCTGACGAAAAATCTCTCGCCGGTGTCGAAAGCCGCTTTTGGCGGTTCCCATGAAAGGTATTTCTGTCTTTGTAGGGGCCGATGCCCACATCGGCCCTAAAGAATGCGGCGCATTATGATAATTCCCGGCAAATCCGTAATTTTTCACGGGCCGATGTGGGCATCGGCCCCTACGGCCCTTAATAGAATGGACATTGTCCGAATTCCATACGTCAAATATTCAATGGGCGCAAATGAAACGACTTGCACGGTGTGTCGTTCGCTCGGGAAACCCGATTCTGCGGCCCGCCCGAAGGGCGTTTTGACGACGGAAACGAAACGACAACACGCAGAACGGAACGACAAGTTTTTTCTGCGCGACAGCGCTATTTCACGTCCCCAGCGTCTCTTTTTTGCATACTTTTTTCTGACAAGCCAGAAAAAAGTATGTCCGCGAAGCGAACCCCGCGCCATTCCGGCGCACACGAAATAACCCCATTGCCGGTGCGCAAAAATGGCGCATCGGCGTCCGTGCAGGATACAAACCCCGTCCAAATGATACCAGAACAAAAGCAGGGAAATGCCTATGAACGTACTGCATAAAACCAAACGCCCGCCGGAGGCGGAGACAGTCCAGGAGGTCGAGCGCCTGAGCCGGCGAAGCCGCCGCGTGCACGACTTCATCCACTCGCTCTTCTTCTCCGGGCCGAGCTTCCTCGGAATGCTGATCTTCTTCATCATTCCCTTCGGCGTGGTGGTGTACTACTCCTTTATCGCCGGAGCGCTCGATCACAGCTTCGCGGGTCTGAAAAACTACATAAGCGTGATCCAGAACGGCGCATTCAAGATCGCCGTTAAGAACACGGCGGTGTTCTCCGCGCTGTCGGTGCCGCTGGCCGTTATTCTGGCGCTGGCGCTGGCGCTGATGCTGGAGGCGCGCATTCCGTTCAAGAGCCAGTTCCGGACGTTCTTCCTCAGTCCGATGATGGTGCCGATCGCATCCATCATTCTGGTCTGGCAGGTGCTGTTCCACGACAACGGCGTCGTCAACGAGGTGCTCAAGGCGTTCGGACAGGACAAGATCTACTGGTTCTCGTCCAACGCCAGCCTTCTTGTCATTGTGATCCTGTTTCTCTGGAAAAACCTCGGCTACAACATGATCCTCTTCATGGCGGCGCTCAACAACGTCCCCAAGGCGATGCTTGAGGCCGCTGAGGTCGAGGGCGCGAGCGAGTGGACGCAGTTCGTCCACATCAAGCTCCGCTACCTCTCGCCGACGATCCTGTTCGTGACGATCCTGTCCATTATCAATTCCTTTAAGGTATTCCGCGAGATCTATCTTCTGACGGGCAATTACCCCTATGACTCGCTGTATATGCTCCAGCACTTCATGAACAACATGTTCCGGCAGCTGGATTATCAGAAGCTCTCCGCGGCGGCGGTGCTGCTGGCGATCGTGATCGTTATTCTGATCGCCATTCTCTTCGCGGTCGAGAATTTCTTCGGAAAGGACGTGGAGGGATGAAGAAAAAACGCTATTTTTCGCGCGGTATGCTGACGCTGCTGGCGGCGGTATTCGCGTTTCTGTTCCTGATGCCGACGGTGCTCACGATCACGAACTCGTTCATGACGCAAAGCGAGATCACCGCAAACTACGGTCAGGTCTTTTCCAGCACCACGACCGGCAGCAGCTACATTTCCAAGACCATCAACCTGAAATTCATCCCCGACAAGGTCAGTTTCACACAGTACATTACGGTGCTGCTGAAAAGCCCGGAATATCTGCTGAAATTCTGGAACTCGGTCATTCTGGTCGCGCCGATCGTGGCAGGCCAGCTGCTGGTGGCGTCGGTCGCGGCCTACGGCTTCACACGCTGGCGCGGCAAGATCCGCGACGGGCTGTTCTTTGCGTATGTGATCCTGATGCTCATGCCGTATCAGGTCACGCTCGTGCCGAACTATCTGGTGAGCGACTGGCTGGGCCTTCTGAACACGCGCTGGGCCATCATCCTGCCGGGTATTTTCGCGCCGTTCTCGGTGTTCCTGCTGACGAAGTTCATGCGACGCATTCCGGTGGCGCTGATCGAGTCGGCCAAGCTCGACGGCGCGAACGAGTGGCATGTATTCTGGGACATCTGCCTGCCGCAGTGCCGCAGTGCGCTGTATTCGGTGGCGATCCTGGTGTTCATCGACTACTGGAACATGGTCGAGCAGCCGCTCATCCTGCTGCCCGACGCCGATATGCAGCCGCTTTCGGTCTATCTTTCCACCATCAATGCCGGTGAGATCGGCATTGCCTTCGCCGTTGCCGTGATCTACATGATCCCGGGACTTCTGATGTTCCTCCACGGCGAAGCGTATCTCGTTGAGGGCATCGCGCATTCCGGCTCTGTGAAAGGATAAAGGGGTAAAGGCTATGGAAACAAATGTGAAGAAAAGAGAATGGGTCAAAACGGTCGCAATTATTTTCCTCGCGGTCATGCTGGTGCTGACCTTCTTCTCGAACACGATCATGAATCATTCTCTGCCCGAGGTGGCGACGGCCAATGTGACCTCCGGCACCATCAACGCCAAAATTCGCGGACAGGGCACCGTCTCTGCCAACGAGACCTATGACGTGACGATCAAGCAGACGCGCAAGGTCGCCAGCATCAAGGTCAAGGCCGGTCAGGAGGTCGCGGCGGGCGACGTGCTGTTCACGCTCGAGGCCGAGGAATCGGACGAGCTCAAGCAGGCGCAGGCCGATCTGGAATCGATGGAGCTGAACTACGAAAAGAGCCTCATCGCCGCCTCCACCGAGGCTGCGCGCGAAAACCGCGAGGTGCAGAAGCTCCAGGAGACCTATAACGACCTGCTCGTGCAGTATCACCAGTACAGCAATAAGGACGCCAGCCAGATCGCCAAGGAAAAGGCTGCGGCGGACGCAAAGCTGAAGGAGCTTCAGGCGGACAGCAAGACCGCGCAGTCGGACTATGAGGCGCGTGTTGCGGAAAAGACCGAGCTGGAAAGCGAAGCGGCGGAGCTGAAAACGCACATTGCTTCGCTGAAGGCCGTGATGGACAAGCAGGACGAGATCGTCGCGGCGCAAGATACGCTGTATCAGGATCAGATTCGTTATCTGAACGACTACAACCGTCTGATGGAGCTTGCGGGACAGAATCCGCAGGTCGCTATGTCCTATGCACGCTATCCGGAGCAGTTTGCCAACATGTTGACCGAGCAGGACCTTGCCGGTACGACCGGCGACAGCAAGACAGCTGACCCCAAGCTGGCTCGTGCGCAGGAAATCGCAACCGCTTACACGACGCTCACGAAAGATCAAAGCAATATTGATTCACTGACTGCGGAACGCGACAATATGATCTATGATATCGACGGCGTCCGTGATTATTCTCAGGTCGAATCGGAATACCGGTATGCATATAATGAATATGACGCCGTCAAGCGCGAGCTTGACAGCTTTGACAATGAGACGAGCCGACTGAAAAAGCTGGCAGAGGATGCGGCGCAGGCCGTGACCGACCAGCAGGAGGTCGTTGACAAGCTGGCCTCGGCAGGCACGCTGGCCGATCAGGTCAAGTCCGCAAAGCAGGCGCTTGAGGACAAGATCTTTGAGCAGAGCCTTTCCGACGGCTCGTCGCTCGATCTCGAGGCGGCCAAGAAGGCCATCGACGAGAAGAAGGCCGACATTGAAAAGCTGACGCAGAACGCCGACGAGACCGAGGTCAAGGCCAAGGTCGCGGGCACCGTCTCCAACATCGCCATCACCGCCGGCTCGAACGCCAACGCGGAGACGCCGCTCATTACCCTCAACCTGACCGACCGCGGCTACACCGTCAAGATCTCCGTCACAAACGATCAGGCCAAGAAGGTGCGCGTGGGCGACAATGCGGAGCTGGTCAACTACTGGTACGGCGGCGACATTCAGGCGACGCTTGAAAACATCACCAACGACCCGCAGAACCCCGGCAAGGGCCGCCTGCTGGTATTCCGGCTGACCGGCGACGTGGAGCCGGACACGAACCTGACGCTCTCCATCGGCCAGAAGAGCGCGAACTATGACTGCATCGTCCCGAACTCCGCTGTCCGCACCGACAGCAACGGCACCTTCGTGCTGGCCATCACGGTCAAGAGCAGTCCGCTCGGCAACCGCTACACGGCCACGCGCGTGGACGTGCAGGAGCTGGCGAAGGACGACACCAATACCGCCGTCACCGGCCTTTCCTCCGGCGATTTCGTCATTACCACCTCGACCAAGCCCATTGAGGCCGGTACGCAGGTGCGTCTGGTGGACAACGGATGAGCGGGCGCGGCGGAAAATATGTCAGGAAAGTGCCCTCCCTGACGAAAAAGCAGCTGTTTCTGCTGCTGTTGAACGTCGTGCTGGCCCTGCTGGCGCTGGCGTGCGCGTGGGGGCTGAACGCCGTGAAGAGCGCGCTGCTGACGCAGTCGGCTGCAAAGGCGTGGCGCGGCAGCAGCGAAATGCGCTTCGCGCAGGTCTCCGTGTTCCTGCCGGAGGATGAAAAAAAGGATGTGAATTCCATCGAGAGCTTCCGCCGCACGCTCGATCAGGCGCTGGTGGACGCCTCGCTGGAGGCTCCGGAGGGCGGAAGCCTCTACACGGACGCCTATTCCGGCACGGCGACGGTCTCCGTCGTGAGCGGCAAGACCTCGCTGTCGGTCAAGACCATCGGCGTGGGCGGCGATTTCTTCCTGTTCCACCCGCTGACGCTGCGCTCCGGCAGCTATCTGACCGGAAGCGACTACATGCCCGACCGCGTCCTGCTGGACGAGGAGCTGGCGTGGGCGCTGTTCGGCAGCTATGACGTGGCGGGCATGAGCATCCAGATCGGTGAGCGCACCTACCCCGTGGCGGGTGTCGTACACCGTGAGGACGATTTTGCCAGCAAGGAGGCCTATCAGGACGGGCCGGGCATGTTCATGAGCTATGAGGCGCTCAACGCCATCAGCGAAACCAAGCTCGGCTGCTATGAGATCGTCATGCCGGATATGATCTCCGGCTATGCCGAAAGCGTCGTGAAGGATAAATTCCCGGTCGGCGACGGCACGGTGGTGGAGAACACCGGGCGCTACAGCTTCGGGAACCTCTGGAGCATTTTCCGCAGCTACGGCAAGCGCTCGATGAACACGCAGGGCATCATTTATCCCTATTGGGAGAATGCGGCCCGACTGACGGAGGACTATGCGGCACTGCTGCTGGCGCTTTTGATCCTGTTTGCGATCTGCCCGGTCGTGTTTGCCGTGATCTGGGTCGTGCGGACGGTCAAGGGGCTGGTCACGAAGGCCGCCGGAGCCGCCGGACGCAAGATCGAGGAAAAGATCGAGGAGGAGAAGGAAAAGCACTACGTCGGCGGCGGAATATAGGCGATCTTGAAGCATCTACAGACAAAACGCACCGCAAATGCCCTGCATTTGCGGTGCTGTGTTTCTCAAAGCGTATTTTGCGTCATGGCGCGAGCAGCGCCTCCGGCGGCAGATGGAGCAGCTCCGGCGCCTCCGCCGCCTCCGCCGCGCAGGAGACGAAATGGCCGCGCAGCTCCAGCGTGTGCAGGCGCCACGTCTGCCCTTCGGCCTGCACGAGATCGTCCAGCACGCAGTAGGACGCGGGCGCCAGCCCGAGGCCGAGACCGCATGCCTTCATGACGGCCTCCTTCCGCGTCCAGAGACGGGAGAAGGGGATCGCGGCGGGGGAGGCCTCCCATTCCTCCGGCGTCAGAACGCGGCGCAGAAGCGCCTCAGACGCGCCGCGGCGCGCTTCCTCGCAGTCCACGCCGACGGCGCGGTCGGACACGGCCAGCACGGCAAGCGTCCCGCCGTGGCTCAGATTGAATTCCGGCCCGCCGGGAATATGCGGCTTGCCGCAGGGGCCTTTTAAGAGCCGGCCATCCGTGCGGACGCCGAGGACGGCGCGCAGGAGCAGTCCTCCGGCGGCTATCCCCAGCGCGGCGGCTCGGTCACGGCAGAGCTGTACGCGCTGCCGCCGCTCCGGCGGCAGGAGCGCCAGCGCCTCGTCCCAGTACGGCGCAAGCGCGGCGCAGTCGGTCTCATAGATACGAAGCATCGTCTCACCTCAACAGCGTCATTTTACCAGAGAAAAAACGCGGACGCAACATGGAACTTTTTTCCGACCTGCGCGTCTAAGATAATACACCGCAGGCGGCGGAGCCGCCCTGAGAAAAGAGGCATTTTATGAAGAAAGAGAAACCGGAGGAACCGGAAAAGAAGGAAAACGCTGCGCCGGAGGAAGAAAGCGGCGGCAATTACATGGCGGAGGGCATGTGCTTCGGTCTGGCGCTGGGGCTGATCTTCGGGCAGGCGGTATTCCACAATCTTGCGCTCGGCATGTGCATGGGCCTGAGCATCGGAATGCTGCTCGGCATGAGCGTCAAAAAGCCGAAGAAGGAAAAGGCGGAAGAAAAGAAAGAAAAGGAGAACGAGAACCATGCTGAAAATTGAACATCTGACCAAGCGCTACGGCGAAAAGAAGGCAGTGGACGATCTGTCGCTACACATCGCGCCGGGCGAAATTTACGGCTTCATCGGCCACAACGGCGCGGGCAAGACCACGACGCTCAAATCCTGCTGCGGCATCCTGCGCTTTGACGAGGGCGAGATCCGGATCGGCGGCAACTCCATCCGAACTGACCCCATCGCCTGCAAGCAGATGATGGCCTACATCCCGGACAATCCCGATCTGTATGAGTTCCTGTCCGGCATCAAGTATCTGAATTTCATCGCGGACATCTACGGCGTCGGGAAAAAGGAGCGTGAGGAGCGCATCCGGCGCTATGCGGACGTGTTCGGACTGACCGCCGATCTGGCGCAGCCCCTCAGCGAGTATTCCCACGGCATGAAGCAGAAGCTCGCCATCATTTCAGCGCTGCTGCACGAACCGAAGCTGATTTTGATGGACGAACCGTTTGTCGGCCTTGATCCCACGGCGGCATATCAGCTCAAGACCATTATGCGGGAGCACTGTGACCGCGGCGGTGCGATCTTCTTCTCGACGCATGTGCTGGAGGTCGCGGAAAAGCTCTGCGACAAGGTCGCCATCATCAAGGGCGGACGCCTCATCGCCTCCGGCACGATGGAGGAGGTCAAGGGCGACCAGTCGCTGGAGGACGTGTTCCTGGAGCTGGAGGGCGAAGGCAATGTTTAAGTCGCTGCTGAAAACGCGCCTGGCCGCCTTCGGCGCGTATTATTCCGGAGCCGCCAGAAGGCGCGGCGGAAAGAAGAAAAAGAGCGGTACCGGCTCGAAGGTACTGTATGGGCTGCTGATGGTCTACTGCTTCGTCGTATTCGTCGGTATGTTCTTCGCGCTGTTCTCCACGCTGGCCGGGGCCTTCGGCGGAACGGACTTCGCGTGGCTGTATTTCACGCTTTACGCGCTGATGTCCTTTGCGCTCATGTTCATCGGCAGCGTCTTTATGGCCAAATCGCAGCTTTTTGAGGCGCAGGACAACGAGCTTCTGCTGGCCATGCCGGTGCCGCCGCGGTACATCCTCGGCTCCCGGATGGTCGCGCTGGCGATCTACAACGCCGTGTTCCAGCTCATCGTGGCCATCCCGGCGCTGGCGGCGTGGTGCGTCAGCGGGTATGCGACGGCGGCGGGCGTGATCGCATTTTTGCTGCTGCTTCCGGTGCTGAATCTGTTCACGCTGGCGGTGACGTGCCTGTTTTCATGGCTGCTGTCGCTGCTGACGAGCCGGATACGCAATAAGAATCTGGTGACGATGCTGTTCTCGCTGCTGTTCTTCGGCGCGTATTTCGTCGTGATCGGACGTGCGAACGAGTATGTGGCGGAGCTGGCGGCCAGCGGCGCAAAGATCGCAGATGCGCTGGGCGGCGTTTCGCCGCTGGTCTGGCTGGGCGAGGCGATGGTCGGCGGCAATGTCCCCGCGCTGCTGGGGTCGCTTGCGCTCCTGCTCGTTCCGTTCGTGCTGGTCTATGCGCTCCTGTCGCGCAGCTTCATCGGCATCGTGACCATGAAGCGCGGCGCGGCAAAGAAAAAATATCAGGAACGCGAGCTGAAAACGGCCAGCGCAGGGGCGGCGCTGGTACGCCGGGAGGCGGCGCGCCTTACCTCGAGCGCGGCGTATATGATGAACGCGGGCCTCGGCGTCGTGTTCTGCGCGGCTGCGGCTGCGTTCCTGATCTTCGGACGCGGAAGGGTGCTCGGAATCGTGGAGGCCATGGGGCTGAGCACGGACACGCTGACGGCCATTGCGGCGCTCGTGATCGGGTATTTCCTGTCTACGATGGTTTTCTCGGCCTCGTCGGTCTCTCTTGAGGGAAAGAATATCTGGATCGTGCGTTCCGCGCCGGTTTCGTCGGCGGAGATCCTGATGGCGAAGCGGCGGCTGCATCTGCTGATCGCCGTTCCGGCGGCGCTGCTTCCGGCGGCGGCCTCGGCGAGTGTGATCGGCGTGAACGCGGTGTTCACGGCGCTGTTTGCCGCGGCGTTCGCGCTGGTGACGGCAGATATCGGACTGGTCGAGAATCTGCGGCACCCGAACCTGACGTGGATCAACGAAATGCAGCCCGTCAAGCAGGGCGCGGCGGTGATCCTCACGATGCTCATCCTGATGGGTATGCTTCTGGTGCCGACGCTCCTGTACATCTTCCTGCTCTCCGGCTCGGATGTGCGGCTGGTGCTGGGCGGCTGCGCGGTCGTGTTTTTCGGTCTGGACCGGCTGCTCGTACGCTGGCTCCGGACGAGCGGCGTCCGCCGCTTCGAGGAGCTGGGCTGAGCCTGCGGCGAAAATCAACAAATTTCCGCGCGAAGGCTTGCGAACCGGCGCGATATCGTGTATAGTAAAGATGCTCGCTTCCAATGCGCGAAGCGGGCATCTCTCTGCGTATGACACGAAATTCTGGAAGGGGAGTCGGGAGCATGAAATACATTGCGATCTGCGGAACGGTCGGCTCCGGCAAGACGACCCTTCTGCGTCGTCTGACACAGCGGCTGGGAGACCGCGCGGCATGGCATGAGGAGCGGCCGCAGGACAATCCCTTCATCACCGACTACTACGCGGACACGAAGCGCTGGACCTTCCACGCGCAGGTCTCGTTCCTGTCGCTCTACTTTGACCGGCCGAAATGGCGTGAGGAGACGGCGGAGCTGTTTTTCTTCGACCGCTGCTTCCTTGAAAATCTGGTCATTGCGCAGTACCGCCGCGATCAGGGCGACCTGACCGAGGACGAGTACCAGACGCTCTGCCAGTTGGCAAACGGCGTTTCGGCGCTGATGCCGCGCATCGACAAGTATATCTATCTCGACTGCTCGATCAACACCATTCTCGAGCACATCCGAGGCCGTGGACGGGACTATGAGGACGAGCTGGACCTCATGTATGTCTATGAGCTGAAGGCACTCTACGACGAGTGGGCCAAGACGCTCCCGCCGGAGCGGACGCTGGTCGTCCACATGGACGACGGCGAATACGATCTTGAGAAGATCGTGAAATTCATCGAAGCGTGAACTGCGGTAAAATCCCCGTTCTGCAAGGATTATTTCCCAAAATACTCTTGACAACAGCGGATTATGTGGTAAAATTAAACAGGATAAGAGAAAATGCGAAAGGGGTATTTCTATGAAAAAGTTTCTTGCATTGTTCTTGATCTGTGTGCTCGTGGTCAGTATGCTGTGCGTTGGCGTTCTCGCCGCTGACACGCCCAGTCCGGAAGGCCAAGTCGAACCGCCTCATACCGATACGCCGGAACAGTCTCCCCAGACTGGCATTGGCGGCAGCCTTATGGTCGTGGTTTGCGTGGTCGTTGCCGCGATGTTTGTTGCAGTCATTTCTCTGAAGAAGGTTTCCGTGATTTGATTCACCTGTGCCGCAGAAAGGACGCGGCGAAACGCGGCTGCCGGAGTCACCGGCAGATAGACCCGCAGCTTTGCGTCTGACATCTGCGTCATACACATATCAGGCACGCAGCATCCCGCTATGACGGTTTCGTCGTAGCGGGATTTTTCTATTTGTGCAGCGGAAAGCAGCGGCACAGCCGGACGGCGGGCCTTTGCGCGGCATCAGGCGGTTTTCCTCGCGGTATACAGGTATTTCCGCGGCAGCGCCGCTTTCCTCGCGATACGCACGCTAGTCCTGCGGAAGAGCGGCTTATGCAGCACAAAGACTCCTCGCGCCGGTCAGATTTTCAGCGCCCCCGGCGCGCGATGGCGCTGTTGGGGCCGCGCATTTGCGCCACCGGGCGCTTGGATAAATGAAATGGCGGAGAAGTGCGCTGCACTTCTCCGCCAAGGTCTATTCCGATCAATACCAGCCGAACATGCCGCAGGTCAGCGTCCGCGTCGTGCCGTAGACCGTCGTGCCGTCCAGAGTGACCCAGTACGGCGTGATCTCCAGCGACGCGCCTCTGCGCAGGCCACTCACGTCGTATTTCAGAACGGCAAGCTTTGCGTTCCGGCTCACGCTGCTGAACAGAAAGCGTGCCGTATAGATCCCATAGCGGGAGCTGACGCTTGCGGCGGGGATTTCCACGCCATTGATCACAAAGCCCGTCTGCGCGTAGTCCTCGCTGTCCAGCGCGGACATGAGCTGAAGCTCGCGGCTGCTCAGCCAGCGCTGCTCGACGTACTTCATTTGCAGGTAGGCGTCGCTGACGTACTTTGCGTAGACCGTCATGTCTGCCTGAACGTCGCTGAGCTGTGCAGGCTCGGTGCAGGCCTCGTCCGCGAACCAGCCTGCGAAGCGCATTCCATCCGCGCCGGTGTATTCAAGCTTGCCCGTCAGGTCTCCGCGTTCGAATGTCTGCTCACGAACATCGCCGTTGTCCACGACCGTGACCGTAACGGTCTCCGGCTCGACCGGCGTATCCGGCTCTGCGATGATCGAACAGGTGTCAAGGAGCGTCAGCATGGCCGCCTGCGCTGCTTCCACGGCCTCTGCTCTGGAAATATGCTGCGCATCGTCCGCGATCTTGCCGATCTTCGAGTACTTCGGGTCGGTGTCGGGGCCAATGCCCTCATATCTACAGGTGCGCGTCGCCGTGCCGGTGACCTTTACGCCGTCCATGGTGATCCAGTAGGGGGTGAAGGTGATCTCAGTACCCGCTTCCGTCCAGTACTCCTTCGGGACCTCGAGGCAGGTCAGATAGCCGCTCAGATTGCCGAAGGTTTCGGAGTTGGCGGTGAGATGCCATTCCGTGCCGTTCGTGAATCGGACATAGAGATTTGCATAGGCGCTTCCGCCGAGCGTTACATCCGCTTCCTCGACCGATCTCAGCACGATCGGCTGACCGTTCGCAGTCGCTTCAAAGCCGGCTTCCCGGTAGTTCAGGCCGTCCACAACGCTCATGAGGTAGAAGCCGATGACATCGACCGTCGTCGCGTCCTTGTGCTTGCTGAGGCTGAGGCTCTTCGGCTGGAGATAGGCGTCGGAGACCTCACGGATATAATAGGCCTTACCAGCCTCCGGCGTGAAGCTCAGTGCGTTTTCAGGCCCGCTGTAGGTAACAGGCTGCGTGTAGGTCGCGTCGAGGAATGCGCCGCCGTAGAGGAAGCCTTCCTTGACCTTCTTGGTCAGGTCGAAGTCCGTCGAAACGTCCAGCGTCTCGGTCTCGCCGTTGCTGCCGTGTACAAGCGTGAACTGGCCGCCCTCGTTGATTACGACGGTCGTGAGCGTCATGCTGTACTGTTGGCCGTCAAGCTCCTCCCAGGAGAACGTCCAGGTGAGGTTGGCCGTGCCGAAGCCGCCGCCGAGCTTGACCGCGCCGTTTTCAAAGTATGCCACGTCCTCTTTGTCAGAGGTACAGGTGAGCGTCTGGTTCTGGCCGTAGGTATAGCCGGTGTAGAGGAGGCTCTGCACATTCGTGCTGCCATCCGTCGTGAACGCGGTCGTGTTCTTCACGACTGCGTTGGCCTTAGTCGTTTCCACATTCAGAAGATCGTCCGTCAGGATGAAATCAAAGGGAACGACGGTACCGGCCGCGCCGTTGCTAAAGCGCTTTTCCGTCTCGGCTGCGGTCAGGGTCGTATGTACGCTGTCCACGCTGCTGAGATAGGTGATCGTGCCGTTGCCGTTCTCGCCGCCCTTATAGCCGACGCTGCCGTCAGTGTTATAGACGCGGAAATGACCGCCCTGCGTTGCGTAGCTGTTGTTTTTAAGAGCCTCGCCCCATGCGAGATACTTGTCGCCGGCTACGGAGCCAGCTGCACCGAGATGCATGGACAGCTCCCACGGATCGCTGCTCCAACGGTCGGAAGAGGTATTGCCTTCGGTATACCACTCGTCCGAACCGCCGTCCGCAAAGCTGTGCGCGGGCTGTCTGTCGCGCAGTCCTGCGTCAAACTCCGATACAGTTCCAAGCTTAAACGGGTAATAGAATGAGAGAAAACGATTAAAGTGGCTGTCCTGCCAGTAGATGCGCGTACCGTAGCCGTAGCGCCGCCAGACGGCAATGCTCTGGTCAACATTCTTTGCCGCGACATACGGTGCGGCGGAAGTGCCGCGCTGGATGGTCGAAGTGACGTCGCCAAGCTCATTGTAAGCGTTTCCGCGCTTACAACCCGTTTGCCTATTCGGATAATCACTGGTATCAATTTCATCGTCAAAGCGGGTGTCCGTCGCAAGCAGATGCACGGCTGTCTGCTGACCGGCGGTATCCTTGACCTTGCTGCCGGAGTTGCTGGCGATCATCCAAAGGCCGTTCGTCGGCGCTTCGTTGGTCGCGACCCAGAGGCCCTTCACACTGGCCTCGTTTGCGGCAGGCGTTGCGTCCGCAGCCTTGAACCAGCTGAGCGGAATGAGGTCGGCTTCCAACTGCATACCTACCGGCGAGGGATGCGCGTAGTCGGTTGTATAGGCTTCTGCGATCTTGCCCTTTTGGAAGGTGACACCGTCGATCACGACATCTGTACCGACCGCGTCCGAGAAGGGCGCATAGCCCGCATACAGGTTCCGATTGTCTGCAAGCCACTGATTGACCTTCAGACGGATGTTGTTGGCATTTGTCGCCATCTCAGCGGTCCATTTCAGGGATTTATTGCGCGTGTAGTTCAGAAGCGGGTTGATATCCGAGAAGTAGAGCTGGATATTTGTGCCGTTCGTCTGGTTATAGCTGTTGACCTGATCGATCAGGTTCTGGAAGCCGCCGATGATCTGCTCCGCCGTCGGCTGGTAGCCGTCCGGACGGGTGCCGCTGCCGTTGAACCATTCCTTCAGATCGGGAAGCAGGGGATGGAGAATGTCGTTTGCGCCGATCTTGACGAAGATCTTCTGAACGCCCGCGACCTCAAGCGCATCCATCTGGAAGCGCGTTGTCAATGCCGCGCCCTCCAGCGGGCCTTGGAGCTTTCCCGCGCCATCCTGAAGCAGCTCGTTGCCCTTGATGGCGGAGGAGACGACGGAGACGTTGCGAACGCCGTTTTTCTGAAGGTTATCCTGAAGCATATTCGGGATAGAGTTGGTGATGGTGGAGTCGCCGATAAACACGGTCGTGTAGGTATCCGCGCTGGCCATTACGTCGATCTCCTGCAAAAGCGGCAGAAGGTTATAGTCGCCCTCGCCGTTATTGATCGAAACAAGGTTTGCCGCGTTGCCGATGAGACTCAGATTCAGATCGTTTGTGACATCACCGCTCTGAAACCATGCGGAACCGCCGGTCAAAGCAAAGTCACGAACATTTTTCGCGGAAGTGCAATAGATGTTGACGATCAGAGAGCTTCCTTCGGGGATCGCATTCGGGAAGGAGAAGAAAACATCCTGCGTTGCCTTGGTGGCAATACTGAAGCTCGATTTGCCATCAGATGTCTTTGCGCTCACGGTCGTGCCGCTGGCCTGTCCGCTCAGGCCTTCCGAGCCTTGCAGGCCGATCGTGACTTTGTCGATCGAAAGCGAACCGGTGCCATAGTAATTGGTCAGCGTCATGCGGAAATCCTTGCCGCCGAGCTGCGTCGGAACCTGAATACGGAACGTTCCGCGTCCGCTTGCTGCAAGCGAGCTGATAGAGCTGATTGCCTTTGCCGCCTGACTGTCTTCTGCTGCGTTCAGGACGCTTCCATGCCATGCTGCGACCCAGTGCTCTGACGATCCGTCTGCGGATGCCTGCGGCGCCAGGAAAAGCGCCATCGAGCAGAGCATTGCAAAGCAAAGCAGCAGGGACAATACCTTTTTCATCTGTTTCATGTTTTCTCTCCTCTGTCTGTTTGGGTGTTCGCTTCGGCTACTCCTTTGGAACGATCAGATAGCCGTCGTTTTGCAGCTTCCCGAAGAAAGCCGTCAGCGCATTGTGCGCCTGTTCCGCGCTGATATGGAAGGTTTGGATGGCCTGCTGCTCGATCTGCGCGAGGTCGAGCCGTTTTTCAAAGAGCTGCCAGAACCATACGCCGGTCTCGTTGAGGTTTTTGACGTATGGGACCTTGCCTCTTGCTTCGCCCGTGGCGATGAGCAGATGCTCGTCACAGACGGTCTCCAGCAGCACGCCGGGCTGGATAGCATATTTCATAGCTGCGTCAGCTCCTTTGACAGGGTATCGCGGCAAAGCTCCGCAGCGGCGCTGTCGCCGCGGTTTTGCAGCAGCCAGAGCGGCGTCCGCTCCAGAAGTGCCTGCTCCAGCGCGCACGCGCGGCGGACGCTGTCCGCGTCGCGGCGGGTGATGAGCAGCTGCGTGAACAGGCAGCCCGCCGCTTCTCGCGGCGTCATACGGCGGATTCGGTTTTCCGCCGCCTTTTCCAGCAGAATGATCCCGCCGAGCGGACCGGAAAAATACTGCTGCATCCCCTCCTTGCCGTACCACGGCGAGGGATGGACGGTGATCGCACCCTCCGGGGGAATTTCCAGAAGAGGCTTGTCGCCGTTGAGCAGGCGCAGCTCCTCGCCGTAGCGCAGCTTCCAGCGCAGATAGTGCGTCGTTTTCCCGGCTCCGCTCGGGCCAGTCAGAAGCCAGACACGGCCCCGCCACTCGAACGCCAGCGCATGGAACACGAGCCGATCGAACGGCAGCAGCGCGTCGGAAACGCGCGGACAAAGCTCCATCATTTCCGCGTAGGCTGCACCGCCCTCCGGATACCACGCGGCCGCGCGCACCAGCTCGTCCGGTGAAATGGCCGCAAAGGCCATGGGCGGTTCTTCGGAGGCGAAGGGCGCAAAGACGAAGCGGTATTCGTCATGCTGCAAGCCGATCTCCATGGGAAGGCCCGCCAGTTTTACCGATATCTTCATATAATTCCGATTGAAAGCAAAGTAGCGGAGAGATGTAACATCCCTCCGCTGCTTTATTTTGCTTATCCTACATCTACGATCGTTCCGTCGTCCGCGACGGTAGCGACCTGACCATCCGGCAGGATGGTGTTGTAGAGGCCGTCGCCGACCTTTTCAATGACGCCCTGACTCGGGTTGGTCGGGAAACCGGTCTGGTCTCCGACACCGGGCAGCACATCACCGATCACAGGTTCCACAAACTGATTTTCCATAGGGTGCTCCTCTCTTTACATCAGGCCGAAGCGGCCATAGGTCAGCGTCTGCGTCGTACCGTAGACAGTTGTTCCATCGAGCGTGACCCAGTACGGCGTGATCTCAACGGTATCGCCGTAGCGAAGATCGCTGGTGCCGTAGGTGTAGCTCACAAGGGTGTTATCCTCACGAACCGTCGAACCGTACAGGAAGAATGCGGTGTAGGCATCCTTCGTGATGGGGCAGGAGACTGCCTTGCCGTCGATCACGAAACCGGCCTCCGCATAGTCGGTAGAATCCAGCGCAGCATAGAGCTTGACGTTCCGGCTGCGGAAGAGACCGACGTTTCTGTAACGGAGCGTCAGATAGGTGTCGCTGACGTACTTGGCGTAAACGTCCATATCGCCCTGCACGTTTTTCAGCTCAGCGGCTGCGGTGCTTCTCTCGTCGAGGAACCAGCCCGCGAAGCGCATACCGTGCATACCGGCGCTGACCAGACGGGAGGAGATGTCCTCACCGGCCTCGGCCGACAGCGTGTAGACGCTGCCGCCGTCATAGACGGTCACGCTGAACTGCTTTGCAGGCTCGACCGGATCGACCGGAGTAACCGGATCAATCGGATCGATAGGAACGACCGGATCAATCGGATCAATCGGATCGACCGATGCGGAAGGCGCGTTTTCGCTGCCGTCAACGGCGACGTTGCCGCAGGCGGTCAGAAGCATCTGAACAGCCGTATTGGCGGGCATGATCGTGGAGCCGCTTTCTGTTTCGGCAATCTTTTTGACCACCCGGCTGCCCGGGCCGTCAGACTGACAGGTACGGGTCGTCGTGCCGGTGACCTTCATGCCGTCGAGCGTGATCCAGTAGGGCGTAAAGACGACTTTCTGATCCTTGGCTGCCCAAGCGTCGCTCGGCACGGAGAAGCAGGCCAGATAGCTGCTTGCGCTCAGCGGCTTGAACACTCCCTCGCCGGGCTTGTAGGTATCGCTGGAGCCGTTCGTGTAAACGGTGGTCAAAGACGTGTAGACATTGCTGCTGCCGCCCTCCAATGCTACGGGGGTATCTTCACCGACGTCTGTGATCGAAATGGAGTTGCCGCTGCCGTCCGTCACGTCGAAGCCGGCGGACTGATAAAACAGGCGGTCAACGCCGGTCAGCAGGTAGAAGCCGATCACGTTGGGCTGGCCGCCGATGGTCTTGGACAGGCTCAGACTCTTGGGGACAAGATAGTCCACCGGAGCTTCCCAGATGTAATAGGTCGCGCCGCTTTGCGGATGGAAGCGCTTCGCGCTTTCCGTGCCGTAGCTCCACGGGGTCGTGCATTCCTTGTTGGAGAAGCTGCCGCCGTAGAGGTAGCCGTTCGGAACCTTCGTGGTCAGATCGACCGTTGCGGTATTATCCGTAATGCGGACACGGTTAGCCGCATTGACGGCCGCTGGGTCAGCGATTACTGCGTTGGACAGATCGCCGGTGTAGACGGGCTGGCCGTTATCGCCCATCCGGACATGAACGATCTCATAGTACGGGTAATCGACCGTCGGCACGGGGAACGGCGCAACAGACTTGCCATCAACATAGACGCCGGTGTTTTCTGCGTCGTTCGTCGGGAGGTCAAGGCCCCAGCACTTTTCGTCGATGGGCTTGATGGGGATTCGAAGAACGATCTTCTTGCCGCCGGGCTGGCCGTTGTGCGAGCCGACCCAGTTCGCGGAATAATCAAAGCCCGTTACCGTGATGGTTTTACCGACAACATCTGCTTTGTATTGATTAGGATTGTTGTCATTGCTCCACGCCGTCGGGTTGCCGTCAGCGTCGATGGCGGTGCAGGTCTCGGTGTGAACCTCAATCTTACGCGAGCCATCCACGCTTTCATCCAGATTAAAGTAATCGGAGATGGTGTCCTTGAGGACGGTCGTTGCCGTCAGCGTGACGCTTGCGCCGCCGATCTCCTGACTGATCGTCTGGAAGATGCTCGTCAGGTCAACACTGGTTGCCGCCGTGCTGTAGTACTTGGTGGAAACCGATGCTCCTCCGCTCGTCAGGCTCGTCGCGTTCGGATAGTTGGAGGAAACATAGTTCATGTAAGTGGTCGGGTCAGTTTTCGGCGTGGTGCTGAAGCAGCCGACCGTGAAGATCGTGGTTCCGCTGTCTTTGAGGGCCTTGGCTGCGGTGATCGCGCCGTTAGCAACCGCAGTTTCAAAGGAGTTGCCGCTTGTCGGCTCACCGTCGGTGAACATAATGGCGACCTTTTTGCGGCTGCTGTCTGTGCTTGCCAGAACGGTCTGCGCGTGCTGCATACCGAAGTCTGCCCGTGTTGCGCCGCTTGCCAGCAGGGAATCGACTGTAGTTTTCAGAGTGCTGGCGTTGTCGTTTACATTTGTCAGGTCCTGAACGATCTGAGAATAGTTCGACCAGCCACTATCTGTGTTGCTCGAATCATATCTCTCATCGCCGATTGTGTCTTTCTTATCGCCTGCAAACTTGATGATGGAAATGCGATTCGGATGCGCAGGGTCAGAAGCCGCATTTGCAGTGTCAATAAAGCGCTTTACTGCAATCTTCAAGGCATTCAGCTTTGTGATATAAATATCACCACTGCCATACGATGAATTTGCAACGTTTGCCCACTCTTTATCCTTATTAAGGTACTGCCATTCGCCGCCGCTATACCGCATGGGCGTGTATCCCTTCCCGTGAGTCCAAAGGGTAACAGAGTGGAGCAGATATGTGCCTTCTGCTGCACCATAAACTGTATCCAAATCATTCAGGTCATTTCTATTTGTGACCTTGATGAAGCTGTCGCTCTCTTTATATGCCCAATACCAGCCAATATCAGTCCAGCTATATTGTTTCAGCTCTTCCATCGAGCCGGAAACGTCGAGCACCAGCGCGATATCGACCGGCTGGGCGACGATCTGCGTCTGGCTCTCGCCGGTGACGTAGGCTTCGAGCGTCAGATAGCCAGTCTCTTCATTATATTCCTTATGCGTTTTGATGCCGCCGGTCGTGCCGTCGTTCTCCGCCGCGCTTGCTGTAATCGGTATCACGGACAAAATCATAATAACAGCCAGCAAAAGAGATAACATACGTTTTGCTTTTGTCATTGCCTTTTCCTCCTCATATGACTATTTTCCCAGATAGGTGGCCGCGGCTTCCAGCTCTCCCACAAACCGGAAAACGCGTAAGGGAACTCCACCCCATTCGTATAGTAAATATTACCACACTGCATCCCGCTTTTCAAGAGCTTTTTCGTATTTTACATAATAAATTTTTATCCATGGCGTCCCAGTTTTCTTCCGTCAAATCCGGCATTTTCCGCCGTATAGGGTTTGACTTACCTT
>ERZ1032473.61-NODE-61-length-29984-cov-14.643556_pt1 | contig 29984 bp, 26 predicted proteins | sample MGYA00518734_ERZ1032473 | MGnify/ENA primary metagenome ERZ1032473 (study PRJEB33719, sample SAMN04261339) | wastewater metagenome | biome: periurban shantytown; feature: human; material: feces | host: Homo sapiens | place: Peru: Lima | collected 2013-01-23 ...
CTTTTTTGCCCTATTTTTCACCTTTTTTTATGCCTACTACAACTTGTGCTAATATTACATTCACTCCCCAAAATAGCGGCAGTCTTCTCGGCCTATACGTAAAGGAGCGGACGCCTGACGGCGTCCGCTCCGGATCTCTGTGACAAAATGCTGTTATTCGGCGTCCTCGATCAGGCCGTAGCCTCCGTCGGTACGCTTGTAAACGACTGCAAAAGCGCCGTTGTTATCCTCGTCACGGAAAGCAAAGAAGCTGTGCTCCAGCAGATTCATTTGAAGAATGGCCTCCTCACGGGTCATGGGCTTCATGTTGAACTTCTTGTTGCGGACGATCACAAACGCGCCCTCCTCCGGCTCCTCCGGTGCAAACGAGGTCACGTCCGGCTCGCGCGTGAAAGCGTCCTGGCGCAGGCGTCTTGCGAGGCGAGTCTTATTCTTGCGAATCTGGCGCTCGATGGTCGCCACAGCCGCGTCGATGGATGCAAACATATCGGAAGTGCTTTCGCTTGCGCGGAAGTAGGTGTTGGCTGCATGGACCGTGATCTCCACGTTATTACGGTTTTTTTCCACGCTGAAGGTAACAAGAGCGTCCGCGTCGTCTCCGAAGAACCGTTCCAGCTTCATGACCTTTTTCTCGGCATATTTGTGGACGTTTTCCGGAAGGCTTACTTTCTTTTCGGTATACTGAAATCTCATATTCGCCGCTCCTTTCGTATTGGACCTGTTTCAGAGGTTTCCCTCTGCGCATAGTATAACACTTTTTTGCCTCCGATGCAACAAGCGCAGCTGCCGGAGCAGTAAACTTTCTGTGAATGCGTTCAGCCGAGCATATCCATCAGCTGCTGCAGGCTGACGCTGAACAATTTTGCGATCTGCATGAGATTCCGGATGCTGATGCTTTTCTTCTTTCCGTTCAGGATCGAGCGCAGGATCCCCGCGTCCATCCCGACCTCTCTGGCAAATTCCGCCGCCGTGAGCTGATGCTCTTCCATCCATTGCGTGAGAATGCGCGCAGCCTGTTCATACGTTCGCATCGTTTTCCGGCTGCTTCTTTTCCAGCAGTCCGCTCAGGATCCCCTGATAGATCTGGTCAGCTCTCGTGCGGAAGGCCTTTGCCAGCGCGCGGGCCTGCTGCTGCGTCGGCGCCATCAGCTCCAGCCGCATGATCGCCCCGGTCTCGTCGTTCAGCTCCAGCACGACAGAGTAGTCGCCCCCATCCTTCGGCACGATCTCCGTGTTGATGAACTGATCGATCTTTTCCTCCTTGTTAAAGCGTTCCACGGCTGCTTTTGCCCGCTGCATGACGGGGTAGGCGATGCCGTCCTCGGTAACGGCCTCTGCTTCTCTTCCCTTCTGGGTAATGACGAAGCGATCCTTTTCGATCTCCGCCAGATGGCCGGAGTCCACCATCTGCGGCACGGCCACGCTGAGATCAAAGTAGCTCAGTCGGTCGTCCTGAAAGCACAGTTCATATATCTTCTGCAGGCTCATCGGGTAAGCCGCCTTGGATGCGACGAACAGGATCAAAAGCTTGACGTCCAGCATATCGCGGATGAAGCCGTGTCCCTCCATAAACAGCACCTTGCCTTTCCGGGTCTGCCGCAGTCCGCGCAGTGCGCGGAAATATCTTCCTGCGGCAGGCTGATTTTCCGTCATTATATCACAGCTCCACCGTCAAAAACAAGCGTTTCCGGAATTCGTTGCATCTTTTCCGGGAAATCGTTGCACATTTTGGGAGGATTTACAGCTTGCAATCTGCCAACCTCTGGCGTAAAACGGAAAGCAAGGAGGTAATACCAATGAAAAGAAAAATCATCACACTTCTGACAGCGCTGGTCGTTTTCGCCTGCGCAGCCATCCCGGTCTCCGCAGCCGGCTTCTCTGAGAGCTTCTGCGGCACGCGCCTGTGGTGCTGGATCCCGTCCTGCGTGCAGCCGTCCTGCCCGTCCGAAACGCCGGATACGCCGGCGCAGCCCGGCATTCCCGAAACGCCCGAGCAGCCGGACGATCCCGGCAGCGTGCCCGGCGTTCTGGCCTATGAGCAGGAGGTCGTCCGGCTCGTCAATGCCGAGCGCGCCTCCTATGGCCTGCCTGCGCTTTCGATCCGTGCAGACCTCTGCCAATACGCCCGCGTCAAGTCGCAGGACATGCACGACAGCGGCTATTTCAGTCACACCAGCCCCAACTACGGCTCGCCCTTCGATATGATGAAGTCCTTCGGCATCACCTATAGCCATGCCGGAGAGAACATCGCCATGGGCTATTCCACGCCTGAGGCCGTCGTAAGCGCATGGATGAACTCCGAGGGGCACCGCGCCAACATCCTCTCCGCGTCCTATACGGAGCTTGGCGTCGGCTACGTCGCCGACGGCGGCTACTGGACGCAGTGGTTCGTCGGGTAAGGAAGCCTGCTTCCTTTCATACAGACAGATACATACCCGATTCTCTTTACCGCTCCAAAAGAGCGGTTTTCTTTTTCCCATTCCGCATGTATCCCGCATACAATGGCGCAGGAAAGAAGGGATGTCATGCTCAGACGCATCAGTATACTCGGCGGCGACCTCCGGCAGCGCTGGCTGGCGGAGGAGCTGCGCCAATGCGGCTTTGAGGTCGCCGTCTATCAGGTGCCGGAGCTGGAAAACACCTTTTCCAGCCTCCAGCAGACCGTAAAAAGCGCGCAGGCGCTGGCGCTTCCCATGCCCGCGCTGACAAAGGACGGCTGGATACGCGCCGACCCGCAGCCGCTCCCGCTCATTCCGGTCCTGGAATCGCTTCGGCCCGGAACATTCGTATTCGGCGGGCCGTTCACCTCCGCCGCAGAGACCCTTGCGCAGTACCCCGTCCAGCTCTCCGACTATACGCTCTCCCCGGCGCTTGCCGCCGGAAACGCCGTCCCGACGGCGGAGGGCGCGATCCAGCTTGCCATGGAACGCCTGCCCATCACGCTTTCCGGGAGCCGCTGTCTTGTGATCGGCTTCGGAAAGATCGGAAAGGCGCTCAGTCTGCGCCTGCGCGGTCTGTGCGCAGAGGTCACGGTCAGCACCCGCCGCCCGGAGGACTGTGCGCTTGCCGAGGCGCTCGGACTGCAAAGCGACCGCACCGGCGTCTATTTTCGCGGCCTGCGGCAGTACGACTGCGTGTTCAATACCGTCCCCGCACCCGTCCTTCTGGAGGAACATATCGCCGCGCTGCGTCCGGACTGCCTGATCGTCGATCTGGCCTCCGTGCCGGGCGGTCTCGCGCCCGGCCTGACGCCGCCGGAGCGTCCCGTCTACCTGACCGCGCCGGGCCTTCCGGGCCGGGTCGCCCCGGCGTCCGCGGCAAAGCTTTTAAAGGAACATATTCTCCGCACCCTCACTCCGTGACCCGAAAAGGAGGCATTTATGGAAAACATCACGCTGGGCTTCGCCATGTGCGGGTCCTTCTGTACCTTCGATCCCGTCCTGACCGCTCTGGAAGCGCTCAAGGCGCAGTACCCGGACATTATCCCGATCCTGTCCCCGGCCAGCGCCTCGACCGATACCCGTTTCGGGACGGCGGCGCATTTCCGCAGCCGTCTGGAATCGATCTGCGGCCATAATGTATGGGACGCGATCGCGCAGGTCGAGCCGATCGGGCCGAAGAAGCTGCTCGACGCGCTGATCGTCGCCCCCGCCACTGGCAATACGCTCGCCAAGCTCGCCTGCGGCATCGCGGATACGCCGGTCACGCTGGCCGTCAAGGCGCATCTGCGCAATGAGCGTCCCGTCATTCTCGCCGTTTCCTCCAACGACGCGCTGGCCGCGAACGCGGAAAGCATCGGCAGGCTTCTCGCCCGCCGGCACCACTACTTCGTTCCCATGCGTCAGGACGCGCCGCACAAAAAGCCGCGCTCCGTCGTCGCAGATTTCTCTCTGCTCCCGCAGACGGTCGAGGCCGCGCTCCGCGGCGAACAGCTCCAGCCGATCCTGCTCTGACAGACAAATATCCCCGGCATGACCGCGTCATGCCGGGGAATTTTCTCTGCGTTATTGGATATGGACGTGATTGTTGATGTGATCGATGCAGTAGCAGTAATAGCCCTTGCATTTTGAGCAGTACCGGAACTCCAGATTCGGATATTCCGTATCCGTCCGGCCGCAGACGGTGCATTTGTGCCGATAGGGACGTTCGCCGGTCTTGCTCTGATAGCCGTTCGCCCAGTTCGGATTGGGGCGTGCGTGCGGCTGACGGGGCGCCTTCCGTCTCGGGCTGGTCGTGAACACGTTCCGGATGTCGCTGCCGAAGAAAAGGAAGTAGTTGAGCAGCGCCAGCAGCGGGAACAGCCATGCCAGCGAATACGGGTTGGACAGATAGGTGCTCACCACGCTCAGCGCCGTGAAGCCGAGATAGACCCACGCCATATATTTCATCTTAATGGGAATAATGAAATAGAGCATGACCTTCGCCTCCGGTGCAATGGTCGCCACCGCAAGGAAGAGGCTGATGTTCAGATATTCCGTCGTGGCCTGTCCGCCGAGGAGCAGCGCCGCAAGGTCCATCAGCACAACGCCGGTCAGATAATAGAGGTTGAATTTGAACCGGCCCCAATACTGCTCCAGAATTCTTCCAAACTGATAGAAGCAGAACAGCGACACAAGGCTGAGAAAGAACGACCATCCGCGCGTATCCAGCAGATAGGTGAACACATAGGTAACGAGCCGCCAGACCTGCCCCTTCAGGATCGCGGCGCGGCTGAAGCAGAGGTAGCTGTAGACAAGGTTGCTGGGGTCGATCAGTGAGAACACATAGACCGCCAAATTGCCTATTGCAATGACCAGCATCAGATTCGGGATGCCCTTATCTCTGTTTTTCAGAAAAAAGCGCTCAAAGCGCTTGCGAAGCTCATTCATTTCATTCCCTCCGATCTCCGTTTTATCCTATCAGACCCGCGCCGCAAAGTCTACAGACAAATTGTGAATTCTCTCCAACGCGGCCCGCTTTTTAAGTATGGACAGATTTTCCGGAAAAATAAACGTATTCCGTCTTGACAAAGCCGTTTTTCTCTGTAATAATACAATCTGCGGCAAAATGCCGCAGCAATTGAACACGCCTTATCAAGAGCGACTGAGGGAACGGCCCAATGAAGTCCGGCAACCTGCATCTGCAAGGTGCCAAATCCGGCGAAGTGATCGAAAGATGAGGAAATCGAAATCCGATGCGCTTTGCCTGCTGCAAAGCGCATTTTTTCATTTCCCGGCAAAAGGGAGCGCGCTGCGCTCCGGAAGGAGAGTATTATGAACAAGCACAAGAGAATTTTCACCTCGGAATCCGTGACCGAAGGACATCCCGACAAGATCTGCGACCAGATCTCCGACGGCGTTCTGGACGCCATTCTGGCGCAGGACCCGCAGGCGCGCGTCGCCTGTGAATGCGCGACCACGACCGGCCTCGTTCTGGTCATGGGCGAGATCACCACGAGCTGCTATGTGGACATCGCGGGCATTGCGCGCAATACCATCACCCGCATCGGCTATGACAACGCCGAATGCGGCTTCGACGGCCGCAGCTGCTCCGTCCTGACCGCCATCGACAAGCAGTCCGCCGATATTGCCATGGGCGTGGACGCCTCCTACGACGACGCGGCCCAGACCGGCGCCGGCGATCAGGGCATGATGTTCGGCTTCGCCTGCAACGAAACAAAAGAACTGATGCCCGCCCCCATTTCCTACGCGCACAACCTGACCCGCGCGCTGACTGCCGAACGTAAGAGCGGCAAGCTGCCGTGGCTCCGTCCGGACGGCAAGAGCCAGGTCTCCGTCCAGTACGCAGAGAATGGCTCCGTCGAGCGCATCGATACCGTCGTCGTCTCCACGCAGCATTCCGCCGACGTTTCCATCTCCGATCTGCGTGAGGCCGTGATCGAAGAGGTCATCAAGCCGAATCTGCCCTCCCGCCTGCTCGATGCGAACACGCGCTTCCTCGTCAACCCGACCGGCCGCTTTGTCATCGGCGGCCCCGTCGGCGACTCCGGCCTGACCGGCCGCAAGATCATCGTCGATACCTACGGCGGCTACGCGGCCCACGGCGGCGGCGCCTTCTCCGGCAAGGACCCGACCAAGGTTGACCGCAGCGCGGCCTATATGGCGCGCTATATCGCCAAGAACATCGTCGCAGCCGGCCTCGCCTCCAAGTGCCAGCTGGAGCTGGCCTACGCCATCGGCGTGGCGGAACCTGTCTCCGTGCTGGTCGATACCTTCGGCACCGGCAAGCTCAGCGACTGGCATCTCGGCGAGCTGGTGCGCAAGTGCTTCGACCTCCGCCCGGCCTCCATCATCCAGACGCTCGACCTGCGCCGCCCGATCTATCAGCAGGTCGCGGCCTACGGCCACTTCGGCCGCCCCGAGCTGGATCTTCCGTGGGAAAAGCTCGACCGCGTCGAGCAGCTTCAGAAAAACGCCTAAGCATATAGCCAAAACCGCCGCAGATATCTGCGGCGGTTTTCTGCATCCTATCCGGCAAAGCGCGGCATCCCCTCCGCGGCCAGCGCGTTCTGCTGCCGGTGCAGCATCCGCCGCAGCTGCGGAAGGTCGTTGGAAATGAACTCGAAGGTCAGATATTCCGGCCCGACCCGCTCGATCAGCGCGCGCACGCCCGGACAGGTGAACGGCTTATGCCGGTCGATCCGGAACACATACTCAAACAGCTGGTACGACCGCCCCGCATAGTCCGAAGCCAGCACCGGCGGATTTTTTGCTACGCGACGCATATATGCCCCCGTGACCGACTGATTGAGATGGATTCCCCGGATGAAGCGGCACAGTGCCCCGTGCCGGTCGAGCATATCCTGGATGTACCGAAGTGCCTCCGCCTGTGTGCGCAGCGCGGTATTCGTGTGCATGAGGTGTCCCGTGTCGAGCATGATGCCCTTGTTTTTGTACTCGACGCCGTCCATCAGCCGCGCGGTCAGCTCCGGCTCGGTCATGGTCAGCCCGCTCTCCCACAGGTTTTCCAGCAGCAGCGCCGGGCCGTCCGTCACGCCGTCCATCAGCTCGTTGAGAAACTCGCATACGCCGTCGATCACCTCGCGGCTGGCGTATCCGCCGCGCCCGGTCAGCGTCTGTTCAATTCCGGCGTCCGCCGCGTGAAACACGACATATTCCGCGCCGTATTTTTTTGCGTTCTCAAGGTCTCTCCGGTAGTGCTCCAGAAGTGCCCGCCGCGTCTCTCCGCCATACATCCGGCGCACGTTTTCCATCGTATCCAGCTCGCACAGGCAGGAGTCCATGTCGCCTCTCCAGAAATCGAGCCAGTACGTCAGGCAGTTCATATGCACGCCGGTCACGCGCTCCTTCGGCACGATCCCGCGCGTATCCTCCTCAAAGCACATCAGCTCCACGCCGTCAAAGCCCCGCAGCAGCGCTTCCAGCGCCGCGCGGTCCTCAAAACGGTCAAGGTCGCACGCGCTTGTCGTCAGATTGAATTGTACCTTCATGAAAGCTCCTCCGGCAGGCGCTCAAAGCGCCGCGCATCCAGCAGAACCGGCTTTCCCTCCTCCACAGAGAGCCTGCATGCATACCCGCCGCAGTTCGCCGCGAAGGCGTCGAAATAGGCGATCTCCGGCCTTGCGAGGCGCGACATAAGCGCCATGATCGTCCCGCCGTGTACCACGAAAACGGCCCGCCGCGTTTCCTCCGGCAGCGCGCGGACGCACTCCAGAAAGCCGGCATAGACCCGGTCTGAAAATTCAAGCACCGATTCTCCGTTCGGGCATGGGGCCAGACAGCCCCCATCGACCCATGCGCGATACGCCGGGTCATCCTTCATATCCTCAAAGCTCCGGTCCTCAAAATCCCCGAAATCCATCTCCCGCAGCGCCGGAACGACCGTCTGCTCTGCATCCGGGAAGAGGATGCGCGCCGTCTGCTGCGTCCGCACGAGCGGCGTCACAAAAACGCTCCGGACGCTGCGCCGCGCACCGGCCGCCTTCGCGCCCTCCGCGCCCTCCGGCGTCAGCGGCTGATCGGTGCTGCCGATATAGCGCCGCAGCGCGTTTCCGGCCGTCTGGCCGTGCCGGATCAGATAGATCTGCATGGCAGCTCCCCCTTTATCACCGTCGGAATGCCGCAGACCATCCGCACCACGCATTCCGCGCGCTGCGCGAGCCGGACGCAGAGCCGTCCGACGGCCTCGCGCCCGAGGCGCGTCTCATAGTCGATGGGAATGACGCCGCTTCCGACCTCGCAGCAAAGCACGGCCCGCTTTTCGCAGAGCGGCTCCAGCAGCTCCGGCGCGCCCTTCACATCCGCAAAAACCATTTTCTCCACATGGAAAACGACCGGCCGTTCATCCAGAACGCCGTCCGCCATTTCCTCCGGCGCAAACCCGAGCGTTTGGGCGAAGCTCCGCTTTCCGGAGCCTTCTCCGCCGACGATCAGAACCATACCTCCGCCATCCTTTCCGCAAAAACGTAACCCAAAAGCATCAGCAGCTGACTGAGTGTGATGATGTAGCCCGCAAGGTCGCCCGACATGCCGCCGAACTCCCGCGCTGCCATCCGCCGCAGGCCGAAGAAGCAGCCCGCCGCGATCAGCCCCGCCGCAATGCCTCCCGGCAGCGACAGCGCGCACAGTCCCGCCGTGCAGGCCGCCAGCCATATGCCGAGAAGCCACGCGGCCTTTTTCTCCGCCGCATCCCGGAACGCCGCCAGCAGCCCCGTCTGTCCGGAGCCGGGCAGGACGACGGATGCAAGCGCGCCGAGTGCGCGGGAAAACACCTGCAAAACGCCGAGGAACAGCACCGCGCGTCCGCATAGCTCTATCTCCGTGCAGAGCGCGAAATACGCCGTGAACCATCCCGCCGCATACAGGATCGCAAACGCGCCGGTGTGTGAATCCTTGAGGATCTCGCGCTTGCGCTCCGGCGCGGCGTGGCTCGAAAGCGCGTCCGCCGTGTCGCAGAAGCCGTCGAGATGGATCCCGCCCGAAAGGAGCACCGGCAGCAGCGTCAGTCCCGCCGCATACAGCCCCCTTCCGAAGCCAAGCTCCCGGCTGAGGAGCATCCACACATACAGTGCGCCCGCGATCACCGCGCCGACCAGCGGCAGGCAGCAGAGCATATACCGCATATTTTCCTTTTTCCACTCGACGCGCGGCATGGGTATGACGGAAAACATCAAAAACGCCATTGCCGTCGAGCGCAGAACATCCTTCATTCCGGGAGCGCTCCTTTCAAAATGATCGGGATGCCGCAGACCAGCTCGCAGACCGTGTCCGCCATGTCTGCCAGCGCCGCGTTGATGCGCCCGAGCACCTCGACATACGCCCGCGTCTCCGCGCTGTATCGCTCCGCGTCGCTTCCGACGTCGTTCGTCACGACAATGAGCGTTTCGCTCTGTCCGCGCAGATTTTCCACCCCGGCCAGCACCCGCGCATACGGGTCGCAGACATTTCCCGTCTCGTCAAACATTTCATTCGCTGTCAGATTGCAGACGCATTCCAGCAGCGTCGTCCCGCATGCCGGAAGCGTCAGCTTTTCCATTTCCGTGTAGCATTCGAAGGTCTCAAACCCCTTTCCGGCCCGCATTTTCCGGTGCCGCTCGACCTTCTCCATGCCGCCCTCGCCATAGGGCTTCATCGCCGCGATATAATAGCGCGGCAGCGGTCTTTCCATGCAGAGCCGCTCCGCAAAGGAGCTTTTCCCGCAGCCGGAGCCGCCCGTCAGCAGGATCATCATCGCCGGTCGCCCTTCTGGACGGTGTACTGTCCCACACCCGCGTCGGCAAAGCCCGCCGAATCGCGGTAGACCGCCAGCGCCATATCGAGCAGCGGCATCATGCACACCGCACCCGTTCCTTCGCCAAGCTTCAGCCCCGCGTCAAGGACGGCGTGAACGCCCAGCTCCTGTAGGATCTGCCTTGCCGCAGGCTCCGCCGAGCAGTGGCTTGCCAGCATCGCGCACCGCGCGTTCGGGCAGAGTCTCGCCGCAAGGAGCGCCGCGACGGAGCTGATGAGTCCGTCGATCAGCACTGGCACGCGGTACAGCGCGCCGCCGAGGAAGATCCCCGTCATGCCCGCGATGTCGAAGCCGCCCAGCTTGCACAGAACGTCCATCGGGTCGGCCGCGTCCGGGCGATTCACCTCGATCGCGCGGTGGATGGCGTCGAGCTTGCGGATCAGCCCCTCGTTGGAAAGGCCCGCGCCGCGTCCCGTCACCTCCTCGATGGGAAGCCCGAGCAGAACGGCGGTCACTGCGCTGGAGGTCGTGGTGTTGCCGATGCCCATTTCTCCGGTCGCAAGCAGCCGGTATCCGGCGTCGCGGCATTCGTGCGCCAGCTCCATGCCGGTCTGAATGGCCTGCTCTGCCTGTGCGCGCGTCATGGCAGGCCCCTTCGTCATATTCTGCGTGCCGTCCGCCGTGTGGCAGTCCCGCACGCCCTCGACGCGCCGGTTCATGCCGATGTCGATGGCAAACACGTCCGCTCCGGCCCGGGCCGCCATCCGGCAGACCGAGGAACGGTGCTTTGCGATCTCGCCCGCCATCGTAGCGGTCACGGAGGCGTCCGTCTGCGTCACGCCCTCCGCCACCACGCCGTTGTCGGCGCAGAGCACCAGAACGGCACGCTTTCCAAGCTCCACCTCTTCGCTTCCGGTCAGCGCCGCGATGCGCACGACCGCCTCCTCCAGCCGTCCCAATCCGCGCAGCGGCTTTGCAATGCCGTCCCAGTGCGCCCAGGCCGCCTTCTCCGCCTGCGCGTCGGGCAGCAGTATTTTTTTGTTCAGTGCCTCAAAATCCATGCTTACTCCCATTGTCCCAGCATTTTCCGCATCCATGCGGAAACGTCCATATTGTATACGCCGTCGAGCTTTTCCGGGCAGAGCACCTCTCCGACCGGCCCCGTAGCGGCTATTTTTCCGTGATCGAGCAGCAGCGCCCGCGTTCCGAACGCCTTCGCCAGCGACAGATCGTGTACCACTGACACGACCGCCCTTCCGGGCGTCCGGAGCCATTCACCGACCAGTTCAAAGACCTGCTTCTGGTAGACCAGATCCAGATGGTTCGTTGGCTCGTCGAGCAGCAGGAGCCGCGGCCTCTGCGCCAGCACCTGCGCAAGGAACGTCCTTTGCAGCTCGCCGCCCGAGAGTGTCAGCACGAACTGTCCGCGCTGCGCCGTCAGGCCGGTGCGCTCCAGAGCCTCCTCCACCGCCTCCGTGTCCTCCGCACCGTGTCCGGAGAGCACGCCGGGCGCGTAGGCATAGCGGCCCAGCCGCACGACCTCCTCTACCGTAAAGGCGTAGCCCGCGAAATTTTTCTGCATCAGCACGCCCATTTTCCTTGCCCGCTGCGCAGGCTTCATTTTTTTCACATCCTCGCCGTCCAGCAGCACGCTTCCCGTGTAGGGGACGGCCTGCGTCACCGCGCCGAGCGCCGTGGATTTCCCCGCGCCGTTCGGGCCGACGATCATCAGCCATTCGCCCTCCCGGACGTGGAAGCTGAGTCCGTCCACGATGGTAAACGCTCCGTACCGCACGGTAAGCTCCCGAACCTCCAGCATCTCAGCGCTCCTTCCCCGTCTGATAGAAAATGAAGATGAATACGACCGCGCCGATCAGGCTCGTGACCACGCCGATGGGCAGCTCCCGCGGCCGCAGCACCGTCCGCGCCGCGAGGTCCGCCAGCAGCAGGAACGTCGCGCCGGAAAGCATCGATGCCGGAAGCAGCCGCTTATGATTCGGGCCGGAGAGCATCCGCACCATGTGCGGCGTCACAAGTCCGACAAAGCTGATCGTTCCGCCGACCGAAACGCAGACACCGATCAGCACCGAAACGGCAATGAGCACCGTGAGCTTCGCCCGGCGCACATTCACGCCGATGTTCCGCGCGTTGTCCTCGCCGATGGCAAAGGCGTTCAGCTCCCGCGCGTGCAGGCACAAGATCGTCCCACAGACGGCCAGCGCTGCCGCCAGCAGCGCCGCGTTTCCGTAGGTCGAGCCCTGAAATGAGCCCATCGTCCAGAAGGTGATGCTCTTGAGCTTGTCCGAGGCGAACGTCACAAGGACGCTCATGGCGCTGGAAACGAACATGGAGTAGATCACGCCGATCAGGATGATCGTATTGGTCGAGAGCGAGTAGTCGAGCCTGTACGCCAGCGCCAGAATGAGTGCCAGCGAGCCAAATGCAAACAGCACCGCCATGACCGTCGTCCCCGCAAACGGCAGCGACGGGAAATTCAGTCCGAACGCAATGGCGATCACCGCTCCCAGCGCTGCGCCGGACGAGACGCCGAGCGTCGAGCCGTCGGCCAGCGGATTGCGCAGCAGTCCCTGCATACAGGCGCCCGCCAGCGAAAGTCCGGCTCCGCTGAGTGCGACGCACAGGACGCGCGGCACGCGCACACGCAGAATGATGGGCGCGGAAACGCCCTCCGTCGCCGTGCTCCGTCTCAGCGCCGTGCCGAGCACGGCCAGCGTCTCACGCAGCGGAATATTGACGCTTCCAAGGCAGACGCAGAGACACATCGCCGCCAGCAGTGCCGCCGTCAGAAGCAGATATTGTAAAAGGGAAAGTCGTTCGGGCCGTGCCTTCATTTTTTGCTCCATCACTGCCGAAAGGGGGAACCTGCGTTCCCCCTTCGTTCTTTCTTATTCGCCGTAAACAAAATCGTACATTTCCTGTGCACCGACAGCCAGTCTCGGAGACGGACGGGACAGCTCGTTGTTCTGAAGGTTCAGGATCTTGCCGTTCTTCACAGCCGTCACGTTTTCCCAACCGGCGCGGGAGGCAATCTCCTCCTCCGGGGTGGGGCCTTCGCCGTAGTACATGGTGATGGTGACGATATAGTCCGGATTGCGTTCAAGCACCTGCTCCTCGGAGATCTCCGCCCAGCCTTCCACGTCCGCAAACGCATTCTTCAGTCCGAGCATCTGCGCGATCTCGTCCATGAACGTGCCGCTTCCGGCCGTCCACAGGCCGTATGCCAGCGGAGAGACCTCAAAGTAGACCGTCTTTTCCTCGCCGTCGGCGGGGACCTTGCCGGAGACCTCGGCAAAGGCCGCCTGCATGCTTTCGCAGAGCTGCTCCGCTCTGCCGCTCTTGCCGGCCAGCTTGCCGATCATGCGGATGGCCTCGTAAACGCCGTCGATGTCCTGCGCGTCGCTGACGACGACCTGAATGCCCGCGTCCGCGAGGAACTGGATCTGCTCCTCGGTCTGGCCCATCTTCGGCATCAGCAGCACCTGCGGCCCAAGCTCCAAAATCTGCTCGTAATTCGTTGCGTCGCCGGACTGCACAGAAGTCACGTCCGCGACCTCCGCCGGATAGTCGCAGTATTCGCCGCGTCCGACCAGCCGGTCGCCCGCTCCGACCGCGTAAAGGATCTCACAGTCAGCCGCCGCCAGCGCCACGATGCGGTCGGCGGGCTGCTCGAGCGTGATCTCGCGCCCGGACATGTCGGTCACGGTCACGGGCCCTTCATCATCGTCGGGAATTTCCGGCCCGTCCACAACGGGCTCTTGCTCTTCGGTCATCGGCAGCGTGACCTTGTCCTGCGTATCGGCGGAATTCTCCTGCTTCGAGCAGCCAGCCAACAGTGCCAGCAGCATGCACGCAGCGAGGATCAGCGCCGTGATTCTCATTTTTTTCATTTTGCAATACCTCTTTGCCTGATTTTCCCGGCTGCGTCAGCCGGTTGTCCTCATTATACTGATTTTTTGCCGGAAGTCAATTTCCGTCCGCAGTTTCTCCTGTTTCTCCACAAGCTGCGGAGCCGTTGCGCCCGGAAATGTGCATCCTGCTCTGTCCGGCGCTCACAGATACGTCAGCAGCATCTCAAAGATCGCCCGCGCCGCATCCTCGCGGATCTGCGCGCGGCTTCCGGCCAGATGCAGCTCCTGATTGTAGGAAAAGCCGTTCATATCCAGCCCGATATAGACAAGCCCGATGGGACGGCCCGTACCGTCTCCGTCCGGGCCTGCAAGGCCGGTCACGGAAACGCCCACATCCGCACATACAGCCTCCCGCGCACCTCTTGCCATCTCCATCGCCGTCTGGCGCGAGACCGCCGTGTACGCGCACAGCGTCTCCTCCGAGACGCCGAGCAGGCGCTTCTTGACGCCGTTCGTATAGGAGATCACGCCGCCCATGTAGACGGCGGAGCTTCCCGGAATATCCGTCAGGAGCTTCCCGACCAGACCTCCCGTGCAGGATTCCGCCGTCGCAAGCGTCATCCCTCTCTGCGCCAGTATGCGCAGAACGTCCGCAGCCAATTCCTCAGTTTTCATACCAGCGCACCTGAATTTTCTCCGTATTCTCGATCGCGCGGGCGATCAGGCCCTCGACGTCGAGCTTGGCCTCCTCCGCCTCGACCGGTCCGAGGGACGGCTTCGTCTTGGGATGCTTCGGCGTAAAGACCGTGCAGCAATCCTCATACGGCAGGATCGACGTATCCAGCGTGCCGATTTTCCGCGCGATGGTCACGATTTCCTCCTTGTCCATACCGATCAGCGGATGGAAGATGGGCATGTGGACGACCGCGCCGGTCACGGCCATCGCATCCATGGTCTGGCTGGCCACCTGACCGAGATTTTCGCCGGTGACGAGGCACTTCGCGCCGTGGTCGCGGGCGATAGCCTCGGAAATGCGCATCATGAAGCGGCGCATGATAATGGTGAAATACTCCTCGCGGCAGTGGTCGCGGATGGCCTCCTGGATTTCCGTAAAGCCGACCACATCGACCGTCATCCGGCCGCAGTAGCGCGTCATGAGCTTCGCCAGCTCCAGCACCTTTTCCTTCGCGCGCTCGGAGGTATACGGATAGGAGAAGAAGTGGATGCACTCCAGCTCCACGCCGCGCTTTGCGATCATGTAGCCCGCGACCGGCGAGTCGATGCCGCCGGAGAGCAGCACCGCCGCCCGTCCGCCCGTGCCGGTGGGCAGGCCGCCCGCGCCCGGGACCGCCGGGCCGTGGATGTAGGCTGCGAAGTCGCGCACCTCGACGTTCACAACATAGGCCGGCGTGTGAACGTCCACCGCGACCTGCGGAAACGCCTCGGCGAGCCTGCCGCCGATCTCCTGCGAGATCTGGATGGAGTTGAGCGGGAAGGACTTGTCCGAGCGCTTGGACTCAACCTTGAAGCTCTTCTGCACACTCAGCTCGTCGCCGAGATAGTCCACGACCGCCTGATAGATGGCGTCGAGATTCTTTTCACACGCGCGGCAGCGGCACATCGAGCTGACGCCGAACACATGTCCGCACGCCTCCCACGCGCCGTCGAGGTCGCAGTCGTCCGCCTGCGGCTCCACGTAGACCGTGGACTGCATGATGTAGACCTTGAACGCGCCGAAATGCGACACGGTGCGGCGCACATTTTTCTTGAGCGTTTCTTCAAACGTGCGGCGGTTCGCGCCCTTGAGCACGATCTCGCCAAGCTTCAGCAAAAACATTTCTTTCATGGCAATTTCCTATCTGTAAATAAAATAAATCACAATAATATGTATCCGGACGGCCGCAGCCGTCCCCGCTCACTGGTTTCCGAACCGGAACGTGCGGTACTGCACGGCCTCGGCGATGTGCTGCGGCTGGATGTCCGCCGACCCGTCAAGGTCTGCGATGGTGCGCGCCACGCGCAGCACCCGGTCATAGCTCCGCGCCGTCATGCCGAGGCGCTCAAAGGCCGTTTTCATCAGGCTCGTGCAGGCCTCGTCGAGCGCACAGCTCGCGCGCAGGTCTGCCGGCTCCATCTGCGCGTTGCAGCGCGCGGAATCCGCCCCGAAGCGCTCGCGCTGGATGGCGCGCGCCGCCTCGACGCGCTTTTTGATCTCACAGGACGGCTCCGCCGTCGTCCGGCGGCTCAGCTCCTCAAAATGCACGGCCGGGACCTCGACGATCAGGTCGATGCGGTCGAGCATCGGGCCGGAGATCCGTCCGAGGTACTGATCGACCGACGCCTGTGAGCAGGTACACCGCCCGCTCGGGTCGCCGTACCAGCCGCATTTGCACGGATTCATCGCGCAGACCAGCATGAACCGGCACGGATACGTCACCGACCCCTGCACGCGCGAGATCGTCACGGCTCCGTCCTCAATGGGCTGCCGCAGCACCTCAAGCGTATCGCGGTGAAACTCCGGGAATTCGTCGAGAAACAGGACGCCCCGGTGCGCCAGCGAGATTTCGCCCGGCTTCGGATTCGAGCCGCCGCCCGCCAGCGAGACGGCGGAAACGGTGTGGTGCGGGCTGCGGAAGGGCCGCGTCTGCACCAGCGGCTCACCGCTCCGGAGCATCCCCATCACGGAATAGATCTTCGTGACCTCCAGTGACTCCTCGCGCGTCATGTCCGGCAGGATGGACGGCAGGCGCTTTGCCAGCATACTCTTGCCGGAGCCGGGCGGGCCGATGAGCAGGATGTTGTGTCCGCCCGCCGCCGCGATCTCCAGCGCGCGCTTGACGTTTTCCTGCCCCTTCACATCCCGGAAATCCGGCAGCTCCGGCCGGAGGCTCTCCGCCTCCCACGGCGCGGCCGGCTCCATGCGCTCCGTCCCCTGCAAATGCGCGATCAGCTGCCGCACGGAGCGGACGCCATAGACCGTCAGGCCGCCTGCCAGCGTCGCTTCGGCGGCGTTCTCCTCCGGCACATACAGCTCCTTCACGCCGCAGTCCTTCGCAGCCAGCGCCATCGGCAGCACGCCGCTCACCGGCCGCAGTTCTCCCTGTAGGCTCAGCTCTCCCAGAAACGCGCAGGGCGTTTTCGGCAGCTTCACCAGCTCCGATGCCGCCAGAATTCCCAGCAGGATCGGCAGGTCGTAGAGCGTGCCGCTCTTTTTCGTTCCGGCCGGAGCCAGATTCAGCGTGATCCGGCTGACCGGGAATTTGAAGCCGCAGTTTTTGATCGCGGCGCGCACGCGCTCACGCGATTCCTTGACCGCTGCGTCCGGAAGCCCGACCACATCAAAAGCCGGCAGTCCGTTCGTGATGAAGCACTCCACCGAGACCTCATAGCCCTCGATCCCGAGCAGTCCCATGGAACGCACATGACTGAGCATAGCGGCGCCTCCTCTTCCGTTTTTCGATACCGCGCGCCTCGGCAGAGACGGCCTCGCCGCGCAGCGGTACCGCTTCGTTTTCTTCTTCCAGTTCTATCATACCGCATTTCCGGCAAAAAACCAACAGGAAATTCTCAAGGCGGCTGCATTCCGAGTTTCCCTCAAATTTACAGTCGATATTTCCGGTTTTTCTGTGCTGCGTACAGGATTTCTCATTTACTTTGACAAAAAAGTGTGTTATGATTATGCAGTACAATTATGTAATTACTATTAGGAGGTAATTGAAATTGGCTCGTAAGTTCAAAACGATGGACGGCAACAATGCCGCGGCGCACGTATCCTATGCGTTTACCGAAGTCGCCGGCATCTACCCCATTACGCCGTCGTCTCCCATGGCCGACCTTGTTGACCAGTGGTCTGCGGCCGGACTGAAGAACATCTTCGGCTCCACCGTCAAGGTCGTGGAAATGCAGTCCGAGGCCGGTGCGGCCGGTACTGTCCACGGCTCTCTGGGCGCCGGCGCTCTGACCACCACCTACACGGCCTCCCAGGGCCTGCTGCTGATGATCCCGAACATGTATAAGATCGCGGCTGAGCAGCTTCCCTGCGTGTTCCATGTTTCCGCCCGTACCGTTTCCACCCACGCGCTGAACATCTTCGGCGATCACTCCGACGTTATGGCCTGCCGTCAGACCGGCTTCGCAATGCTCTGCGAGACCAACCCGCAGGAGGTCATGGATCTGTCCCCCGTCGCGCATCTGGCCGCGATCGAAGGCAAGGTCCCGTTCCTGAACTTCTTCGACGGCTTCCGTACCTCTCACGAGATCCAGAAGGTCGCTGTCTGGGATTACGAGGATCTCAAGGAAATGTGCGATATGGACGCTGTCGAGGCGTTCCGCAAGCACTCCATGAACCCCGAGCGTCCTGTTGCCCGCGGCAGCCACGAAAACGGCGATATCTTCTTCCAGCACCGCGAGGCCTGCAACAAGTTCTATGACGCTCTGCCCGCCATCGTTGAGAAGTACATGGGCAAGGTCAACGAAAAGCTCGGCACCGACTATCAGCTCTTCAACTACTACGGCGCTGCCGACGCTGACCGCGTCATCATCGCCATGGGCTCCATCTGCGACGTGGCAGAGGAGGTCATCGACTACATGAACGCGCACGGCGAAAAGGTCGGCCTCGTCAAGTGCCGCCTCTACCGTCCGTTCTGCGGCGACAAGCTGGTTGCAGCCATCCCGGCTACCGCCAAGAAGATCGCCGTCCTTGACCGCACCAAGGAGCCGGGCGCTCTGGGCGAGCCGCTCTACATGGACGTTGTCACCGCGCTTGCCAACGCCGGCGTCAAGGCGACCATCATCGGCGGCCGTTACGGTCTGGGTTCGAAGGATACGCCTCCCGCATCCGTCTTTGCCGTTTATAACGAGCTGGCCAAGGACGAGCCGAAGCATCAGTTCACCATCGGCATCGTGGACGACGTCACCCACCTGTCCCTCGAAGAGGACAAGAACTGCCCGAACACCGCAGCCGAAGGCACCATCGAGTGCAAGTTCTGGGGTCTGGGCGGCGACGGCACCGTCGGCGCGAACAAGAACTCCATCAAGATCATCGGCGACCACACCAACAAGAACGTTCAGGCGTACTTCCAGTACGACTCCAAGAAGACCGGCGGCGTCACCATCAGCCATCTGCGCTTCGGCGACAAGCCCATCAAGAGCCCGTACTACATCAACAAGGCCGACTTCGTCGCCTGCCACAACCCGTCCTACATCACCAAGGGCTTCCCCATCGTCCGTGACGTCAAGCCCGGCGGCGTGTTCATGATCAACTGCCAGTGGACGCCGGAGGAGCTTGCCCATCATCTGGACGCCGCCTCCAAGCGCTACATTGCCAGGAACAACATCCAGCTCTACACCATCAACGCCATCGACCTTGCCCAGTCCATCGGCATGGGCAAGCGCACCAACACCATCCTTCAGTCCGCGTTCTTCTCTCTGGCAAAGGTTCTGCCCGAAGAGGACGCCATTCAGTACATGAAGGAAAAGGCAACGCAGTCCTACGCCAAGAAGGGCATGGACGTCGTTGAGATGAACCACAAGGCCATCGACGCCGGCGCGACCGCCTACGTCAAGATCGACGTTCCCGCCGATTGGGCGAACGCCGAGGACGTGGTCGTCGATCACAAGCTTGAAGGCAAGCCCGAGCTTGTCAAGCAGGTCAAGAACATCCTCTTCCCGGTCGGCAAGATGGATGGCGACAGCCTGCCCGTCTCCACGTTCATGGATCATGTGGACGGCCAGTTCGAGCTGGGCGCAGCCGCTTACGAGAAGCGCGGCGTCGCCGTCGCAGTTCCGACCTGGGATTCCAGCAAGTGTATCCAGTGCAACAACTGCGCTTATGTCTGCCCGCACGCGACCATCCGTCCCTTCGCTCTGACCGAGGAAGAGGCCAAGAACGCACCGGCAGCCGCCAAGATCGTTCCGGTCAAGGCCGGCAAGGGCAAGGGTGTCTATCAGTTCACGATGGCCATTTCTCCGCTCGACTGCATGGGCTGCGGCGTCTGCGTCAGCGTCTGCCCCGAGAAGGTGCAGGCCATCAAGATGGTTCCGCAGGAAGAAGAGCTTGCGCAGCAGGATGTTTTCGATTACTGCGTTGCAAAGGTCACCGACAAGCCCGAGCTTCAGACCGCCGACGTCAAGGGCAGCCAGTTCCGCAAGCCGCTGCTTGAGTTCTCCGGCTCCTGCGCAGGCTGCGCCGAGACCAGCTACGCCCGCCTCGTCACCCAGCTGTTCGGCGACAAGATGTATATTTCCAACGCCACCGGCTGCTCGTCCATCTGGGGCAACCCCGGCGCGACCTCTCCGTACTGCACGAACGCCGAAGGCCACGGCCCGGCATGGTGCAACTCCCTGTTCGAGGACAACGCCGAGCACGGCTTCGGTATGTATCTCGGCCAGAAGGCGATCCGCGACAGCCTGATCGAAAAGACCAAGGAGCTGCTCGCCGTCGAGTGGACGAACGCCGACCTCAAGGCCGCCGCACAGAAGTACCTCGACACGGTTGACGATCTGAACGCCAACGCCGAAGCCACCAAGGCTTACGTCGCCGCTCTGGAAGAGAACGTCGCGACCGTTGACGAGCTGGCACAGGTCCCGCAGTTTGCCGAGCACGCTGCCGAGCTCAAGGCCAAGGGCGAAAAGTACTGCGACTGCGCTGCCTGCAAGCTGGGTGCAGAGATCCTCGCAAAGAAGGAATACCTCAGCAAGAAGTCCGTCTGGATCTTCGGCGGCGACGGCTGGGCATACGATATCGGCTTCGGCGGCGTGGACCACGTTCTCGCTTCCGGTCAGGATATCAACATCTTCGTATTCGACACCGAGGTCTACTCCAACACCGGCGGACAGGCCTCCAAGGCTTCCAACATCGGTCAGGTCGCACAGTTTGCGGCAGCCGGTAAGGAGATCAAGTCCAAGTCTCTGGCGGAGATCGCCATGTCCTACGGCTATGTCTACGTTGCACAGGTCGCCATGGGTGCCAACGCCGCGCAGACGCTGAAGGCCATTCAGGAGGCCGAGGCTTATCATGGCCCGTCCCTCATCATCGGCTATGCACCGTGCGAGATGCACTCCATCAAGGGCGGCATGCAGAACTGCCAGAAGGAAATGAAGAAGGCCGTCGATTGCGGTTACTGGAACATGTTCCGCTTCAACCCGGCTGCGGAGAAGAAGTTCACGCTGGACTCCAAGGCTCCCGCCGGCGGCTATCAGGAATTCCTGATGAACGAGGCCCGTTACAGCCGTCTGACCCGCGAGTTCCCGGAGCGTGCCACCGTCCTGTTCGCCAAGAACGAAGAGAACGCCAAGGAGCGCTATGAGCACCTGCTCAAGCTGGTCGAAATGTATGACAAATAAGCTCTGATCCGTTTTCGGAACAGAAAAACACCGCGCGGGAGTGGAGCGATCCACTCCCGCGTTCGCGTTTCGAAAGCGCCTTGACAGATCGGCAAGCCGTCTCTGAGCGGCTCCGCCGTATACAAAACCGCCGGGGCGTTCCCTTCGGAGCGCCCCGGCGTTGATCGTTTTTCCTTTGTATTTCGCCTTACCGGACAATGCACCGCACGATGCATTCGTAGGTCGTTCCCTCATAGGTCGTACTGACGACAGTCGTGCCCTTCGCCACATACGTCACGACGCCCTTTTCATCGACCGTGCAGACGCTGGTGTCTCCGGATGTCCAGACAAGGCCCGTGATGGTCTTGCCCTCGGGATCCTTGAGCGTCAGGCGGAAATATTCGCCCTTATAGCCCATCGTAACGTCATAGTTGCTGAGCGTACAGCCCGTCTCCTCGCCGTCCGCACCCGCACCGTTCAGGCTGCACCGGACGACGCATTCCAGCGTCTGGCCCATCGTCTGAACCGTGACCGTGGTGGTGCCGCTGCTCATCGCGGTAATGACGCCGCTGGACGAGACCGTCGCAATACCTTCATCCGCGCTGGAGAACAGGATCTCCGCCTCCTCCGGCACGTTGCTGACCAGAAGCGTGGCCTGCTCGCCGGGATAGGTGAAGGTCATGTCGTCGCTGCTGAGCGCCGGCAGCTGCGCGTCCGCCTCGTTTTCATCCTCGGTGCGGGCGAAATCGCAGGTCACAAGGCATACCGCCGAATACGCGCCGCAGGTCGCGGTGATCTCCGTCGAGCCGCCGTTGACCGCAACGATCTTGCCCTGCTGATTCACGGTCGCAACGCTTTCATCGGCAGACGTGAACGTGATCTCCTCCGTGCATCCGGCAGGCTCTGTCCGGACGACGACATTGGAGAACTGCTCCGTCTCCTGGAACGTGATTGCGGTCTTGTCCAGCGACACGCCGGTACACAGAACGCTCAGATCCTTCTGCTCCTCCTCGACCGGGTCCGCGTGATAGTCCTCCTCGTTGGTGTAGCGCTGCTCCGGCGTTTTCTGCGGCTGCTCCGCCGGCGCCGGGTTCTCATCCTGGAATTTGAGCGAGACAAAGCTCTGATCAAGGTATCCGATCTGGTACAGCGCGAACACCGCGCCCGCCGCGACCGCCAGCCCGAGGATCACGCAGATCGCGGCCATCATCCACTTCGGGATCGCGTAGATATTTCCGCCCGGCTCCGCCGGCTTCTGCACAGGCGCGGCTTTCTTTCCGCCGCTTCCCTTCTTCGCGGCAAATTTGCCGCCCTTCTTCGGCGCGGTACGCGCGCCCGTATCCACCACGGTCTCCGCCGGATGCACTGCGGCTCCCGGCGTCGCCGGCCGCCCGCAGATCGGGCAGACCGACGCATCCGCGCTGTACTCCATTCCGCAATATTCACAGACCCTCAGATCCATTTGATAACCTCCATATCTGAAACCTGCGCACCCGGAAAGGCTTCCGGGGCGTCAAAGCGACTGTCTGCTGACAAATCTAATTTATCATATCACAGAATTCCCCATTTTCCAAGTGGATAACACAATATATCGTATTGCATTTTTCTTAAAAATGTCCTAAAATAAGAAGCATCATAGGCTCAGGCCGTTTACCCTCCGGGAGACGGCCCGCGCCACACGCCGCGCGGCGGAGACCGCGCGCAGGCAAGGAGGCGAACTATTTGGCCCAACTCAAGCTCATTTCCCCACTGCTGTCCAACATGGAGGTCGTGCAGTGCATCAGTACCCGCGGCGGCACCTCCGTATATACCATGCGGAGCACAAAGAGCGGCCAGATTTACATTCTCAAGCATATTTCCGTCCCGGAATCCCAGACGCAGGTAGACGCACTGATCTATACCGGTGCCGCCGCGTCTGCCGAGGAGGCCCAGAAATATTATGAGCAGGTCGTAGCGGATTATCAAAAGGAGCTGGAAACGCTCGAGTCGCTTTCCAGCAGCCCCAATCTGGCGGCTTACCGCAGCTACCAGATCGAGCCGAAGGAGGACGCCGTCGGCTATGACGTCTATCTTCTGGCGGAGCAGCGCAAAACGCTTGTCGAATACCTGAACGACAACGCCATGACGCAGCTCACCGCCGTCAATCTCGGCATGGATCTCTGCAATGCGCTGGTCGATCTGCGCGCGGCGGGTCTGATCCACCGCGACGTCAAGCCGTCCAACATCTATCTCAATGCGCAGGGGCATTTCGTTCTCGGCGACCTCGGCATTGCGAAGATCGACGAGCTGAAATACTGCTCCATGCCGGAGCACATGCTCAGCTCCTACTCCGCGCCGGAGCTTTTCGAGCTGGTCGGCACCATCGATCCCACGACCGATATCTATTCGACCGGTCTGATCCTCTACCGCATTTTCAACGGCAACCACGGCCCGTTCGAGGATGAAAAGACCACGCCGCGCGCGGCGGACAAGCTCCGCGTCACAGGCGAGGCGCTTCCCGCGCCGATGTACGCCGACTACGAGATGGCGGAGATCATTCTCAAGGCCTGCGCGTTCAAGCCGGAGGACCGGTACAAGACGCCGGATGAATTCCGGCAGGCGCTCGTGGACTACATGAAGCGCAATCAGCTGACGGATACGCTGATCGTCCCGCCCATCGTCGCCGATCCCGAGCCGATCGACACAACGGAGACCGAGGAAGAGGTCGAGCCGGTGCAGTTTGCCGATGCTGAGGCCCTTCCCGAGGATTTCAAGCAGAATTTCTCCCCCGACACCGATATGCTCAGCTCCATCATCGAGTCCGTTCACCAGAACATCGACGAAGCGCCCGGCGCGCTGCTCAACTCGCTCGAGCCGCAGGAGGAGACCGACAAGCTCCCGGAGGGAGAGTCCTCCAAGACGCGCAAGCGCCGTAAGCCGAAGAAAAAGTGGCCCATCATCACGGCCGTCATTGTATTGCTGCTGGCGCTTGGCGCGGCGGCATGGTATTTCCTGATCTACAGCCCTGCCACCCTGCACATCAACGGCATTTCCGTTGTCACCCGCGATACGAACGCCATCTCCGTAAAGGTCGATACCAATGAAAAGTCCGGCACGTTCAGCCTTGTCTGCTCCGATGCCTACGGCAACACGACGCGCGCCGGCTACACCGCCGGACAGGATGTCCTCTTCACGGAGCTGACGCCCGGCACGGAATACACCATCACTGCCGAGCCTGCCAACGGCGAACGGCTGACAGGCACCTATACGCTCCGCGCCACGACCGTTCCCGAGACCAACATTCTGAGCTTCGATGCAACGGGTGTCTCCATCTCACAGGTCGAGCTGAATCTGACGCTCAACGGCCCGGATCCCGGCATCTGGTCGGTAAGCTACTACGCCGACGGCGTAGAGCCTATCACAGCCACCTTCTCCGGCCATTCCACCACCATTGCAAATCTGCAATCCGGCAAGGAATACACCTTCGAGCTTCAGGAGCCGGAGGGCACGCGCCTTCGCGGCGTCCTGACCGCGTCCTACTCGACCGTTCCGACTGTTGATATCGTCGGCAGCCTCGCCATCGCCACCTCCAGTTCCTCCGTCGTTCTGTCCTGGAACTACGAGGGCGACGCGCCGGAAAGCTGGACCGTCACGCTCACCGGCCCCAACGACTATTCCGAGACACAGGTCGTCACCGCGCCGACCGCCACCTTTGAAGATCTGGTGTCCGGCGAGGACTATACCGTTACGATCTCCGCGCCCAACATGCTTCAGAGCTGTACGGCAACCATCACGCCGCGCACGACGGAGCTGACCTCCTTTGAGGCTGCACTCGACGAGGAAACGGGCAGCATCCGGCTGGACTGGACATGTAAGGTCGATCCGGCGGAGAACAAATGGCGCATCACCTATCAGCTCGACGGTGTTGACAGTGCGGAGCCGGTCAGCGTAGAGACAGACACGGCATCCTATGTTTTCCCGTCGGACACGCTGATCCCGAATGCGTCGTACACCGTGACGCTGGCGCTTGTCAGCGGCGAAAAGCTCGAGGGCTATCCCTCCACGCTGGGCTTCTCCACGCAGGAGGCCGAAAAGCACAGCCTCAGCGTCTACCCAGGCCTCTTCCTCTGCCCGGATAAGGAGGACTGGACGATCCAGAATCTCGGCGCGGCCCGCACCGAGTTCAGCACCTCGGAAAAGATCGCCTACGTTCTGGAGGCGACCTCCGATATCCCGTCGAACGACGGCTCGGTCAGCATTCTGGCCGTGATCCACAACAACTCCGACGGAAAGGTCGTCGATCTGGAGGAATCCAGCGCCGTCTGGAAGGATATGTGGACAAACAAGAAGTGTACCGGCTCCTTCCCGCGCACACCGCAGACACCCGGCAAGTACACGCTCTCGATCTACTTCAACCGCAAGCTCTCCACCACCGTGGACTTCACCGTCAAGGCTTCCTGAATGACCAACCGAAAAGCGGAGCGCCGATGGACGTTCCGCACAAGGGACATCAAAAGGCTCCCGCTGGATACATCCAGTGGGAGTCTTTCCTTGGGTCAGCTGGCAAGGGCACATACGGTTTTTCACGGGGCAAAACGACGTCAGGCATCGTTATCCTCGTTGGCGGGCGTGACGTATTTCAAGGAAAAATGACGCAGTGCAGCGTGAAAAGACCCGCTGTCCGGGTGCGTTGGGAGCCTAATCCGACCCGCAAGCATGTGTGGCCTTGTCAACTGACGCTTCCTTTTCGCACGCAAACAGAACGCCCCGGCGCTCAAGTGAGCGCCGGGGCTGCTTTCTGATCTTGAATTACTTCTGCTCGGCCACGTACAGGCTGACGCGGTTCTGGATCAGGCGAACAGTATCGTCGAGGGTCTTGGAGCCTGCGAAGTAGGCCTCCGTCTCGCCCTTGATGATGTTCATGACCTCCTCGTCGTTCTGGCTGACCAGCTCTGTACTGCTGTAGAGTGCCATGATCTGATCGAGCTGCTCCTGCGTCATAACATCAATGGTATACTGGTTGTTCTCGTCAAACCAGTAGCTTGCCTTCGGGTTGACGAGCTTCTCGCCGTTCTCGTCGAGGAGCGGATTGCCGTCCGCATCGGTCTGGTATTCGATCGTCATGAGATTCTTGATCTGCTCGTTGAATACCGCCGCGTTGGTCGGCAGGCCGTAGTAGCTGTTCTCCTCCTGATACTCCTTGGTGAAAAGCGTCCGCACGAACTGCCATGCGCCATCCTTGTCCGCGCAGGTCGAGGAAATGCACAGGCCGTCATAAAGGGAGAAAACATTATTGTTGCCTGTCGTGCTCGGATAGCCGACGTAGGAGACCTCCTCGCCGCCGAAGGAAGCGAGCGTGTAGAGGAAGGAGTCGAGCGAAAAAACGCCCGCGTCCATCAGCAGCTGCAAGCCGCGCTTCATCGATTCTGCGCCGCCGGGATTCTTGTTATAGTCGTAATTGCTGTAGTCGTAATCGACCGGGAACGAGTTAATGAACTCCAGCAGGTCGCGGAAGTCCTGGCCGTCAAAATTACACTCACCGGTCACCCGGTTGACGAACGAGCTGTAGCTGCGGGACAGGCAGTTCTGGAGCATACTGTCGCGGGTGTAGTACACGTCGAACACCGTCGCTTCTGGCTGAAGCTTCGTCATGGCGTCCTTAATATTGGCAAGCGTCCACTCGTCATAGTCGCCGACGATCTTCGTCAGGCCGATGGCCGTCTGAATACTGAAGGCGCTGAACGCCTGATACAGGTGTCCGTCCATGCTTGCCGCGTCCAGAACATGCGTCATGAGCGCATCGCCGCTCAGCTCACTGTCCTTGTCGATGTACGGCTTCAGATCCTCCAGAATGCCCTGTCCGGCGTACTGTGTGATTGGCATGTTGGACGTATAGAAGATATCCGGGATCTGTCCGGAAATGATCTCCGTGTTGAGCTTGGTCAGGCCGGCATAGTAGTCATCGTTCGTGGCGTACTGGCTGTAATCCTTGATGATGATGCGGTAATCCTCGCTCGACTTGTTGAACTCAACGATGCGGCTCTTGAGATCCCATGGAACATTCATACAGGCCATGGTCAGCACCGTCTTGGGCTTGACGTTCGCAGCGTCCGTCTTTGTGAGGAACACCAGTGAGTAGCCGCTTGCCGCATTTGTGGCCGCTTCCGCTCTGGCAACGCCGCTGATCGCACCGTCGAGCATCATGTCATTGCCGCTCTCATTGAGGATGCCGAGGATGCGGCCGTCCTCCAGCGAATATGTACCCCAGATATTGTCAGAGTTGATATCGCAGTCCATCCAGGAGACGACCTGTTCGCTGACCTGCTCCTTCTGCTTGTAGCCGTAGACGTCGCCGTTGAGCAGGAAATAATAGTCGTAGGCCTCGTCATAGGAGGCAAGGAAGGTCCATGCGTTCGCGGGGGTCTCGATCGGGTCGCTCAGCTCGAACGTATCCGGGTCGATCAGTCGAAGCTCCGTGCCGGTATCCGTATAGCTCTGGAGCGCGGCTTTGCCGCAGAAGTTGGAGATATAGCCGCCATTGTCGCCAACCTCCAGTGTCTTGAGGATCTTGCCGTCTGCATTCTCGATCGTCACCTCATTGGTGTTCCAGTCGTAGAAATAGAGCTGGCTCTTTCCATCCACAAAGGCAAAATTCTTGGAGTTTCCGCTCTCGTCGCCATTCTCCGGGGACAGGTCGATGGTCTGCTTCAGCGTGCCGTCCGCGCCGTAAAGCTGGAGGCGGTACGTCGAGGGGCCGTCCTCATAGTAGTCCCACTCGTTCTCCGTCTCAGGATCGAAGTCCTCCGGAAGGTTGTAGTGGTAGCAGTTCATCGTGTCATAGATCCAGATCGTGCCGTCCGCGCCCGTCAGTATCTGATTGATGCTGGTATAGCCCTGATAGCCCTCCGGGATCTCCGGCGTGGTGTAGCCGGCAAACTGCGTCGCGACGCCGGTCGCCAGATCGACCTGATACAAGCGTGTCTCCGAGGTGTACCACTCGCCGGGATCAGACGGCTCAATCGTCGGCTCGTCGGGTGCAGGCTCCTCGGCCGGCTCTTCCGTGGCCGGCTCTTCGCCGTCCGTTTCGGTATCGGCAGGCTGACTTGCGACCTCGTCACCGACGACCGGCATCTCAATGGGAGCCTCTTCGCCGCCGACCAGCGTCATGTCGCCGCCCTCGGCATTGGCTGCAAAGCCGTCATCCAGCGGTGCTATGCCCATGTCGTCATCGCCGCCCTCGGTGCCGCCGGGGACGCCCTTGGAGATGTCCGCCGTGACATAGAGGTAGTTCCCGGACACGCAGAGCGTGTTGAGGTAATTGAGGCTCTCGTCCTCCGCCAGCTCCAACGTCAGATTGACGTAATCCGTCGTATAGACGTATTTCGCGCTGGTCTGCTTTGTCGCGTCACTCGTCTGGGAATCGGGCTTCTGAGTGCCGCCGCCATTGTTTGAATCACTGCTGTCCGGCTTGCTGGGGTCTGCATTCGTCTTATTGCAGCCGGCCATGACGCCTGCCAGCATACAGACCGCCAGCAGGAGCGCCAGAATTCTCTTCGTCATTCTATTTTCCTCCTGAAATGAAGTTTGGATACTTTTTTACGATGGAATCATACCATACGGACCAGAAAAATGGAAGCGGCAGCTTCGGAAATTCAGAATAATTAAGATTTCCCGCGCAGCGTCCGCACCAGCTCCACCATCTCCCTGGAAGTGGGCTGCGCCGTCAGCCGCTCCGGCCGCGGCGTCCTCTGCCGGAGCACTGCGGAGATTGCAAGCCCGGTGAGCAGCGCTGCCGCCAGCGCCAGCGCGATGGCTTTTTTCATCCTGTGTGCCTCCTTTTGTGTTCTGCTCTATAAGACGGAAAAATCCGCCGTTGGTTGCAGCCCATGTAAAAAAATTTTTCTTCCGACAGATCTCACGCAAAAGCGCCCTTCGCGCGGGGTCTGTGATTGACTTTTCTTCCATCAACATTTATAATAAAATATATGGATATTCGCCGGTCTGACCGGCATAAGGAGACGAGGAATCATGAAATATAAAATGAACATCGCCGGTCTGGAACGTGAGCTTCCCCTGTGCAGGGTTTCGGACAATTTCTACATCGGCGCTTTTATCATGTTCGGCGACGCGGAGCTGACCGTTGCCTGTGCGCGCGAGCTTCTGGCGCGCGCGCCGAAGGATTACGACTATCTGCTCACCGCTGAGGCCAAGAGCATCCCCCTGATCCACGAAATGGCCCGTCAGAGCGGCGCAAAGACCTACTTCATCGCCCGCAAGGGCCTCAAGGTCTATCTGACCGATGCCATCCATGTGACCGTCCACTCCATCACCACCCAGCATGAGCAGGATCTTTATCTCGGCGGTGAGGAGGCGGCGCTCATTCGCGGCAAGAGGATCCTGATCGTGGACGACGTGATCTCCACCGGCGAATCGCTCAAGGCGATGGAGGAGCTGGTCGCGGAGGCCGGCGGCACCGTGGCCGGACGCATGGCTGTTCTGGCCGAGGGTGACGCACAGGATCGCAGCGACATCACCTATCTCGAAAAGCTCCCCGTTTTCAACGCCGACGGCACCGTCAAGGAATAAGCTGCCGATACATATTCGTATGCAGAAGCTCCCGCCCACAGCCGTGGACGGGAGCTTGAGCGTATCATAAAGGTTTTCATCCATTTCTCAGCCCCGCCGGAGCGCTCCGACGGGGCTGCTGACTATCCAGGCAACGCCGCATCTGCTCAAAATGCGGTCTCTATGCGGTGCTCAGGCGGCCTGCGCCGCATCCGTCCCGTCTTCAAGCGTCAGCTGCTCCCGCATGATCTCGAGCACCTGCTCCACCGTGTCTATCGTTTCCCACGATTCGAAGGTGACCGGCTTCTCTGTCGCTACACTGTCTGAGTCATTCGTGGTGCTTGTCTGATACCAAACAAGGATCCATGACGGGTGATAATCTTTATCTCTCAGCATCTGAAACAGTTTCAGTATATTCTGAGCCTCTTCTCGTTCCGAGCCACGGCTAATCATACGTCCCGGCGTTACAAACAAATCATAAGCATATGCGTAATATGTGCGTTCCATTTCCCTCGCTGACATATGTTCGTTTATTTCGGTACTCAATGTAGCCTTACT
>ERZ1032473.79-NODE-79-length-25503-cov-39.710586_pt1 | contig 25503 bp, 29 predicted proteins | sample MGYA00518734_ERZ1032473 | MGnify/ENA primary metagenome ERZ1032473 (study PRJEB33719, sample SAMN04261339) | wastewater metagenome | biome: periurban shantytown; feature: human; material: feces | host: Homo sapiens | place: Peru: Lima | collected 2013-01-23 ...
GGGCTCATAACCCAGAGGTCCATGGTTCAAATCCATGCCCCGCTACCAACGCCTCAGGTTTCACATTGAAGAAACCTGAGGCTTTTTCTATATCCACCAGATTCCACAATGTCTTACCCGTGAATTTCTGGGACATACTCGACGTGGCTATCCCTAGAACCTTGGCTAAATCCTTCTGATTCACGCCGCGAAGAGCCATCGCAACCCGAATATTGCGCGTGACAATCGCCTGTAAATCATCTGCCTTGCCCGCTGCCGGCTCAGCCGCTCGCGGGGCTTCCATAACTGCTGTCATGCGAACAAGATTAGCATAAAGCGAATTTTCTACACTAACGACACGCAGAATTCTTGTTTAACGCACCACGCCGTGCTATAAAAGCTGCCATGAATGAATCTAGTTCGTTTCAGACGAATTTAGCTCGGAGAGTCCGAGCGACACTAGCCGCACAAGGACATACCCAAAAGGATGCCGCCGATATGCTCGGTATCTCTGAATCCACCTTGTCGAACAAGCTGACCGGCAAGATTCGTTTCAACGATGCAGAAATCTTCAGCCTTTCCCATTGGCTCGGCGTCCCCAGCGACGCCCTTCTGGGTCTCAAGCCCTTGGAGGTGGCGTGATGGGTTTTGATTTTTGGTTTTCGGTTTTCGCCCTCGTTGTTTCCATCATCGCCTTCATCTTTACGGAACCGAGGTGATCACATGGGGTCTGGCGCGTTTCTTGCATCTTCAGGATTGCGGTGGAACTTGCGATGTGCATGCCGTTCTCGGATTCTCCCGGCGATTCGGTGGCAAACTTTCCAATCCTTGTCTTCCCACCATGCGTCCTTCATCTCGGCAATCGGGATTGTCAGGTATCCACAGCGTCTCAGTCGTGTAGGTGTTTTGGTCCAGTGGATGCAGATTGCCGCGTCACTGGGCAATTCATCCGTGCCTTCTGGTGGCCAGATGGCGATTTTCACGTCATCGTTGGCGGTTTCGACGCGCGGTATCATCGTGCGTTCGCCGATTTTCCATCGGCCGTCTTTGAGCTTTTCCCATGCATACGCGCGAACGATGCAGTCGTGTCCGAAGACTCGCACATCGAAGGCGTCACCATCTCCATCATTGGAGAGCATGCCCATTCTGACCGGCATTCGTCCCCTTTCGTCAGACAGTGACGGGACTATGCCGGGCAAGTCGCTGACAATGCTCGTATGCATCCATGATGCTTCCGGCTCGTGTCGCCATGTTCTGACGAGGGCGGCAAACGAGACCAGCAGTGAGATCGCGGCGATTATCACGGACGGCGTGAACCATTGTCCCATTGATTCTTCCTTCCTTCGTCTGTTCTTCCTTGGGCTGGTTTGTGCGATTTCTAGCCTACGGCGGGGGAAGGAACCCTTTTCAACCGTTCGACCGATGGAGGTTTTGCAGATGATTGCGTATGTGGTTCGTTGTGACACGTGCGGGGCCGAGGCGTTCGTGCCGTTGAATCAGGACCCGGATATGGCCATGTCGGCGCGCGGGTGGCGTATGAGGCCGCACTCGAAGATGTGCAAGGATTGCGTTTTCGCAGTCGAGGGGCCGAAGATTCCGCCGAGCATGGCGGAGGTGTGACGTATGCGACGGCTGAAACGCGCGTGCCGGTTCGTGTGCCGGCTTGTTGTCCTGCTCGTGACGGCTCCGTGGGTGCTGCTGTTTCTGGGCTTGTGTCTTCTGATCGTGGATTTCGAGAGGTTTCTGGCGGGTGATGACGATGGCTTCTAAAGCGGTGATCGTGCCGGTTGCGGGTTATCCGGGTTTGTTCTATCTCAATGCCGATTCCGGGGATATCCAGACCCGGCAGGTGTTGACCAGGCCATTGGTGGAGGCGTTGCGCGCTTCGGCGACCGACGCTTTGGCCGAGGACGCGCGGCGCCGAAGACGGGCGTAGCGTTCTCGAAAAATTTCATGTGCCGTGATGGGCCTCGACCGTCGGTTAGCCCTAGCACGTTCAAAGCACCCGGCCGCGCCTTGCCCAGCGCGTTACAAACACGCCCCGAACGCGGGGCGGTTACCACGCGGCGGGGGTCGTATGCGGGTTTACAGATCGCTTCAGGTCGGCGTGTTCGGGCGGAACTGGCGTCTTCCATCCACGGTTCGTGGGGGCTTGTAGCGAGACCTTCCGCGCGGGCTTCGGCCCGCTGACCTCATGCGACCGACGGGCTCCGTTACGAAGCATGGGCGAACCCTCTGGGCGGCTTTAATCGGCCGTTTCCGGCTTGGGTTCCCCGCTCCCTCCGTCACCACCCGAAGGTCATGGAAATTTGAAGACTTTGGATATCTGGAGAACCAAGCGAAAGTACTTGGCCGTTGCATCGAAAGGAAAGAATCTCATGGGTTATGCGGTTGATTACAAGCCGAACAAGTCACGTCGCCAGTACCGGACCCGCGCGCGGCGCCAGTCCCCGGAATCAAAGGCGCAGCGCAAGAAGGACATCAAGAACGTCATCCGTTGGAACGTCCGCCAGTTGGAGCACGACACGGTGACCGTGGAATACGTTGACCGTGAGCAGGTGCGTCTGTTGCTGAGGCTTTCGAGCGTGGCCGACAGGGCCGACCCGACCGGCGACCACGTGCTTCAGCAGCTCATCAGCACGGACGACGACGGCTACGGCATCATCAGAAAGCCCGAACGGATCAACGGCGTGCAGAAGTTCAGGCGCGACGACCTGATCACGTCGCTCAAGGCATGGGTTGGTCTGCTGTGAACCCGCGCGTGAAACTCACCGTCAGCCAGGCCGCAAGGTATCTGCATGTGTCGCGGCGCACGATGCAGCGAATGCGGGACCAGGGCACGGGGCCGGCGTACTTCCGAAGCGGCGAGGCCCCGAACTCCCCGATCCTGTACGAGCTGGCCGACCTTGACATGTGGCTCGCCGCACGGAAGGAGAGATGACCATGGGCAGAAGGCAGGTCATCGACCCGCGCGTGCGCGCCGAGGTCATCGCCGCATACGGCAACACCTGTTGGCTGGGGTTGCCGGGATGCACCGTGGTGGGCGAGGAGGACGATCACATCGTGCCCCACTCGCACGGGGGCAGGGCGACCGTGGCCAACATCCGCCGAGCCTGCAAGCACTGCAACGCCAGCCGCCAGGACCGCGTGCTGTACGGTTACGGCGCACGCCTGCACATGATCGTGTGCCCGCCGGGTTGCGACGCAGTGGCGTTGGACTACATCACCGAACACTCGCGCAGTGCCGACCCTGTGGTGGCGTACTCGTATCTGGCCGACGCTATGGGCGTGGCCGCGCACAAGTCGCGCGCCGAGCGCGTGGCCGTGGGCATGGCGTGGAGCGCCGCGTACCGCAGCTTCACCACATGCGCGGAACCGTTGGACGTGTGGTGCGTGCGCTCGTTCCCGTCCAGCCGCCGGCACCCGCGGATGCTGGACGAGTGGCTGGCACTGGACTACGACATACACGTGATGGATATGGACTACGCCGAGGCATGGGACCATGCGGTCACCGAGGACGAGCGCGTGCTGGTGCGCCGATGGTACTCGCTGCATCTCTCGCAGGCGCTGGTGGATGCAAGGCAGGCCGCCCGGCGGGCCCGTCTCACGGCCTTGGGCCTTCGCTCCGACGCCGCCAGCGTCGCGGCGCGGCCTGAGTGGTGAACGCGGTTTTTTAAACTCGCCGGCCTCGACCAAGACCCCGCGCCCAGTTTTTTCTCCCCCCAACCCAAGAATAAAAAAGCCGGAAAACGTTGGAATATCAACGTTTTTCCGGGTATCGCTCTTCAAAAACACAAGATACACCTTTTCTATGATTGGAGCAAACAACGCATGATGCTCGAAGGATTCGACGAGGACACCGGCCGGAACATCGGCCCGCAGGAGCAGGCCACGCGCCGCATCGTCAAGGACTTGGAGGAATCGCACCCGGAATACGACCCCATCCGCGATGGTCTTTGCCAGGCCATGCTCTCCCTTGCGGCCAACATCGACAGCCAGAACCGGGCGGGCCGTGAAATCAGCCGCAACATGGCGCAGTACATCGACGCCCTGTGGAAGATTCGCGACATGTATCCCGCCGAGGTCGTCGCGGACGACGACGTGGAGGCCGCGTGGTCGGGAGGTGTCGGCGATGCTGATTAGGGGCGGCACCCGGCGCGACGAGACGCGCAGGACGTTGGGGCCGCGATTGGCGGGCATCGCGGCGATGATGGGCACGCCGCTGATCCCGTGGCAACGCTACGTGGCGGACGTGGCCTGCGAGATCGACGAAGACACCGGCACCTTCCATTACGACACCGTCGTGATCAGCACGCCGCGCCAGTGCGGCAAGTCGGCGCTGGTGGACTCGTCGGACACGTTCAACGCATCCCTTGGCCGCCGCCGGCGCATTGCCTACGCGGCGCAGACCGGCAAGGACGCCGAGGACCATTTCAAGGAGTACGCCGAACTGATGCAGGGCACGCGCCTGATGCAGAAGGTCCGTAAGTTCCGGTTCTCCAACGGCGGCATGAGCGTGAGCTTCACGAACGGCAGCACGATAAGCCCCATGGCCATGACCAAGATAGCCGGCCATGGCAAGCAGATGGACAAGGTCACCATCGATGAGGCGTTCTCGCTGACGAAGGAGGCCGGGGACACCATCATGGACGCCATAATACCGACCATGAACACTCGTCTGATGCGCACAGGGGTGGCCGCGCAACGGTGGATAACCTCGACCGAGGGCAACGCCGACAGCACCTATTTCAACCCGCTGCTGGACGGTTTGCGCGCCGGGGACGTGCCCGAACGCACCTGCTGGTTCGATTTCGGGATACCCGAGGACGCCGACCCCGAGGACCTGGACGTGGTCATGCGCTACCATCCCGCCGCCGGCTACCTGTGGTACAAGCCCCAGTTGCGCGACTTCCGCGAGGGGTTCGGCGACAACGTGGCCGGTTGGGCTCGCGCGTTCGGCAACAGGCGCGACACCGGCGTTTCCGACAGGGTGATAGCGGCCGACCTGTGGGAGACCACCGCCGTCGCGCCGATCAAGCCCGCCGAGCTCGACGGCCGGCCCATCGTGTTCGCGGCCGCCGTGGACGTGGACGCCACCAACACCAGCGTGAGCGTCGGCATCGTCAACCAGGACGGCACCGTCACCACCCAACTGCTCAAGGTGCTGGCCGGCACCGGCAACGCCCCCGACGAGATAACCCGTTTGTGCACCGACTACGCGGCACCGCTCGTGATGGACACGCGCGGCCCCAACGCCGACCTGCGCGACCGGCTCGCATCGCTCACCGACAGCTACGGCGACCAGCTCGTGAGGTTCGTGGAACTCTCCGCCGCCGACTACCTCGCGGTCGGCCAGGCCTACGTTTCCGGCCTGCAGAACCACACCGTGACCCACGCGCTCGACACGGAACTGGACATGAGCGTGGCCAAAAGCGCGCGCACGTGGAGCGGCGACGCATGGCGCATCACCCGCCGTGGCTCCACCGGCCTCACGTCGCCGCTCGAAAGCTGCATGTTGGCCGCATGGGGAGCGACCCACCAGCCCGAGGAGACCACGCCGTTCATAGTCTGATGGCACCGCTTGGCGCTGCTTGGCTTCGCTTGGCTTCGCTTGGCTTCACGGTGCTGGACGGCCCGCCGCCTTCGGCCCCATTCTTGTGGGCATGAACGAACGACTTGGATTCTGGCGCAGGCTCAAGCTCGCGGGCGGCATCGTCACCCGTGGCGCGGCCGCGCTCGACGACGTGCCCGACGGCATCCTGCCCCCGGCCCGCCGCGCGGAATGCGACCCGCTCACCCTGTCCACCGTGTTCCGTGGCGTGCAGGTGTTGCAGACAGCCATCACCGGCCTGCCGATCAACGAGACCCGCAACGGCATCAAGCTCGATACCGTCAGCGCGCTCGTCCAGCGCCCCGACATCAACCGTTCACGCCGTGACTTCCTCGCCGACATAGTGGCCTCGATGGTCCTCGACGGCAACGCCTTCATCCGCCTGGTGAGATACGGCGGCGAGATCGTGACCTGCGAGGTGCTGCCCCCGCAGCTCGTGACCGTCAGCGACGACGGCCACGACCCCGCGAGCCCGCGCCTGCGCTACGGCTATCTCGGCCGCGACTACACGCCCGACGACATCGTGCACTGCAAGTTCCTCAACGTGCCCGGACGGCTCAGGGGCTTGGGACCCATCGGCGCGGCCCGCGAAGAGGTCGAGTCCGCGCAGATGGCCCGCGACTACAAGGCCAAGTTCTACACCGATTCCAGCAACATCAAGGGCTATGTGACCACCGAGCAGAAGGTCAGCCTTCCCACGTTGAAGGCGTTGAAGGACGACTGGGGCAAGGACGGCCAGGCCGGCCAGGTGCGTTTCGTCTCCGATGGCCTGAAATACGTGCCCTTGGACCTCAAGCCCGCCGATTTGCAGTTTCTGGAGACCCAGAAGTTCGACACGACCCAGATCGCGCGGTTGTTGGGCATTCCCGCGTCCATCATGCTCGCGGCCGTCGATGGCAGCAACCTGACCTATCAGAACATCGAACAAAGCTGGATCGAGTTCGCGGACTACACGCTGGCCGCCTACGCGGGCGAGATCGAGGAACTGTTCAACCGTCTTCTGCCGCGCGGCCGCGAGGCGCGGTTCGACTGGGATTCGAGCGGCCGCACGAACACCAGCGAACGGTACGCGGCCTACGCCAGCGCTTTGGAACACCAGTGGATGACCGTGGACGAGGTGCGCGCCGACCGGGGACTGCCCCCGTTGGCATCCACGCCGGAACCAGTGAAGGAGAACCAGCAATGAACGACAGACTGATGGAACGGCGCACGCTCGACGTGCGCGGCATCCAGGTAAGGGACGCGGAAGACGGGGACGGCAGCATCCTGACCGGCATCGCCGTGCCGTTCAACACCAGGTACGCCCTATGGGGCGACTACGCCGAGGTGTTCGACCCGGACACCGACTTCGGCTCGCGCGACAGCGTGAAAATCAGCCGGCAGCACGGCGAGCTCATCGGCCGCGTCACCAGCATGGACGCCGAGGAGGACGGCCTGCACATCACCGCGAAGCTCGCCGGCACCCAGGCCGCGCGCGAGGCCATCCAACTCGTGCGCGAAGGCGTCTACGACGGGTTCAGCGTCGGCTTCATCCCCGTGGACAACCGCAACGTGGCCGCCGACGACGGCGTCACCGAGGTGCATCGACGCAAGGTCGATCTGTTCGAGGTGGCCGTCACCGGCATCCCCGCGTATCCGAACGCGGTCATCACCGGCCAGCGCGAACAAGCCCACGAAAACATGTCCGAAACCGGAAACAACCAAACCGACAACCAGAAGGAGAACCACATGGACGAGGAACTGCGCGCCATGCTCGACGGCATCCAGGAGGAACAGCGTGGCATGAAGGCCGCGCTGGCCAAGGGCGCGGCACCCGAACGCAAGACGATGGGCGGCGAATACCGCAACGCGGGCGAATACCTGCGCGCCCTCGTGGACGGCGACGAAGCGGCCGTGAACCTGTACCGCGAAGGCCGCGACCTGATCGTGAACGGCAACACCGGCAACACCAGCACCTGGATCGCGGACGACCTGCGACTGATCGAACAGCGCCGCAAGATCATGGGCATCCTCACCCACGACAGCCTGCCCTCCACCGGCATGAGCATGGAATACAACGTCGTGGAGACCGACACCACCAGCGTCACGGCGCAGGCCAAGGAAGGCGACACGCTCGCGTTCGGCAAGGTGTCGTTCGGCACGAAGGTGACCACCGTGGGCACCTACGGCGGCTACACCACCCTGTCGCGCCAGACCATCGAACGCTCGACCACGCCCATGCTCAACACCGCGCTGAAGGCCCTGCGCAACGCCTACGCGAAAGCCACCGAGAACAAGGTCCGCCAGTTCCTCTACGACACCATCGCCACCCAGCGCGACGCATCCACTGACCCCAACAAACTCGACGCGCCCGCCGCATTGAACGCCATGACCATCGACCAGTGGGCCGGCCTCATCATCGACGCCGCCGAAATCGCCGACGACCGCAACGTCAACCTGACCCGCCTCGGCGTCAGCAAGGACGTGATGAAGGCGCTCGTGGCCCTCAAGGACTCCGGCAGCCGCTTCTTCGACCTGAGCGGCGACGGCAGCGACACGCTAGGCGACTTCGACCTGACCGGCATCGCCGGCCGCTTCCTGCGCCTGCCCGTGCAGATGCTGCCCGCCGCGCCGGCCGGCACCGCCTGCTTCATCGACCCCGAGGCCGTGACCGTCTGGGAATCCGGCGGCCCCACCCAGCTGTCCGCCACCGACCCGACCAAGCTCACCGACAGCTACAGCGTGTACGGCTACCTCGCCGTCGCCGCCACCCTGCCCACGGGCCTGATCCCCATCAAGTTCGCGGCCTGACCATGACGGACGAGACCAGCGAACTCGTGGCCCTGCTGCGCGACGAGGTGAACATGCCAGCCGGCGACGACGAACGTCTGAAAGCGAAGATACGGACCGCGACCACCTACGTGGACGCCGCCATCGCCGGCCAGAAATGCCCCGACGACGTGCGCCGCGACTGCATCGTGTCGTGCGCGGCCGACCTGTACAACAGCAGGGACGCGCGCTTCGGCGTGATGAGCGTCGCCGATTCGACGCTCGAACCGTTCCGCGTGTCCACCGACCCGCTTCGCAGCGTGTACCCCAAACTCAACGCCGTGGGCGTCATGGCCGGCAGTCTGGCGGTGGCATGATGAGCAGCCTCGTCATCCAGGAACGCGACGCGCTCATCCGCTTGCTCGAAGACTGCCTGGGCGACCTCGTGCAGATCGTCACGGCCGACGAACAGAAGGCCAGACCACTGCCGAACAAGGTGGCCGTCTTCATCGAACCGCCCGAACTCGCCTACAAGAAGTGGGGCAACGAGCCCGACATCACGTGGAGGCTCGACATAATCGCCGGCACCATGGCCACCCAGGCCCCCGCGTTGGAACTCGTCATGCGGGCCATCGACCTCATGGCCGAACACGAGCTCAACATCCAGGCGGCACGGCCCGTGACCCTCAGCCTCGCCGGCTCGGGAGACCTCGCCGCCTACCAGCTCACACTCAACCCATTGGAAATCATCTGAAAGGAACATCATGGCAAGCAAGGTGCGCACACTCGGCCCCGGCTCGTTCAACATCACCGACGAGAAGTCGGGCCGCGACTTCAGCGCCGACCTGACCAAGGCGCAGCTCAACCCATCCAACTCGTCCGACGACCCCACCACCTATCTGGACGGATCGCAGGAGGCCAACACATCCACCACATGGACGATGGAAGGCACCATCGGCGACGACTTCAGCACCGATGGCCTGAGCGTGTGGTGCTTCGACCACGCCAACGAGACCCTGCCGTTCGAGTTCGTGCCCAACAAGACCGGGGCCATCAAATGGACCGGCGACGTGACCGTGACCCCCGTGGCAGTCGGCGGCGACGTGAAATCGAAGAACACCAACGACTTCAGCTTCCCCGTCACGAACCTCAAGCACACCACCTACACGGCCCAGGTCAGCGCATGAACACCAGCAAGGCCCTGATGGTCGTCGGCCAGAAACGCTTCGTCGCCACAATGCGCAAGGCCGGCGCCGATCTGGACGAACTCAAGGGCGTGAACCGCGAAGCGGCCGAAATCGCCCTCCCCGCCGTGCAGGCCCTCGCCCCCGTCGGCAAGACCGGCAGACTCTCGAAATCACTGCGTGCCGGCGCGACCAAAAAGGCCGGCGTGATCCGCGCGGGCCGCAAGGCCGTGCCCTACGCCGGCCCCGTCAACTACGGGTGGCCCGGCCACCACATCAAACCACGCCTGTATGTGAACAACGGCGTGGCCCGAAGCGAAAACGCCTGGATGAAACCATACGAGGCGTTCGTGGAGAAAACCATGAAACAAGTCAAAGGAGCATAAGCCATGTTGAAGAAGACCGCGACCATCGGCTACCAGGACGGCCACGAGGACACCGTGATCCTCACCGCCCGCGCCCAATGCCAGGCCGAGGAACACGCCCAGACCAACGGGTGGGGGCCCGTGGAGAACTGCAAAATCCGGTTCGTCTACTACTTCGCCTACAGCGCCGCACGCCAGCAGGGCAAGACCAAACTCCCCTACGAACAGTGGCTCGACAGCATCATCGACGTGGTGGTCAACACGCCCGACGACACGGAGGACGCGCAGCTGGACCCTACGAACTAGCCGCGTGGCCCGACGATTCGCTCGGCCAGCTCAGCTTCATCCTCGCCCGCCGCTTCGGCGGCACCCCGTGGCAATGGAGGAACGAGGCCAGCGAACTCGACTGGGGCACCGGCATACGCCTGTTGACCGAGGAAATGGAACGAGCCGAAAAGGAGGTGGACAATGGCGGGGCATAGCGCCATCATGTCCGTGCGTATCACGGGCAACGCGGACGACGCCGTGAAGGCGTTCGAGAAGGCGACCGGCAAGGCCGCCGCGTTCGGCAGCTTCATGGGCGGCGCGGCATTGAAGGGCGTGACCGCCCTGTGGGACAAGCTCAAGAACTTCAGCGGCGCGGTCGTGGAGATGAGCGACTCGACCGACAAGTTCAAGAACACCATGAGCTTCGCGGGCCTCGACACCAGCGCCGTGGAGGCCGCCACCAAGGCCACCCGCAAATACGCGGACGACACCGTGTACGACCTCACCACGATCCAGAACACCACCGCCCAGCTCGCCGCCAACGGCATCGGCAACTACACCGAACTGACCGAAGCGGCCGGCAACCTCAACGCCGTGGCCGGCGGCAACTCCGACACGTTCAAATCGGTGGCGATGATGCTCACCCAGACCGCCGGAGCCGGAAAGCTGACGACGGAGAACTGGAACCAGCTGGCCGACGCCATCCCCGGCGCTTCGGGCAAGCTCCAGGAGGCCATGCTCGCCAACGGCGCGTACACCGGCAACTTCAGGGACGCGATGGCCAAGGGCGAAATCACCGCCGACGAGTTCAACCAGGCGCTGATCCAGCTCGGCATGAGCGACGTGGCCAAGGAGGCCGCCACCAGCATCAAGACCATCGAAGGCGCGATGGGCAACCTCGAAGCGTCCGTGGTCGGCGGACTCACCGACGCCTTCGACCTCGTGAAACCGGCCGTGACCTCCGCCATGGGCGTCGCCGCCGAGAAGATCACGGCGTTCAGCGGCAAGGCCACAACCGGCCTGAAAGGCGTGATAACCCTCGTCAGGGACGGCAACTTCAGCGCGGAACTGCGCGAGGCTTTCAACATCGAGGAAGACAGCCCGATAACCGACTTCCTGCTCACCATGCGCGACACCGCCGCCAACACGTTCGACACCGCGAAAACAGCCGTGACGGACTTCATGGCCGCGTTCAACGACACGGGCCCGTTGCAGACGGCCAGCGACGTCTTCGGCTACGTGTGGGATACATGCAAAAGCCTCGCCGGAGCCGCCGGCGACCTCATCGGCCAGTTCACGCCCCTGCTCGACTCGATGGGCGGCGCGGCCGGAGCGGGCACCGCGTTGGGCGACGCCTTCAACGGCGCCGCCGGCATCGTGGGCGACGTGGCCGACAAACTCACCGCGTTCTCCGACTGGGTGAGCGCGAACGCCGAACCCATCAGCGCCGCTCTGGTCGGCATCGGCACCGGCTTCGCCGTGTTCAAAGTCGCGGGCGTCATCACCGCTGTATCCTCCGCATTGCAGGGGTTCAGCATCGCCAACACGGCCGCATCCGTGGCCCAATGGGCGCTCAACGCGGCCATGAACGCCAACCCCATCGTGCTGATCATCACGCTCATAGCCACCCTGGTGGCCGGACTGGTCTACTTCTTCACCCAGACCGAAAGCGGTCGGCAGATATGGAGCAACTTCACCAACTTCATCGGCTCGTGCGTGAACAACATCATCGGATTCTTCCAATCACTGCCCGGCAAGATAGGCGCGTTCTTCTCCAGCGCCGCCCAGTTCGCGCAGAACACGTGGAACAACGTGGTCAGCTGGTTCAGCGGACTGCCCGGCCGCATCCTGTCCGCCATCGGCAACGTGGGCAGCCTGCTGTACAACGCCGGAAAGAACATCATCGACGGTTTCCTCAACGGCCTGAAGGCTGCATGGGACAACGTGACCGGGTTCATCGGAGGCATCGCCGACTGGATCGCGGAACACAAAGGCCCCGCCGCATACGACAAGGCGCTGCTCATCAGAAACGGCCGCCTCATCATGCAGGGCCTCGCCAAGGGCCTCGGCCTCGGCTTCGACCAGGACGTGACCCGCGCCATCACCCGCGTCAACGGCCGCCTGTCCGCCATGTCATTCGACATGCCCGGCACCAACGGCACCGCAACCGCGCAACCCATGACCGTGAGCATCGTCATCAACGGCGTGCTGGACGGCGAGGACGCGGCCCGCAAACTCAAGAAGATCCTCCGCGACTACGACAGAAAGCGGGCATGAAATAGATGCAGAAACCATTCATGTTCATCGACTGGGGCGACGGCTGGAAAAGCCTCAACGACCCCTTGCAGGACATCGCCGTGCTCGCCCAGTTCAGCGTGCAATGGGGCGTGGAGACCGCCGACGAGCAACCCGACCCCAGCGTGATGAGCTTCACCCTGCGCGACCTCAGGGGATGGCTCACCGGCCGCGCGCTCACCCTCGCCGGCGCACGCATCCTCGTGCAGATCAGCGAACAACCCACCTGGGCGATGCTCACGGACGCGATGGGCACATGGAAGGCACAAAGGATGCCGTTGAACCGGCTGCACTCCGCATACGCGCCACCCACCCCGGACGATCCCGACAGCACCGCCATAACCCTGTTCGACGGCATCATCAGCAACGGCGGCACAGCGACCGCACACAAAACCGGGTGGAAACTCAAACTCACCGCGTCCAGCCGCCTGCTGCTCTGGAAACGCCTGGCCAAACAAGGCCCCACATCCACCGACGCGAGATGGGCCGGACAACACTGGGTCACCACCACCGTCGCCGCCCGTCTCGCGGAACTCAACACGCGCGCACGCGAGGCCGGCGCGCCAGAAGCCGACGCGGCCGGGCTGGAAACCACCGGCACCCCCGCATCCTACGACACGTCCGACTACCCGACCCAACTCGACCTATTGCACCGCCTCTACGCCCACCACCCCCACATGCCCCTGTGGTACGAGGTCCCGCACAAGGACACGAGCGTGATCGAATACACGCCATTGAACCGGCCCGTGGCCATGGGCGCGGCCACCGACGGCATCCTGACCATCACCGACCAGGACACCGTCACCCCAGCCATCCCCGCACCACTGGTGGAAACCGACGACGACACGACCCTGACCATCCCCGAACCCATCACCCAAATCACACTCAAGGCGAAGAAAGCCACGGCCGACGAAGACGGCGTGCTTGCCTTCGAGGACGACGAAACCGAAATGGGAGACCGCGGAACACTGCCCGCGAACCTGACCTCCACCCAGTCAAGCCTCACCCTGGAAAGCGACATCACCACCCAGGACGACACGGGCGGCATCTTCGGACGCGCGAACGGCACCACATGGACGCCAAGCGAACAGAACCGCATCGACGCCGCAACATGGCTCGAAACCATCGACCGGCGACTCACCCCCGAAACCATCGTGTTCGATGGCCGCAAAATCGACCCCGCCGACCGGCCCGAACTCTACAAGACCAGTCCACCCGGCGCGTTCACCCTCCAAGGCACCCGAAGCGGCACCCTGACCGACGACACCGACCGACCGGCCACCGGCGGCGCATACAACGCCATCGGCGGCACCCTGACCTTCGAATGGGCCGGCAAAACACCGATTCTCCGCAACGAAGTCACCCTATGGCCCATCCCGCTCGACACCGACCGCCAAGCCACATGGGCCGACATGCAGGCATGGCCGCCCACATGGGCGCAAACCGCCATGAGCCTCGCCGAACTCGGACTGGTCAGCGCATACGACCAGCCCGCCGTCCTCGACCAACCAAACTGGGAAGGAATCCAACCATGAAAACCACACCGATCTACGGAATCCCCTACCTCGAAGGCAACGACCTCGTAAGCAGCGCGCCCGAACAGTTCGCCAACATGGCCAACGGCGTGGAAACGGCGCTCAACGAGGTGGACAACCGCAACACCCCGGACGGTGTGAAACCCGCCATCGCCACCACATTGGAAACATTGGCCGGCCTCACCGGCGTGACCGGCCAGACCGGCTACGTCACCGCCGACCCCACCGAAAGCAACAACGGCCCCTATTACTGGTCCGGCAGCGCATGGCTGCCGTATGCGACCGGCGCCATGCTTGACAGTCTGCGGAACCAACTGACACAGGGTTATGAGTCCGCGAAATTCAAGTGGCAGGACACGAACTCATTCCAGCCTGACGCCTACGGCGGTGGCATGAACATCATCGTGGATCGAGCCAATGGCCTTCTGCACGTGAATCTAAGCGGGTTCAAAAGCACGGTGAACGTGAACAACTACAACGTGTTTCTTTACTCGTCAGGCGTAAAGCCCAGCAAGAACGTGAATCTATCGTGTCTGTGGGCAATACCGAGCGGCAACTACGGCAAACAGGCCACATGGACCACGGCGGGCTCAATCGTCGTCGCCGGTGGACTGTCCAACGGCGATAGGTGCTTGCACACGCCGCTTACGCTGCCGATACCGGAGGGTGTGACGTTCAGCTGATTGGGAGCGCATTCCAGACCGCCACCCAATAGCCGAAAATCGCCACGCGCCCCACCCACCGCTGATACTTGGCGGAGTAAAGACGGAAGCGGATTGAATCGGTTTGCGAGGTCCCCCAGTTATGGACGATATAACCGTCCTCGTCCTGGAAGTTCGCGCCGAACGGGCCGACCATGTAAGCGTAGTAATCGGGTTTGCGACCGTCGGGAAACCCGACCTTGATAAGAAAGGTCCCGTCCGCGTCGGTGGTGACGGTGTGCCCTCCGGCCTTGACGATCGGCAACCCATAACCCTGTGAACCACACCCTAATGAAAGGAGACCATGACAGAAAACGTAATCATCGCGATAGTCGGCGTCGTTGGCGTCGTGGCCGGCGCGTTCGCGCAACAGCTCGTGACCGCCGCACGCGACCGCATGGAAGCGTACCGGCTCGCGCAGCAAATGCAATCCGACAACGCGCTTTTATGGCAATGGAACCGGCAACTAGTTGACCACATCTACAAGGGATTGGGCCCGCCACCGCCGGAACCGCCGGAAAACCTGTTCGACCACGACGACTGACGAAAGGAGCATAAGCATGGTCGGCTACTCGAAAGCCGTGTGGAGAGGCAGCCCCAACCACTATCAGGGGCGCAACGGCTACACGGTGAACCACATCACCTTGCACATCATGGTCGGAAGCCTTGAAGGCACTGACAATGTTTTTCATCGATCCAGCTATCAGGCGTCCAGCACCTACGGCGTCGGCACCGACGGCACCGTCTACCAATGGGTTGACGAGGCTAACGGCGCATGGTGCGACGCGAACATGGCTAGTGACTGTTCCGGTATCAGCATCGAGCATGCGGGCGGCATAGCCGGCATCGTGCCGACCGACGCCGAATATGAGGCGTCCGCGCGACTATGCGCGGACATCGCCCGCCGTTACGGGTGGACGACACTGTGGCACGACGAGACCGGCAACCGTACCGGAAACATCGTGCTGCACCGAGAGGTGCCCGGCACGGATCACGCCGGGTGCCCCGACAGGGCCGTGAACGGCCTGGACGTGGCCCGCATCATCACCAGGGCAAACCAGATTCTGAACAACCAAGGAGGAACAGATATGAGTTGCGCACTTATGATCCGCAACGACGACACCGGCGTGGTCTACTACTGGAGCCCAGAGACCGGACGAATCGGCCTGGGACACCCCGACCAGATGAAGGTGCTGGAAGACGCGGGCGTGAAGCTGATCCATTCAAGCTCTAAGGCCAATTGGGCCGGCCGCGCCGACCAGATCAGTACGTATATTCAGGCGAAGACCACCGCCTACGAGAAGGCGCAGACGACAGCGCTCGAAACCCTCGCGAAAAGCATGGGCGCAAATCCGGCCGACATCACCAAGGCCGTGACCTCAGCCGTTGACGAGGCACTTAAGGGCATCACCGTGACGCTGACCAACAAGGGGGCATGATGGCATACGAGGAACAGGTGGAAGGCGGCGACCCGCGCACGCCCGGTATCAGCGCGGCCACAATCGCCCGCACCCTCGTGCTGCTGCTCGGCCTGATCAACGCCTGCTTGGTCATGGTCGGCGTCGATACAATTCCTATCGCGGACGATACCGTGAACCAGCTCGTGGCCCTCGCATGGAATGTCGGCGCGGCCCTTTGGACGTGGTGGAAAGACAACCCCATCACGCCCAAGTCCCGCGCACAGCACGCGGCCTAGCCGGCCAACGTCACCGCATCCAGTCCGACGCGCAGACGGCTGTCAGGCATCGCCACGTAGATTTGCGTGGTTTCCACGCTGCTGTGCCCCAGCAGTTTCGACACCAGCAGCAGGTCGTGCGTGGTCTCGTACATGCGCGTGGCGTACCGGTGGCGCAGCGAGTGCGGGCCCCAACCGTCCGGCAGCACCCTGTTGATGTGTCGAGACACGTAGGATTTTTCGACGTGTCCCGACCATCGGCCGGGGAACAACCAACCGCACGCGGCCTGTATGCGGCGCGCCAGATCGTCCGAAATTGGCACTATGCGTTGCTTGTCGCCCTTGCCCCGCACTATGAGCGATGGGCCGGCGTCGCCTTCCAGCACGTCGCGCGAATGCACGGCCGCAATCTCCGACAGGCGCAAGCCGGCTTCGGCTCCGAGGCGCAGCATGAGCTGTTCCGTGTCCGTGGCCGCGCTCATTGCGGCGCGGATATGCACGTCAGGGCACGGGCGCGGGTGCGGGCGCGTCTTGCGCACCTTCGGCAGCGCGACCGCCGGATCGTCCGCGCGCCGGCCCGTGGTATGCAGCCACCGGAAGAAGCCGGCCAACGTGTTGCGGTAGCCCTTGCGCGTCTCCGCCTTCCAGGACTGCGAGGCCGTCCAATGCACTAGATCCTCTGACGTCACGTCATAGGGCGATTTATCCAGGCATCGGGCCGCGTGGCCTATCTTGCAGCGCCGCGTGTTGATCGTGTCCTGACTGAGACCCGCCGCCGTGAGCGATTCGAGCCATAGGGTGATTTCGTCCCGCCACTGAGCAGGGGGCAGCTTTTTGTGCATACTCACGGCCGGCAACCTTGACGGCCGGCGGGGTTACGCCGCTAGGATAAAATCAAATAATCGGGCTTCATGGATTTGAACCGTGGACCTCTGGGCAACAACGTTACCAGAGGTCCACGGTTCAAATCCATGCCCCGCTACCAGTGAAAGTCAGGAACCATAGTGGTTCCTGACTTTTTTGTTTTCCTGCCGAATCTTGGCCAAGCCGATTACTTAACAAAATCCGGTCAAAATCTGGACATGGCAGCTGATCGGACTGTTCGCGAATTTCGAATTTCGCCACGTTCTTTTCGCTGGCTTCCTTCATCATATTCGGCCAGGTTTCGCAAACTCGCCTCCATGAAGCGTCATCATCGCCACCTATCATCGCCACCTATCATCGTCGACGAACGGCATATAGCATGAACGCCCCACAGCACATCACAGCAGCTGCCAAACCCAACACCAGCCCCATCGGACTTCCTGTCTGCGGCATTTCCTGCTCGGGAGCATAAAGGTTGTCGACATCGAACGTCAGCAGGCTATCCTCACGTTCCACCACATCGTTCAGCACCATCATTTTCTGCGCAGTGACAGCCTCGTCCAATCCTACGGACTGGTATCCGACCTTGATATTGACCTCGCCGGCGCCCGTTGCATGCCAATACACGGTGGTTCCCTCCAGTTCGGCCCAGCCGACTGCCGTGGGCTCGTCATCTTCGTCGAACACGGCCGGACCTTCGATCGTCGCCGTAAATACGCCTTCGACCGGCTGTCCACTCGCATCCAGCAACTGCACGAACAGGCTTCCGGACCGTAATCCCTGCCGATCATCACGCGTCACCATCGAAGAAACCGGCAGCTTGTTCGCAGCCTCCTCCCAAAGCTCGTTGACCTTGCTTTCCAGCCCGTCCATCACTGAAAAGAGGTATTGCTCATGCCTGGCCCACACCTTTTGGTCATCATAGTTGCGGTGCACCAGCACGCCGATCGCCGCATACGTGAGCACCGGTTCCCCGTCATGTTGATATTCGGACAGCAGCCATGCAAGGCGCCGCGCCGCTTCCGTATTTTCCACGGTGGTGGTTTCAGTCACCTTGTAGTCGGTCATGCTTTCTATTTGCCGGCAATAATAGAATTTGCCCGATCTCGATTCCGCGTTCACCCCGATCACATACGGTTTTCCATCAAGAAAATAGTTGTAATGCTTGCCGTTCGCGCGTAGCAGCTGTTCGGCGGCCAGCGCTGCCGGGCATGTCATCGCTACGATTATGGCGCAGGCCGCCAATACCGCGGCCAGAATCACAAGCATACGTCGCTTCATAACATTCATTGCATCGTCCTTTCGATATGCACGTCGTTGTTACCGTGATTCAACAGACTTGCATACTTGCGATTACCACATGGTCTTTTTCAAGGGTTGTGGTCGGAGGACGTATTTTTCGGCATTTTGTGGATAACTTTGCCTGTTGAAAACCGCGACTTATCCACAAAAAACGTTTTGCCAAACTTAAGTCAAGAAGTTACCCACAAAGGGCGGAAAATCGCTGGTCAGAAGATAGTTCACCAAATCCACCTTTTCTCCTCTATAATCGGCGTTATGGCAGAAGAAGATAAGAGCGCGGAACCGCGCACCACAACCAAGCAATCAACCATCAAGAGGACGACCGCTAAGGTGGAGTCATCAATGTCTCAGACGCCTAACAAGCGCACTGCCGCCAAAAAGCCTACGGCATCCACCGCTCGCAAGCGCACCGCCAAGGCGAAGACCGCCTCACCGCAAGCCGTAGGCGAAGCCCCAGCTCCCGTCATCGAACGCACCAGCCCCGAACAGTTCGGCCGCGTGAACGTGCTCGACATCACCCCGAACGTTGAGAACGGCCTGTTCCCAGCACGCGTGGAGCTCGGCGAAGCATTCAACGTCACCGCACAAGTGTTCATCGAAGGCCGTACCAAGGCCGGAGCGACCGTGTCCGTGCGCAGCGCACGCGGCCGCGAGGTTGAACGTTTCGCCATGACCTGCACCAATCCGGGTCTCGACCGTTGGGAAGCCATGGTCAAGATCGGCGAGCACAGCGATCTGAAGCCGTGGGATGCCGACTATGCCGCCGTCAAGCGTAAGCTGGGCGAATGGCAGATCGTGGTTGAAGGCTGGGAAGACACCTACCAGTCTTGGCTGCACGACGCCGCCATCAAGGTTGAAGTGAACGACGACGTGGAGAATGCGCTGGAATCCGGCGCACGACTGCTCGCGCGTTGGTCCGACGCGAAGGATTCCAAGCTTTCCGCAGCCGACAAAAAGGTGCTGCGCGACGCCGCCAAGGCCATGGAAGACAAGTCGCTGAGCGCCGAAGAGCGTCTCGCCGCAGCCCAGAGCAGCGACATCGAACGTCTGCACGAGACCAACCCGCTGCGTGACGGTCTGTCCGAGTCGAATCCGCAGCGTTTCCGCGTGGAACGCCCGAAGTCCAGCTTCGCCTCCTGGTATCAGTTCTTCCCACGTTCCGAAGGCGCCTACTACGGCGAAGACGGCAAGATCGTTCCCGGCAACCTCAAGACGTCGGTCGCCGGCTTGGAACGTGCCGCAGCCGAAGGCTTCAACATTGTGTATTTGCCGCCGATCTTCCCGATTGGCGTGACCAACCGCAAGGGACGCAACAATTCCCTGGTAGCCGGCCCGAACGATCCGGGCTCCCCGTTCGGCATCGGTTCCGAACTGGGTGGCCACGACACCGTTGACCCGCAGCTTGGCACCATGGACGATTTCAAGGCATTCTGCGAGCGCGCCCACGAGCTGGGCTTGGAAATCGCGCTTGATTTTGCCCTGCAGTGCTCTCCTGACCACCCGTGGGTCAAGGCACATCCGAACTGGTTCCGCACCAAGCCGGACGGCACCATCGCATTCGCCGAGAATCCGCCAAAAAAGTATCAGGATATTTACCCAATCGACTTCAATGCCGACATGGAAGGCATCAAAAAAGAAGTCGAACGCATTATGGATCTGTGGGTCAAGGCGGGTGTGACGATCTTCCGCGTTGACAATCCTCACACCAAGCCGGTGCGTTTCTGGCAGGATGTGATCGCCGCCGTTACGAAGAAGCATCCGGAAGTGCTATTCCTCGCTGAGGCGTTCACCCGCCCGGGCATGATGCGCGCGCTGAGCTATGTGGGCTTCACGCAGTCGCACTGCTACTTCCCGTGGCGCAACACCAAGGAAGAGCTCGAAGAGTACTTCGAAGAGACCAACGGCGATGGCGGCTTCTACCAGCACAACACGTTCTGGCCTACCACTCCGGATATTCTCACCGCCTACCTGCGAGACAACGGCATCGCCGGTCACGCGGTGCGTGCGGTGCTCGCCGCCATGGGTAGCCCGAGCTGGGGTATTTACAACGGCTACGAGCTAATCGAAAACAAGCAGCGTCCGGGCTTCGAAGAGCAGATCGACAATGAGAAGTACGAAGTCAAGGTGCGCGATTGGGATAGCACCGAAAAGTACGGTATCGCCGAACTGCTGACTTCGCTCAACAAGATTCGTGACACTCATCCGGCATGCCGCAGCTACCACAATCTGCACATTCTGCCGAGCGACGATGCGGGCGTGATTGCATTCCTGCGCCAGACCCCGGCCGAGCTGACCGGCACCGGCAAGGCAGACACGGTGATTGTGATCGTAAACCTTGACGGCCACAACGCGCACCAGTCCATCGTGCATGTGGAGCTTGGCGACTTCGGTTTCGCCACCGACAAGCCGCTCAAGGTGCATGACGAGCTGACCGGCCGCGACTTCGAATGGGGTTACGACAACTACGTTTCGCTCGCCCCATGGGCCGACGTGGCACACGTGCTGACCGTCGTCGAAGACTGATTTTCAATCGATCTGATTAATCTCGGTCAGCTCAACTAGAAATTCGTTTCGATTCATGCCACAATACCGGTTCCACTTCGGTGGAAAGCGGTATTGTGGTTACTGATAATGTAAACTGCCCAATCTCAAGGAGAAATGACATGGCAGAAACCTTCAACGTCGTGGTGGAAATTCCGCGCGGCTCCAAGAACAAGTACGAAGTGGATCACGAGACCGGCCGCGTGTTCTTGGATCGCACCCTGTTCACTTCCATGGGTTACCCGGATGACTATGGCTACATCGACGGCACTCTGGGTGAGGATGGCGATCCGCTCGACGCACTCGTCATGATTCCGAACTCCGTGTTCCCGGGCTGCGTGGTGGAATGCCGCGCCGTTGGCCTGTACCACATGGTCGACGAGGCTGGCGGAGATGACAAGGTGCTGTGCGTGCCGGCTGACGTGCGTTTCGACGATATCAAGGATGTCGAAGACGTTTCCGAGTACCACAAGGCTGAAATCAAGCACTTCTTCGAGCAGTACAAGGCTCTGGAGCCGGGCAAGGAAGTCCTGCCGGGCGATTACTGGACCGGCGCCGCTAAGGCCGAGGAGGAAATCGTGGCCGCTCGCAAGCGCCTCGCCGAATCCGAAGCTGAGTGATTTCGCCTCTTTCTAGGTAGCGACTTTACGTAAAAAGCCCGTTGACGTATGTACTTACACGTGTCAACGGGCTTTTCGCGTATCCAAACGTCCCAAAACCTCCAGATACTGGAAGAAAACGGACAAAACCATACCCTCCAAGTGTCCGGATTCCTCCAGCGAGTGGAAGAAACAGCCCACAGGCGGGATACACTCATATCACACGCGCATATTCGCTGGGGCCGCTATAGTGAAACACGTAATTCACGGCATGCGAACAGTATTCGCAGAATTCAAAGCCCGCTGGCTGGCGCGGCAGTTCTATGTCGGTACCCCTAGGCGTAGGCGGACGTGAGACTCCGTCGAGGCCCATCCCGTGGGAAACCGGCGGGATGAACCTATATACCAGCTATGTTGGTTCAAATACTATTCATCGCCGTTTCCGTATCTATGGACGCGTTCGCCGTGTCCATCGGCAAAGGCCTCACCGTCAAAAAACTGCGTGGCCTCGACGCGTTCAAAACCGCCCTCTGGTTCGGCGGATTTCAGGCGCTTTTCCCGCTGCTCGGCTATTTCGCCGCGTCCACGTTCAGTAAATACGTGACCGCCGTCGACCATTGGATTATTTTCGGTCTGCTCGCCCTCATCGGCGGCAACATGGTGCGTGAAGCATTCGAAGAGGATGAGGAAAACGCCAAGGAAACCGCTGATTTCGATTGGAAACACATGCTTCCGCTCGCCGTGGCCTGCAGCATCGACGCATTCGCCGTGGGTGTCAGCTTCGCATTCATGACGCTGAACATTTGGATTTCAGTGATCATCATCGGCGTCACCACAGGCCTGTTCTCCGCAGCCGGCCTGTATATCGGCCGCGCATTCGGCTCGCACTGGCAGAAACCCGCACAGATCGCGGGTGGCGTCGTACTCATTCTGATCGGTGTGAAAGTACTGCTGGAACATCTCGGATTCCTCGCATAACAATCGCAAGTCAGATAAAAACAGATATACTACAGCAAAAGCCCGTAATCACACATGATTACGGGCTTTTGCATTACGAATTATTGTAAAAAGATTATTTTCTTATGATTGCTTTCCCACGATTGAAAGAATCGCATTACCAAAGTATGACGTTCGCATACGATGCAAGACCGATCACAATTCCGGAAATCATAACCGGCAGCAGCGCGATGCCGATCCACGGATTCTTGGATTGTGGATCGGGATCGGCATTACGATTCCACCAATACGAGCACGCATCGAGCGCAATGATCAGCAACAGCGACACGATCACGGAGACAGTCCACGCCGGGCTCACGGCAAACTCGGCGGAAGCCGCGTTTTCGCCGGAACGAATCGGCAGCAACGTTGACAAGAAACACCAGCCCGCGCTGCCAATCATGGCAACGCCTTCCACAACATTGTGCGACAGCGAACGAATCAGATGCGTACGGTTCTCACGTGCCATCTGGCGCCCGAACGAAACCACAATCAGCAGGATCAGCAGACCGCCAACACCGGCAATCCAGCCTTCCTGCATCCAAAACGTGTCTTCGTTGCCCAAACCAGCGGGGAAAATCGCACGTCCAAGCATCACCGTCGTGGCACACACCACGGAAAGCAAGCCCGCAACCACGGAAATCACATGACCCACAACACCATCACGGAACGGGTTGAACACGGCAAGCAGCGCAATCATCGCCACGGAAGCCACAACGGTGAACGACACGATTGCAGGCTCTTCCGCATTCCCATAGGAAATGCCGGGAATCAGCGCAAGCACAACCAGCACCACATATGCGGCGATTTGGACGGCAAACACCTTGCCGAACGAGGCTTTCTGAGCCGACTTGACGGCAGCTTTTTCAGAGGCGGTCATTTCGTCCCCTTTTCATGTTTTTCCATAATGTGGTCATTACGTATGCAATACCATTAAATGTAGCCGCAAGTGTCCACATAGTTCAGATAAAATTAGCGAAACGCCGATAACACACAACAAGAGTACAATCGCGGCAACGATACAAAACCAGTCCAAGAGACAAAGGGAGCTGACGTGACGGATCTGACGCTTATGACGTTCGCTAGCGACCCAGCTACCGTGCTTCCTTCTCTGGCGTTGCTTTCCCACCGTGTGCGCGTGCTGCCGATGGATGCGGCGAGTCTGGTGAAAATGCCGGAAAGCACCATTCTTTTCCTTGACGCGCGAGATGACTTGGCCACGGCGAAAACGCTGTGCCGCCTGATTCACGCCTCCGGACTTTCCACGCCAATCGTGCTCATCCTCACCGAGGGCGGATTCACCGTGGTCAATTCGCAGTGGGGCATCGCCGACGTGGTAGTGGCGTCCGCCTCTCCGGCCGAGGTCGAGGGACGTCTTCGCTTGGTGTCGGAGCGTGGCAACTCGCCGGTCAACGCAATGTATGGTTCCGGTGAATCGGGCGTGCAGAACGAAGACGGCATGATCCACTCCGGAGACTTGGTAGTGGATACCAACGGCTACACGGCAAGTCTGCACGGGCATCCAATCGACTTGGCATACAAGGAGTTCGAGCTCCTCAAGTATCTCGTGCAGCATCCGGGGCGCGTGTTCACCCGCGCGCAGCTGCTGCAGGAGGTGTGGGGCTACGACTATTACGGCGGCACCCGTACGGTTGACGTGCATATCCGTCGCCTTCGCGCCAAGTTGGGCGGCGAATACGAGCATGTGATCGGTACTGTGCGCAATGTCGGCTATCGTTTCGACCCTCCCGAAGAGGAAGAGAGCGAAGCTGCAGCTAAGGATGCCGCGGCCCGTAACGCTTCGAACGAAGGCTGATTTTCTTACTATCCGCTTGTTTTTCAGACGATTTGCAATACTTGCGATTGTTGCAATTGTCTGCGATTTGGCTGTCGGCTATTTCACTTTCGTGCGTGCGGTTGCACTATTCATGCGACGGTAGACTGGTAACGTGCCCAAGGAATCGAAACAAGCGCGACTGTCACGCATGCATCAGGAATACGCAGTATTGTGCGAGGAGATTCCGCATCCGAAGTGCGCGCTGAATTTTTCGAATCCTTTTGAATTGCTGGTGGCGACCGTACTGAGCGCACAAACCACCGACAAGCGGGTGAATATGGTCACGCCGGAATTATTCGACGAATATCCGGGACCAGACGCACTTGCGAGCGCCAATCCCGAACATGTGGAAAGCATCATTCATTCCATCGGATTTCATCATACGAAAGCAAAGAATATCATCGGACTTTCTTACGCATTGTGCGAACGGTTCGATGGCGAAGTGCCGCAAAATATGGACTCTTTGACAAGTCTGCCAGGCGTGGGGCGCAAAACCGCGAATGTGGTGCTTGGGAATGCTTTTGGCATGCCGGGTTTTCCTGTTGACACTCATGTGATTCGTGTGACCGGTCGACTGCGCTGGCGTTCTGATTGGGCGAGCGGCTCTCCTGACCCCAAGGCCATTGAACGTGAGATCACCGCATGCTTCCCGCCCGAGGAGTGGACAGATCTGTCTCACAGGCTGATACTGCACGGTCGTGCCATATGCCATGCTCGCAAGCCGGACTGCCTGAACTGCCCGCTTAACGACACCTGTCCCAGCGCATTCGCAGCGTAGTTCCGTATCGGACCTTCCAACGGGGGGTTCTCCCACCCACTGGAACAATAACCCCGTAGATGCAGCACCCGCTGTAGCACGTGTCAACTAGACTCGGCAGCATGGAAGACACCATGGAAGAAGAAAACGGGCGTGAAGCCAAGCTAAAAGCCGAAATCACGCGGTGGCTGGTCTTTTTCGGCGTCGCCATCATGCTCAGCGTCATGACCTGGCTGGGCTGGTCGCT
>ERZ1032473.81-NODE-81-length-25147-cov-5.984736_pt1 | contig 25147 bp, 17 predicted proteins | sample MGYA00518734_ERZ1032473 | MGnify/ENA primary metagenome ERZ1032473 (study PRJEB33719, sample SAMN04261339) | wastewater metagenome | biome: periurban shantytown; feature: human; material: feces | host: Homo sapiens | place: Peru: Lima | collected 2013-01-23 ...
GGAGGCTATGTCGGACTCAGGCCCTCAGTGTCTCGCCGCTACTCGACGGGAGCCTCGTCCTTGGCCTCGGCCTCTGCCGGAGCGTCGGTGCCGGCGGCCTTCTGCTCGTTGAGCGTGCGACGAGCCTTGTAGGCGCGGTAGCCAAAGAAGCCGGCCAGCGCGACGAGGGCGGCGCTGCCACCCCAGACGCCCATCTGCCACGGGGCAATGCCGTAATTGACCTTGGAGCCCGGGGCCATGCCCTGCATGGCGTTGGAGTTGGCGATGGTGTAGAGCGCGTGGTGCATGGACTCGCGCAGCTGGCTCACCACGGTGGCGGTATTGGTGCCCTCGAAGGCGGGCGTCATCGCAGAGTAGGTGAGCTGCAGGTCAGTGCCACCGGCCAGGGCGGCGTTCTTGTCCATGTAGCCGTAGAGGTTGAAGTCGGTGATGACGCAGCCGCGGAAGCCCCACTCGTCACGCAGGACGTTGGTGCACAGGCTCTTGCGACCGCCGGACCACTCGGTGCCCACGAAGTTGAAGGAGCTCATGGCCGCGGTGCAGGCGTTCATCTTCTTGGTGGAGATGGTGCCCTGCTCGTCGGAGATGTACTTGATCTCGCAGGTGGCCTCCTTCACCGGAATCTCGAACTGGCGCAGGTAAATCTCGCGGCAGGCCTGCTCGGTCGCCCAGGTCATGACGTGCTGGACGCGGTAGGACTCCTGGTCGTTGAGGGCGAAATGCTTGATCATGGCGTAGCAGCCGTTGGTCGCGGCGCCGGACACCACGGCGGAGCCAATCTTGCCACCCAGCAGCGGGTCCTCGGAGTAGTACTCAAAGTTGCGGCCGGCAAACGGGCTGCGGTGCGTGTTGAACGCCGGGGCGTACCAGCCGTTGTAGCCAGAGGCCAGGGCCTCCTGGCCCACCATCTCGCCCATGCGCTCCATGAGCTCGACGTTCCAGGTCTGGGCCATGATGAACTCGGAGCAGTAGGCACAGTTGCCGGTGGGGCCGGTGAGGGAGGTGAAGCCGGCGGGGCCGTCGGGCTCGGAGGTCTCGGGCTTGGAGATGGACTCGACGGCGCCGGTGTTGTAGGCGCAGTCGTTGAGCATGCCGGTCATCTCGTCAACGGAGAGCTGGTCGAGCAGGGTGCCCCAGGCCTCGTCGTCATAGTCCTTGCCGCGCATGTCAATGAGGGAGAGGCCGTTGGAGGCGCCGGTGGTGGGCATGGTGGCCGCGGAGTCCTCGTGGTCCTTCCAGTTGTACTCGGCGATGGTGATGCCGCAGTCGGCGGAGTCCTTGTCCTCGGCGGGCTTAGGGAAGGTGCCCTTGAAGTCGGAGCGAGAGAGCATCTCGCCCTTGCAGTTCTTCTCCATGTACTCGGTAAGGTCAGCAAACTGGTTCTGGAGCTTGGTGCCGGTGACCTCGTCGGTGTCGAAGGTCTTCTCGGTGACGCTGACGGTCTGCTGGTCGACCACGGTGTGGGAATCGGTGCGCAGGGAGATGACGTAGTCGCCGCCGTCCAGGACGTAGGCGCCCTTCTCGGAGCTCCAGGAGGCCATCTGACGCACGGGGAACTCGATCTTTATGGTCTCGGAGGCGCCGGCGGCAAGCGCAGACGTCTTGGCAAAGCCGGCGAGAACCACGGCGGGCTTCTCGATGCCGCCCTTGGTGTACGGGGCGCTGTAGTAGACCTCGACGACGTCCTTGCCCTCGACGGAGCCAGCGTTGGTGACGGTGGCGGTCACGGTCACCGTGTCGCCGGAGGCCTCCACGGAGTCCAGCGTCTGGGTGAAGGTGGTGTAGGAGAGGCCGTAGCCAAACGGGAACACAACGGCGCTGCCGTAGTCAAAGCCGGCGTAGTTGCCGGCCTCGGCCTCGGCCGCCGCGGTCTCGTAGTAGCGGTAGCCCATGTAGACGCCTTCCTTGTACTCCACGAAGTACGCGGTGCCCTCGGAGGCGACGTTGTTGTAGTTCTTCTCGTAGAAGCCCGAGACGTCGGTGTAGTGCTTACCGCCGAAGTTGCCGAAGGTCGGATCGGCAGTGAAGTCGGCAGGCCAGATGTCGGTGGTGCGGCCGGAGGGGTTGTACTCGCCGGTCAGAAGCTTGCCCACGGCGGTGGAGCCGGTGGCGCCCAGGGAGCCCACGCACAGGATGGCGTCGGCCTCGTACTCGCCGCTCATGAGCGGGCCGAGCTCCATGGGGGTGGAGGCGTTGACGATGACGATGGTCTTGTCGCAGTTGGCCTTGGCTGCCGCGATGACGCTCTTCTCCTCCACGGTGAGCTCCAGCTCGTGCTGGCCCTCCACGTAGTTGGCGGTCTCGTCGTTGGCAGTGAAGTTCTTGGAGACGCCGGAGTTCAGGTCGCCCAGCAGGTCGCGCGACAGGTCGCCGCCCTCGCCGCCGCCACGGCCGATGACCACGAGCGCAGTGGTGCCGGAGATGGAGGCCTGCGCCTCGCCGCTATACGCGGAGAAGGGAATCTCGCCGATGTAGTAGGTAGCGGTGGACGGGTCGTCCATCGTGATCTCGGCCTTGGGATAGTTGGAGTAGTTGTCGTTGATCCAGCCGAAGGCGGTCTCGTTGATGTTGAGGCCGGCGGCGGCAATGCCGTCGTGCATGTTCACGCAGGCGTTGGGGTCAACGGTGCCGGAGCCAGCGCCGCCATAGATGGGGTCCGCGGCGTAGCGGCCCAGCAGGGAGACCTCGGTGCCGGCGGCCAGCGGCAGCGCGCCGTTGTTTTTGAGCAGGACGGCGCCCTCGCCCAAGATCTCATCGACGATCTCGTTGGCGGCAGCGGTTGCCTGGGTGCGGCCGCGGTACTGGGCGTCGTAGTAGGCGGTATCCCAGTTCTCGGAACCCTCGACGTGCTCGACGGTGGACGGACGGCCGCCCAGGTAGTGGTCAAGCAGCGAGCGGAACATGTTGGTGCCCACGTTGGCCGCCGCGGTGATGCCGAGAAGGCCGGCGGAGACGGCCGCGTTGCCGACGAACGCACGCCTGGTGATGGGCTTCTTTGCCTTTGCCATTTCTGGGTTTCCTTCCTCTCTCCCAAAGAGGAAGGCCCGCTCGCCGCCGCAGGAGGTTGGACGGTGGGCGGGCCTTCGAAGGGGAGCACGCTTGGTGGTTCCGTACGGTCTGCGGAGCTTGTCTCCGCATCCCTCGTCCGACCCTAATTCAACCAAGGCAGTCTGCCTTTGGACGAACTATCGCGTGACTAGCCTCAAACGTGGCACGAATTGCAGCGCTCGCGACTCGGCGGCACGTGGCCGGAAAAGGGGCGCCGGCCCCCGAGGGAGCCGGCGGGGAGAAGCGAGAAGATCGGACTAGGCGTCGGCCTTGACCTCTTCCTTCTCGGGCTTCGTGAGCGGGGCGGCCTTGTAGGTCTTGGTGCGCTCGTCATCGATGACGCCAGACCAGTTGAGGCCGAAGCAGAAGTCGTAGGAGTTGCCGTCGGCGTCGACATAGGGATCCATGTCGCGCGGCACGTCCTCCTCCTGCTCGAAGACGGTCTGCATGTCCTTGGGCATCTGGAAGGAGAGCAGGCCGGAGGGCTCGACGGTGCCGGAGATCACGCGGGCGTAGGCCTCCTCGGAAACCTTGTTGAAAGCGAAGACAATGGCATCGCAGGAAGGCTCGATCTCGCCGAAGCACATCGGGCGGTCGGCGTCCACGACGAGGATGAGCTTGCAGCCCTCGGGCAGGCGGCTCTTGACGTCGAGGACGAGGTCAAGGTCGCTCTCGTTGGTGGCGTAGGTGCTGGCGCCGTAGACGGAGCGGTTCTGGAGCTCGCCGAGCTCGTCCACCGGGTTGAGGGACTCCTTGCGCACGTAGTCCTGGTCGGCGGTGAACGGACGATACTGCAGGGACAGCGGCTTCCAGTAGGGGCCGGGCTCCGGCTCGGTGCCCATGACGACGGTCATGAAGCTCGGACCGCCCTGGACGCCCTGGTAGGCATCCTTGGGGTTGTTGACCTTGACGATGGCGTACTTGCAGTCGGCCAGCTCCTCGGCGGTGAGGCGGGTGATGTCGGCCTCGGAGGGGTCGGCGGACTCCGCCACGTGGTCGGTCACAGTCTCCCAGTACTCGTTCTCGAGCTTGGCGCCAAAGCACGGGGCGATGGTGGCGGGCTGGTCACCACCGAAGCGGCTCTTGGAGGCGGCAGTGAACTTCTGCGGGATGTAGACCTTGGGCTTGTCCTTCATGCCGTCCTTGGCAATGACGTTGCCGGAGTTCTTGAGCATGACGACGGCCTTGTCGGAGGCATCGGCGCCAAAGGCGGCGGCGTCCTTGTTCTCCAGGATGGCCTTGGCCTCGGAGCGGTCGGAGTAGGGCTGCTCGAAGAGCTGGACGTTGAGCATGACCTTGAAGATGCGGCGGGCGTTCTCGCGCAGGGTCTCGATGGCCTTGTCCTCGCCGTCAGCCTTGACCATGAGGTCATAGGCCTCCTTGGCCACGTCGGGCTGGAAGGAGCCTCCGTGCTGGGAGATGGTGTTGTTCATCAGCTTGGCATAGCGCTCGGGAACGGCCTTGTCCTTCATGCCGTGCTGAATGCCGTCGAGGATCATCCAGTCGGTGCAGATCATGCCATCCCAGCCGGTGTTGCGCAGGATGGAGATGTTGTGCTTGGAGTACGCGGAGCCCACGTGCTCGCCCAGGCCGTCCGGGTCGTTGGGGTCGTACGCGATGCCGTAGCAGGGCATGACGGCGGCCATCTGCTCGGTCTTGGAGTCCAGGTGCAGGCCGCCGTCCAGGAACGGGACCAGGTGGGCGTTGAAGTTGCCGCCGGGGAAGACGTTCCACTTGCCGGAGTCGGAGTGGTCGTCACGACCGCCCTCGTTGGAGCCCTCGCCCACGAAATGCTTGAGCATGACGGCGCAGGACTGGTCGCCCCAGCCCTTGTCGTCGGTGGCCTCGTCGTCGCCCCAGGTGGACTGCATGCCGCCGCCGAAGGCAGCCGCAAAGTCGCGGTTCAGCGCCGGGTCCTCGGAGACGGAGCCGGAGGTACGGGTGCCGATGGGGTTGGAGTAGACGTCGACCTGCGGACCGAGGTCGCAGCGAACGCCCGTGGCGCGCCAGGCGCGGGCCTGCCACATGCCGGCCTTGCGCCAGACGTCCTTGTCCATGATGGTGGAAAGGCCGATGGAGGACGGCACGCCAAAGAGGACATACGGATCAGAGTAGTTGAGGTACGGGATGCCGAAGGCGCTCTTCTCGCAGGTAGCCTGGACCTTGTTAATCCACTCAACGTCGGTGGCGTAGGACTTGAGGGAACTCTGGAGGCGAGAGACGCCCGCGCGGGAGCCGGCCTCGATGTAGTCCATGGCGGAGGTGTCGGTGGTGGTTGAGCTGGACTGGGTGCCGCCCGCCCACAGGAGCGGGAACAGGTCGTCGGCGCTCATCATCTGGGCGAGGGCCTTGGCGCGCTCGTCAACGGGCTGGCGCCAGTCCTCGTAGAGGTCCAGCTTGCCGTCGCCGTTGAGGTCCTTGAACGCGTAGCCGTCGACCTGGATGATCTTGGAGGCGTCCATGACGCCCAGGACGGCGCCGCCGTCCTGGTTGGTGACCTTGGTCCAGCCGTCACGGACCTCCTCGGAGGCCCACTTGGCCTTGACGTCGTCCTTATCGGGCTCGATGGGGTACTTGTCGGCCGCGGGAGCCGCGAGCGGGTCGGAGGCGGCGCCACCGGCGTTGCAGCCGGCGAGGCCCACGAGGCCTGCGGTCAGGGCGGAGCCTGCGAGGAAACCCCTACGAGTGACGTTCTTCATGTCTTTCTCCGTTCTGTAAGAGTGCTCTTCCCGAGGAGACGACCGCCCCTTATTGCGGCCGCCCCTCCACTCAACAAAAACGAACGCCGGGCAAGCCGGCATCCGGCCTAGCCGTAGAAGTCGAACTGGATGGTGTCGAAGTCGGCGATGTCAAAGGCGTGGGCGTCGCCCTCGAGGTTGGCCTTGCCAGAGACGGTCAGCTCGATGTCGCCGGCCTTCTCGAGGTGAAGGGTCAGCTTGTCAGCGGTGCCCTCCCAGGTGCCCTTGTCGTTCAGCAGGTCGGCGTGGGCCTCGAGCGGCACGACCTCGCAGGTGCCGTCCTCGGCGAGGTTGACGTCGAGCATCTGCTCGAAGCCGCCGGCGGTGCCATAGACGGTCTGGCCGGTCATCTCGACGGAGCCGCGCCACTGGCCGGCGTAGAACTTGTTGGCGTCGAAGTCGCTCTTGGAGTCGGACTTGGAGTCGGACTTCTGCTCGGTGGCGGTGGTGGTGCCGCTGTTGGAGCTGGTGCCGTTGGAAGCGTTGCCGCACGCCACCAGGGGCATGCTGAGCGCCATGGCAAGAGCGCCGACGACGAGCATCTGCTTCTTCATACCTACCTCTTTCTCCCAAACCCGCCGCAGGTAGAGGCGGGTTTCCCTTGCCCTTTTGGGCAACCTTCTGCGCTTTGCTCGCCAGCGAGTGAAACTGCCCCGCTGACCTCGCTTTGCTTGAGCTGAACTTAAAATGCGGAGTTAACCGGGCGCTAACATTTGTCACAAAGATGCATGCCGATGGCACAAAAGACAGCACCAAGCCGCGAGCGGCGCCGGCGAACGGTAGAATTTTGCCGCAGACGGTAACGTTGCCTGGCTGCATACGGCAAAGGTAACCTGTGACGTGGGAAGAGGCGCGCCCGCGCAGGCACGTGATGCGCAGGGCCAAAGGAGGAGATAGCATGTATCGCACGCTCGTCGTCGAGGACGAGGCGCAGGAGGCCCGGCACCTGACGGACCTGCTGACGCGCTACGGAAAGCAGCACGGCGTGGAGTTCAAGGTGACCTGGCACTCCTCGGCCATGGAGATGCTGTCCGACAAGGGCCACTACGACCTCTGCCTGCTGGACATCGAGATGCCCGGCATCAACGGCATGGAGGCCGCGGGGCTGCTTCGCACCTACGACGAGACCATCCCCATCATCTTTGTTACCAACCTGGCCAAGTATGCCGTCAAGGGCTACGAGGTGGGCGCGCTGGGGTTCATCGTCAAGCCGGTGAGCTACGGCGGCCTCTCGCTCAGCCTCGACCGCGCGCTGCGCGCCATCGGCGCAAACGTCGGGCGCTCCGTGGCCGTGCCCACCGAAGACGGCGTGCGCGTGGTTCCGCTGCGCTCCATCATCTACGTCGAGGTCACCAAGCACCGCCTGACCTACCACATAGAGAACGAGGAGCCCCTGGAGGCCCGCGGCTCCCTCGTCCAGCTCGAGGAAGAACTCGCCGAGGCACCCGTGGTGCGCGTCTCAAAGAGCTGCCTTGCCAACATGGACAAGATCTCGCTGGTCAGAAACGCCGAGGTCCAGATGACCAACGGAGACCTGCTACGCATTTCCCGCACGCACAAGAAGGAGGTAGTCGACAAGGTCACCGACTACCTGGGTGGCCGCCGATGAGCATCGCCCGATTGATGGCGAGCCTGCTCTCGGCCCGCTGGGCCATCCAGATTGTGGTGACCCTCACCGTCCCGGTGTTCATGCTGGCCCACAGGCTCCCCCATCGGCCCAGCTCCCGCCTTCGCGGCGTCATCGTCATCCTGGCGCTCTTTGTGCTGTGCGTCACGCCCGTGGCGACGGGCGTGGTCCGCGGCCTGGGCATCAGGGAGTCCTCGGCGGTCTTCACGGTGCTCCTTGCCATATACGCGCTGCTCATCATGTGGGTGTACGACACGGGCCCCTGGCCGGCCCTCTTCTGCGCCACCGCCGGCTACACCCTGCAGAACCTAGCGAGCGGCCTGGAGGTGCTCTGCGCCATTCTGGCCTCGCACCGCTCCAGCGGAGAGCTGCCCGAGCCCTGGGCAAACATCCTGGGGTTTGGCATCCCGCTGGTGGTCTACGTCGTCGGCTACCTGTCGTTTGTCCGTCAGATTGACCGCAACGGCCTCTCGGGCGTAAGCGATAAGTCCATGCTGGCGATGTTTCTGGTCGTGGTGCTGGTCATCATCAACTTTGACATCCTCATCAAGAGCCTGTCCTGGGGAAGCATCAAATACACCAGCCTCATCCTGCTGCGCATGGTGCACTCGGTGCTCTGCGCCTTCGTGCTCTTTGCCGAGTACGAGATTCTCTATGCGCGCCGCATGAGCGACGAGAAGGCCGAGACCGAGCGCCTGCTGGCAGAGCGGCAGCGCCAGTACCGCCTCTCCAAGGAGAACATCGACGCCATCAACATCAAGTGCCACGACATCCGCCACCAGATCCGCCACTTCGCGGACGGGGGCGACGTGGTGGACCGCGAGGCCCTGAAGGACATCGCGCGCGAGGTCAACGTGTATGACTCCGTGGTCGAGACCGGCAACGAGGCCCTGGACACAATCCTCACCGAGAAGAGCCTGGCGTGCTCCCAGGAGAACATCACGCTCTCGTGCATTGCCGACGGCGCCGCGCTGGGCTTTTTGGCCCCGTCGGACATCTACTCGTTCTTTGGTAACGCCCTGGACAACGCCATCGAGGCAACGCGGGCCATCGAGGACCCGGAGCGCCGCAACATATCGCTCAACGTGGCCCGGCGCGGAGCCATGGTGGCCGTGAGCGTAGAGAACTTCTATGCCACGGAGCCGCAGTTTGACGGCGATCTGCCCCGCAGCACCAAGGGCGACGACGCCAATCACGGCTTTGGCGTCCGCAGCATGCGCAGCACCGTCGAGCGCTACGGCGGCACCCTCCACGTGGGCACCAACGACGGCGTCTTCTACCTCAACGCATTGCTGCCCGCAAAGTAGGGCCGCGGCAAACAGAAGAGCGCCCGGCGAGAAGTGCTTGCTTCTCGCCGGGCGCCCTTTTTTGCGGTGGGGCAAGGCCTTAGTACAGCGCGAACTCGATGGAGTCGAAGCCGTCGATGCCAAACTGGGTGGGATCGGCGGACATGGCGTTGTCGTTCTCGATGGTCATGGCGATGGTCTTGCCGTCGAGCTCGAGGGTGACGGTGTCGCCGTCAAGCGTCCAGGTGCCGGTGGCGGTCAGCAGGTCCTCGTGGTTCTTGCAGGGCTTGGTCTCGGCGGTGCCGTCCTCGTTGAGGAAGACGTCGAGCATCTGCTCGGTGCCGCCGGCGGTGCCATAGACGGTCTGGCCGGTGGTCTCCACGGAGCCGCGCCACTGGCCGGCGTAGTAGGAGGCGTCCTTGGTCTTGGAGTCGGAGGACGAGGAGCTGGACTGGGTGGTCGTGGTCTCGGACTTGGTGTCGGTGCTGGTGGAGCTGCCGGAGTTACCGCAGGCAGCAAGCGGCATGGCGAGGGCCGCGACAACGGCGAGGACGAAGGCCTTCTGCTTGATCATGTTCTTCTCCCTTGTTGGTCGGAGGGTCTGGGGAGCCCGGGGCGCTTCTCACGCCCCGGGCTACTTGGCTTGACCTTATTTAACGAGAAGCGCACGGCAGAGGGGCAATCTTCTCGCAGGCCGTCAGGCTGGCGGCACGAAGTGCATTCCTAGCTTGCGACGACCTTGGTCTCGGGCTCGGTCAGGGCCGCGGCGCCATAGGTCTTGGTGCGCTCATCGGAGATCTTGCCACTCCAGTTGAGGCCGAAGGCAAAGTCGTACGCGTTGCCCTCGGAGTCGGTGTAGGGCACCATGTCGCGCGGGACGTCCTCGTCCTGGCCCTCGACCTCGGACATGTCCTTGGGCATCTGGCACGGGAGAAGCGCGGAGGGCTCGGTCTGGCCGGTCACGATGTTGGCCAGGGCCACGCCGTTCACGCCCTGGGACATCATGAAGTGAACCAGGATGACGTCGGCGTAGGGCTCGATCTCGTGGAAGCACATGGGGTGGGTGGCCTCGACCACGAGGATGAGCTTGGCGTCCTCGGGCAGCTTGCTCCTAACCTCGATGACGCGGTCAAGGTCGCTCTCGTTGCCGCAGACGGTGGTCTGGCCGTAGTGGCTGCGGTTCTCCTTGACACCGCCGGACTGGGAGTCCCAGACGGTGCCGTTGGCGGAGCCCATGACGTTGCCGGCGATGGACTCGCGGCGGACGTTGTCGCCGTCGGCGGTGTAGGGGCGGTACTGCAGCGAGGCGGGCGTGCAGGTCACGGTGCCGTCCTCGTTGGTGGTGAGGGAGGACTCGCCGGTGGGGCAGTCCACGACCAGGATGGCGTACTTGCACTGGGCGAGCTCCTCGTCGGAGGGCATCTTGGCATCGGAGGGCTGGTAGACGGGGTCGCTTGAGGCGTTCTCGTCGACAGGCATGCCCGGGAAGCCGCCCATGGCCTTGCCGGTGGGCTCGCCCACGGTGTCGGTCAGGACGTCAAAGAACTTGTTGGCGACGTCCTCGTCGATGGCCAGCTGAAACTTGGCCGGCGTCGTGGAGAACATGCCGCCGCCCACGAGGGCCTGCGGGATGTAGCAGCGGGGCTTGTCGCCCAGGCCGGCCTTGGAGATGACGTTGCCCTTGTTCTTGACCATGACGATGGACTTCTCGGCGGCCTCGACGCCCAGGGCGGTGTTGGCCTCGTCCTCAAAGAGGGCCTGAGCCTCCTCGCGGTCGGAATAGGGCTGGTCGAAGAGGTCGACGTAGTTCATGACCGTGAAGATGCGGCAGGCGGAGTCACGCACGCGGGCCAGGGCCTCGTCGGCGCCAACCTCGGCCTCGAGGCTCTCGTAGGCCTTGGTGAGGTTCTCGACGTCGAACTCGCCGCCAAACTGGTCGTCACCGGCCTTCAGGCCCTTGAGCTGGCGCTCGTCAGGCGTGAGGTCCTCGACGCCCCAGACGCGGTTCTTCATCATGGCGCCGGGCTCAGAGTCTCCCGTGATCTGCCAGTCGGTGGTCACCATGCCGTCCCAGCCGGCGTTACGCAGGTAGCTCGTACGCATCTCGGAGAAGCCGCCGCCCACGTTGTCTCCGTACTTGAGGTTCTCGTCGTAGGCGATGCCGTAGTTGGGCATGATCGACGCCGCGGCACCCGTCTTGGAGCCCAGGTTGAGGGCGCCGTCCAAGAACGGGATGAGGTGGGCCTTGAAGTTGTCTCCGGGGAAGACGTCGTACTTGCCACCGTCGGAGTGGTCGTTGCGGCCGCCCTCCACGGCGCCGGCGCCGCAGTAGTGCTTGGCCATGCCAAGGATGGAGTCCTTGCCCCAGCCCTGGTCATCGGTGCAGGCGTCATCGCCGAAGGTGGACTGCAGACCGGTGATGAAGGCGCGGGCGAAGTCGCGGTTGAGCGCCGGATCCTCGGAGGCAGATCCGCTGTAGCGGCAGTAGGTGGGGTTGGTCGAGATGTCGATCTGGGGCCCGAGCAGGCAGCGGACGCCCGTGGCGCGCCAGACCTTCGCCTGGACTTTGGCGGCACGGCGGATGATGTCCATGTCCATGGAGGCCACCAGGCCGTCGTTATCGGGGATCTCGAAGTTCTGGTACTGGTCGGTGGAGTTGAGGTACGGAATGCCGTAGGCGCTCTTCTCGCACTCCTCCTGGACGGCGTTGATCCAGTTGATGGCCTCGACGTAGTTGTCGGGGGCGGCCTGGGCGCGGGAGACGCCGGCGCGCATGCCGGCCTTCAGGCTGGCGGCGTCATCATCTGCGAGCGGGGCGGTGGTGGAGTTACAGCCGTTGTGCCACATGAGCGGCAGAATCTCCTCGGCGCTCATGGACTCGGCGAGGGCCTTGGCACGGTCCTCCGGACTCTGGCGCCAGTCCTCCCAGAGGTCCAGCTTGCCGTTGCCGTTCATGTCCTTGAACGCGTAGCCATCCACCTGGATGATCTTGGCGGTGTCCATGACGCCCAGCTCGGCGCCACCATCGGGGTTGGTCACGCGGGTCCACTTGTCCTTGCGGCTGGTCTCGCTGGACCACTTGGCCTCGACCTTCTCGCCGTCCGGGTCGATGGGGTACTTGTCAGCCGCAGGGGCGGCCAGCGGGTCGGCGGCAGAGCCGGTGGTGCCGGTGCCGGCGTTGCAGCCGGCGAGGCCGACCATGCCGCCGACGACCGCGGCGGCCTGCAGGAAGTTCCTTCTGGTTACGTTTGCCATGTCCTTCTCCCTTGGTGTGACTTGGCGCGAATGGCGCTGCGGTGATTAAACGGCCGCGCGCCGCGCCGGCGAGAAGGTCTCGCACACTCCGCGCGTTTTGCCGCACGGTCTGCCGGGCGCGAGCGGTGAGCGGGCACACCAAAAAGCGCCGCCCCGGGGAAGAGTCGGGGCGGCGCAAGGCAGGAGGAGCTGTCAATGACTAGCAGGTCAGAGGGGCAAGATTACTTCCACTCGCCCGGCTTGACCTCGGTCTCGGGGTTGGTCAGCGGGTTGGCGCGGTAGGTCTTGGTGCGCTCGTCCTCGATGACGCCGCTCCAGTTGAGGCCATAGCCAAACTCGTAGGTGTTGCCCTCGGAGTCGGTGTAGCACTCGACATCGCGCGGCACGTCCTCCAGGGACGCCTCGACGTCCTCCATGCTCTTGGGCATCTGGCACGGCAGAAGCGCGGAGGGCTCCACCTCGCCCTTGAGGATGCGGCCGTAGGCGGGGCCGAAGGCACGACCACTGCTTGCCCAGGACCACAGGATGGCATCGGCGGAGGGCTCGATCTCGTGGAAGCACTGGGCGTTGTTGGTGGCCTCCACGATGAGGACCAGCTTGGCATCCGCAGGCAGGGCCGCGCGGGTGTTGAGCACCAGGTCAAGGTCACTCTCGTTGCTGGCCGTGACGGACTTGCCCTTGTAGCTGCGGTTCTCCTTCTGACCGTTGACCACGTCGCCGGCAAGCGAGGGATCGCGGGCGGTGTCGGCGGTGTAGGGGCGGTACTGCAGGGAGATGGGCAAGTACTTCTCGTCGGCGGGGGTGTCTGCCGGGGCGGCTCCGAACATGCCGCCGCCAGGCTCGCCGGCGCCGGTGGACGGGGAGGCAATGAGAAGCACGGCGTACTGGCACTCGGCGATCTGCTCGGGCGCGGCGCGAACGACGTCGGAGGCCTGGTAGACCGGGTCGTCGGAGGCGGGGGCGGCCATGGGGCCAAACGCGACCGCCTTGCCGGTGGGCTCGCCCACGGTGTCGGTCACCACGTCAAAGAGCTCGTTGGCAACGTCCTCGTCGATGGCCAGCTCAAAGTGGGCCGGAGCACCGTTGCCGAACATGCCGCCGGAGACGAACTTCTGCGGGATGTAGCACTTGGGCTTGCCCTTGATGCCGTCCTTGGAGATGACGCCGTCCTTGTTCTTGAGCATGACGATGGACTTGTTGGAGCACTCCTGGCCAAAGTCGGCAGCAGCCTGGTCGGAGAGGACCTGCTTGGCGTACTCGCGGTCGGAGTAGGGGTTGTCGAAGAGCTGGACCTGGTTCATGACCGTGAAGATGCGGCGGGCGGAGTCGCGCACGCGGGCCAGGGCCTCGTCCTCGCCGTGGTCCTTCTCGTAGAGCTTGTAGCCCTCCATACCAATCTCGGGGGCCCAGTCGCCGCCGACCTGGTCGACGGTAGCCTCGAGGAGCTTATCGAAGCGCTCGGGCTCGGTGAGGTCCTTAACGCCGTGGGCACGGTCGCCAAAGTCGGTGGCGCGCAGGATCTGCCAGTCTGTGGTAATCATGCCGTCCCAGCCGGCGTTGCGAAGGATGCCCAGGTTGCGCTTGTTGTAGGCGCCGCCCCAGATGGGGCCGAGGGACTCGTCGTCGGTGTAGGCGATGCCGTAGTTGGGCATGACGGCCGCCATCTGGCCGGTCTTGGACTCCAGGTGCAGGCCGCCATCCAGGAACGGAATGAGGTGGGCGTTGAAGTTATCGCCCGGGAAGACGTCGTACTTGCCCGCGTCGTTGTGGTCGTTGCGGCCGCCCTCGACGGCGCCGGCGCCCACGTAGTGCTTGAGCATAATGGCAACGGAGTCCTTGCCCCAGCCCTTGTCGTCGGTGCAGGCGTCATCGCCCCAAGTGGACTGCATGCCGCCGCCAAAGCTCTTGCAGAGGTCGCGGTTGGAGGCGGGGTCCTCGCAGATGGAGCCGCCCAGGCGCGTCCAGACGATGTTGGTGCCGATATCGACCTGGGGTCCGAGGTTCACGCGGGCGCCAGTGGCACGCCAGGCGCGGCCGGTGTAGCGACCGGACTTCTTCCAGAGGTCGGCGTCGAAGGACGAGACCAGGCAGTGGTTGTCGGGGATGTCGTAGATCTGGTAGGGGTCGGTGGAGTTCATGTACGGGATGCCGTGCGGGTCGTTCTTCTCGCACCACTCCTGAACGGCGTTGATCCACGCGATGGCGCCGGCGTAGTTGTCCTGGTCGGCCATGGCGCGGGAGACGCCGGCGCGCATGCCCTCCTTGAGGGTGGCGATGGAGTCGTCGTCCAGGGGCGCGGCGGTGCTCATCATGCCGTTGTGCCACATGAGCGGGATGATCTCGTCGGCGGACAGCTCGTCTGCCAGGGCCTTGGCGCGGACGCCTGCCGGCTGGCGCCAGTCCTCGTAGAGGTCAAGCTTGCCGTTGCCGTTTGCGTCACGGAAGGCGTAGCCGTCAACCTGGATGATCTTGGCCTCGTCCATGACACCCAGCTCGGCGCCGCCGTCCTCGTTGGTGACCTTGTACCAGCCGTCGCGGGTTTGCTCGGAGGCCCACTTGGCCTTGACGTCGTCCTTGTCGGGGTCGATGGGGTACTTGTCCTCGGCGGGCGCGGCCAGCGGATCGGACGCGGCGGCACCATTGCCGCCCGCGCTGCAGCCAGCGAGGCCCACCAGGCCGGCGGCAATGGCGCTGCCAGCGACAAAGCCCCTGCGCGTGATGTCTCTCATGGTTTTCTCCCTTGCTCTTCCCGGCGGGGTCTGGGTGCCCCGCTCTTTAAGGTTGAGTTAAGCCGTCAAGAGGCGAGGGGAAACACGGCGTCGCGCAGTCGGTAGGTTTGGCCGCACGGTTTGCAGGCGCTTCTCCCCCAGCGACAAGACGCATGCGGCAACTAGGCACTTCTCGCCAGGCAGCTGCTAAGATGCGGTTGGGAAGAGGAGGAAGCATGCCGCACATTGCCATTGTCGAGGACGAGCCAGAGGCCGCCGACGTACTTGTGTCTTTTATCGACCGCTACGCAGGCGAGAAGGACGTAGAGCTCGCGGTCACCCGCTTCGGCAACGCCATGGACTTCGAGCTCACGCATCAGCGCTTTGACCTGGTTTTCATGGACATCCAGATGCCGGGGATCAACGGCATGGAAGCCGCGCAGCTCATGCGCACCTACGACTCGGAGACGCCGCTCATCTTTGTGACCAACCTGGCGCAATACGCCGTCAAGGGTTACGAGGTGGACGCTCTGGACTTCGTGGTGAAGCCCGTGAGCTACTTCGACTTCCGCATGCGCATGGACAAGGCAATGCGGCGCATCCGCCGCAACGGCGGACGCAGCATCGCCATAGGCACGCGCGACGGAATGCGCGTGCTTCCGCTGATAGACATCGAGTACGTCGAGGTCAGCAAGCATGACCTCTCCTACCACCTCGCGGGGGAGGAAGAGCCCATCGTGGTCTACGGCAGCCTCGTGGCGTTTGAGCAGGAGGTCACAGGCGGTACCTTCGTGCGAATATCGAACAGCTGCCTGGTCAACATGAACCACATTCGCTCCGTGCGCGGCGGCGAGCTGACCATGCGGGACGGGCAAGTGCTCTACTTCAGCCGCAGCAAGAAGCGCGAGGCGGTCGAGACCATCACCGCCTTTCTCGGCGGGAGCATCTGATGAGCTTTGATGGCGCGTGGCTTTCCGCCTACTCCATCGTCAAGCTTGCGCTTGCCGTCTGGCTTTTCTCGCGGACGCTGCCCAAGCAGCCCGCCTCAAGGCTTCGCGCCGCGCTGGTGCTGGCTGGGGTGGCCGGCATCGCGGCCGCAAGCGTCGCCATGGGCTTCTCGGTCTTCCCCACGCTGACTGACGACCTCTCGCTTCTGACAGCCGTGCTCACCTTCATGGCCGAGCTCGCGCTGGCCGTCGTGGCGCAGCGCCTGGTCTACGAGTGCCCGCTTTGGACGTCGGTCTTCTGCTGCTCGATGGCCTATTCGCTTGAGAACCTCTCTTCCGCCGCCGAACGCACGCTGGGCTTCCTTTGGCCCATCAGCCACTATCCCATACCCCTTCTTGAGGGCTCGCTGCGCTACTGGCTCTTCTCGCTGCTAGTTTTTGCGCTGGCATATCCGCTGTTCATCAGGCGCATCGAGAAGAACGGCCTCCTGCAGATCGACGACCCCGTCATGGTCCTGGTCACAGCCCTTGTCATCGTGGTCAACATGGCGCTCGACCTCGTGGTGAAGGATGTCGCCGTGCCGAGCCTGGGCGTGCCCACCTACGACACCAATACGCTCACCACTGTCTACCTGCTGCTTTGCGTCTACATCATGTACTCGGTGTTTGAGATTGTCTACGTGCGAAAGCTTCGGATGAACATGGCCGCCATGGAGCGGCTGCGCGCAACCGAGGCCCGCCAGTACGAGATGAGCCGCGAGAACATCGAGGCCATCAACATCAAGTGCCACGACCTCAAGCACCAGATTCGCGCGTTGGCCGCAGGCGGTACCGTTGACGGGCGCGTGCTCGACGAGATCAGCGGCGAGGTCGGCGTCTACGACTCGGTGGGCAAAAGCGGAAACGACGCCCTTGACACCATCCTCACCGAGAAGAGCCTCTACTGCGAGAAGCACGGCATCACGCTCTCCTGCATCGCAGACGGGGCGGCGCTTGCCTTTGTCGAGCCCGCTGACCTGTACTCGTTCTTTGGCAACGCCCTGGACAACGCCATCGAGGCGGTCGAGCGGCTTGATGACCCGGAGCGACGAAGCATCGGCCTGGTGGTACGGCGTGCTGGAGACATGGTTTCTGTCCACGTGGAGAACTACTTTGACGGGAAGGTGCGATTTGGCAGCGAGGGGCTGCCCGTCACGTGCAAGGAAGACGGCGCCAACCACGGCTTTGGCACGCGCAGCATGCGTATGATCGTCGAGACTGCGGGCGGCTCTCTCACCTACCGCGCCGACGGCGATGTCTTCTGCCTGGACGCTCTTGTCCCCGTGCCGGAGTAGACGCTGGGAACCTGGTTCGTTTCATCTAGATGCTGGGAACCTGGTTCTTGGCGTCTAGCCTCAGGTAGAATAGGCGGGTTAACCAAGCAGAAGGGATGCCCATGGCCCTCATCAACTACCAGCTCGCCCGCTTTGAGGCCTCGTACGGCACCGTCGAGCAGCTTCCCGAGCCCACCACGCCCGAGGTCGCCGTGGCCGGCCGCTCCAACGTGGGCAAGTCCTCCCTGCTCAACAAGGTCTTTGGCCGCAAGAACCTGGTGAAGGTCTCGGCCACGCCCGGCAAGACCGCCAACATCAACTTCTTTGAGGTCGACGGCATCCGCTTTGTGGACCTGCCCGGATACGGCTACGCCAAGGTCTCCATGAAGGAGCGCGAGCGCTGGGCAAACCTCATCAGCGGCTACTTTGACCAGGAGCGCAGCTTCAACGTGGTGCTCTCGCTGGTTGACATCCGCCACGAGGCCCAGAAGCTCGACCTCGAGATGGTGGGCTTTCTCAAGGAGCAGGGCCTGCCCTTCCTGGTGGTCCTCACCAAGGCCGACAAGCTCAGCCGCAGCAAGCAGGACCAGCAGGCCGCACTTCTCAGCCGCCAGCTGGGCGTGCCGCGCGACCGTATGATCGTCACGTCCTCCGAAACCGGCCAGGGCATCGACGAGCTCAAGAGCCGCATCGCCGAGGCGTGCCTGTAGCAGCCAAGCTGCCCCGGATCGCCCGTTCAAAACGCGTTGAGGGGCCCTCCTACGCACCGCGCTGGGCGAGAAACGCACGGGTTCGCTCCTCGCGCGGGTGGTCGATGACCTGCTCGGCGGGCCCTTGCTCCACGATGACGCCGCCGTCCATGAAGACGATGCGGTCCGCGACGTCACGGGCAAAGCCCATCTCGTGGGTGACGATGACCATGGTCATGTTCTCGGCGGCAAGCCCCTTGATGACCTTCAGGACCTCGGCCGTGAGCTCGGGGTCAAGGGCACTCGTGGGCTCGTCAAAGAACATGACCTGCGGGTTCATGGCAAGCGCACGGGCAATGCTCGCACGCTGCTGCTGGCCGCCGGAGAGCTGGCAGGGCACCTTGTCCTCGTTGCCCGTAAGGCCCATCTTGGCCAGCAGGGCCCGTGCCTGCTCCTCCACCTCCGCGCGGTCGCGCTTCTGCACGCAAATCGGTGCGTCCATGACGTTTCTCAGCACCGAGAAGTGCGGAAACAGGTTGTAGTTCTGAAAGACCAGGCCAAAGCGCTGGCGAGCCTGGGCCAGAAGGGCCTTGTCGCCGTAGGTGCCATCTTTGGCGCAAGTCAGGTCGCCATAGGTGAGGTCGCCCGCGTCCACGCGCTCGAGCAGCGTCATGCAGCGCAGCAGCGTGGACTTTCCACCACCGGACGGGCCGATAATGGCCACCACCTCGCCGGGATTGACTGCAAGGGAGATGTCCCTCAGGACCTTGACCTCGCCAAAGCTCTTCTGCACGTGGTCGACCGCGACCACCGGGTTCTGGTTTGAAGACATGACGCTCCCCTAGTCGTGGTAGTAGTCGAGGCGACGCTCAAGGCGCCCGGCCAGCATGTCGATGAGCAGGTTGAAGACCCAGTAAAACGCGGCCGCAATGGCGAAGGGCATCATGCTGACCTGAGAGGCAACCAGCTGCTTGGCCACGCTAAACATCTCGATGACGCCAATGGAGAACGCAAGCGAGGTGTCCTTGACCAGAGTGATGACCTCGTTGGTGATGGACGGCAGGATGCGCTTGACCACCTGCGGCAGCACGATGCGGCAGAAGGTCTGCGCACCGGAGTAGCCCAGGACCTCGGCGGCCTCGTACTGGCCGCGCGGAATGGACTGGATGCCGGAGCGATAGATCTCGGCAAAGTAGGCGGCGTAGTTGACGATGAACGCCACGATGGTGGCCTGCCACTTGCTGTCGGTGGTGAGGTTGATGCCAAACACGTAGTACGGCATGAAGTAGATGGCAAACATCTGCAGCATGAGCGGGGTGCCGCGCATGATGGAGATGTAGAAGCGCGCCAGAAGAGCCAGCGGCTTGAAGCGGCTCATGCGCGCAAACGCCACCAGCATGCCCAGGGGCAGCGAGCCCAAAAGCGTCAGGGCGAAGATCTGGAAGCTAACGAGAAACCCGTTGCCCAGCATGCCCGTCATGGTCAGAAGATCCACGCGCGCTCCTCTCAAGCGGCAGGGCACCGTCGCCCAAACGGCGGCAGTGCCCCAGAAAAACAGCAGGTCAAAGCCTTAGGCAAGGCACCAGTTTGCGTAGTCCATGCCCTGATCGGCGTACTTGTCGCAGAGGTCCTTCACAAAGCCGTCCTTGTCCATGGCCTTGAGGGTGTCGGTCACCTGGGTGGCGCTGGCCTCGTCACCCTTCTTGAAGCCCACAGCGTAGTGCTCGCTGGAGAGCTGCTCGGAGAGCTGCTCGTAGGCATCGGGCTTGGCGGCCAGCTGATAGGCGGCAATGGAGAGGTCACAGGCAACGGCATCAACGGCGCCGGTCTCAAGCTGCATGAAGGCGGTGTTGTAGTCGCCGATGGTCTCCAGGTTGGCAAACGTGGCAGCCACGTCGGCCTGGGTGGCGTCCTCGCCTGCCAGCACGTCATAGGCGGCGGAGTCAGTCTGGGTGATGACGGCCTTGCCGGCAAGGCCCGCCAGGTCGGAGATGCCGGAGCCCTTCTTGACCACCACGACCTGGGCGTTGAGCATATAGGGCTCCGAGAAGGTGTAGTCGTTCTCGCGGCCCTCGATGGTGAAGCCGTTCCAGATGCAGTTGATGGCACCGGAGTTCATCAGGGTGTCCTTGGCGTCCCAGTCGATGGGCTCGAGCTGGACCTCCCAACCCACGCGCCTGCCGACCTCCTGGGCAAGCTCCAGGTCAAAGCCAGTGTAAGAGCCGTCGTCGCCCACGTAGCCGTAGGGAGGGTAGGCGGCGTCAAAGCCCACGATGAGCTTCATCGTGGAGGCGGCGGACTTGTCGTCTCCGGAGGGCGCGTCGGTGGTGGTCACGGTCTTGGTGCCGCCGCAGCCGGCCAGGACGGCGGACGCGGCAATGGCGCCAAAGGCCGCAAGGAACTCGCGGCGGTTCATGCTGAGCTTCATGGTGGGTCTCCTCCCCTGCGCCCAGGCTCTTCTCGCCAGGCGCTTTAGCACGCTAAAGTGATGACGTCGCTGACTATACGCTTTAGCAAACTAAAGTACAAGGCGAGAAGCGCTTGTTTCCCGGGCGGTAACATGCGGGTGGCGACGACAGTTGTGATAGCATCTCCCTCCTGGCGAGGGAGTAGTGGCGGCCGCCAAAGGCCGCGATGCTGCCAACACACCGGCTTGCGCCTGGCGCATCTTAATCAACGAGACTCGCGACGGACCATGGGAATGGCCTGTCGCGAGCCTCGTTTTTTATGTGCGCCGACCATCGGGGCGCAACGTGACGGGAGGGGTCCCGCCAAGAGAGGAGTCAAGATGGGTCTTGTTGAGCTGCTGCTCATTGCAGTGGGCCTCTCCATGGACGCGTTTGCCGTGTCCATCTGCAAGGGCCTGGGCATGAAGGAGGTCAACCCCAAGGTCGCCGTGGTGCTTGCCCTGTTCTTTGGCGGGTTCCAGGCGCTCATGCCGCTCATTGGCTGGGCGCTCGGCAGCCAGTTTTTGGGCATCATCGGTCCCATCGACCACTGGGTGGCCTTCGTGCTGCTGGCCGTCATTGGCGGCAAGATGCTCTGGGAGGCCTTCCGCGAGGACGCAGGCGAAGGCGACGGCAAGCCCGCCGACCGTATCGACCTGGGAGAGTTCTTCATCCTGGCCATCGCCACGTCCATCGACGCCCTTGCGGTGGGGATCTCCTTCGCGGCGCTCTCCGTGGACATCGTGCCCTCCGTGGCGCTGATCGGCGTCACCACCTTTGCCTTCAGCATCGCAGGCGTCTTCGTGGGCAACTTCTTTGGCTCCCGCTACGAGAAGCCCGCCAGCATCGTGGGCGGCGTGGTGCTCATCCTCATCGGAACCAAGATTCTCCTGGAGCACCTGGGCATTCTCGCGCTGTAGCGGGGCCAGCGGGCCACGCCAGGGCCAAAGCCAAGGCAAAACCTCACAGGTAGCGTTTCTTCAAGAACTTCTCGCCAGCAAAAGACCTGCTAGCCGGCGAGAAGTTCTTTTTGAAAGAGACTGCCTGCGAGGGTTTTGGCTCCGAACGGCCCGCACCAGCGTCCTAGTGGTGGAAGAGCCTCATGTGGGTGAAGGCCATGGCCATGCCGTACTTGTCGGCGGTCTCGATGACGTTGTCGTCACGGATGGAGCCGCCGGGCTCGGCAATGTAGGTCACGCCGGACTTGTGGGCGCGCTCGACGTTGTCGCCAAAGGGGAAGAAGGCGTCGGAGCCCAGGGTCACGCCGGTCTGGGTGGCAATCCAGGCGGCCTTCTCCTCGCGGGTGAGGACCTCGGGCTTGACGGCAAACCACTTCTGCCACTCGCCCTCGGCCAGGACGTCGTCGTGCTCGTCGGAGATGTAGACGTCGATGGCGTTGTCCCTGTTGGCGCGGCGGATGCCGTCGACAAACTGCAGGCCCAGCACCTTGGGGTGCTGGCGCAGGTACCAGGTGTCGGCCTTATTGCCGGCAAGGCGCGTGCAGTGGACGCGGCTCTGCTGGCCGGCGCCCACGCCGATGGCCTGGCCGTCCTTGACGTAGCAGACGGAGTTGGACTGCGTGTACTTGAGCGTGATGAGGCTCACGATCATGTCGATCTGCGCGGACTCAGGGATGTCCTTCTTGGCCGTCACCACGTCGCCCAGCAGGGCGCTATCAATGCGGAAGAAGTTGTGGCCCTGCTCGAAGGTGATGCCAAAGACGTCCTTGGTCTCGGTGGCCGGGCAGACGTAGTCCGGGTCGATCTGGACCACGTTGTACTTGCCGCCCTTCTTGGCAGAGAGAATGGCCAGCGCCTCGGGAGTGTAGCCAGGGGCGATGATGCCGTCGGAGACCTCGTGCTTGATGTAGAGGGCGGTGCGCTCGTCGCAGACGTCGGAGAGAGCGGCCCAGTCACCGTAGGAGCTCATGCGGTCGGCACCGCGGGCGCGGATGTAGGCGCAGGCGATGGGCGTGAGCGGGCCCTCGTCATCGACGAAGTAGATCTGGCGGTCAATGTCGGAGAGGGGCAGGCCCACGGCGGCGCCGGCGGGGCTCACGTGCTTGAAGGACGCCGCGGCGGGAAGGCCGGTGGCCTCCTTGAGCTCGCGCACGAGCTGCCAGGAGTTGAGGGCGTCCAGGAAGTTGATGTAGCCGGGCTTGCCGGAGAGGACCTTCACGGGCAGCTCGGAGCCATCCTTCATGTAGATGCGGGACGGCTTCTGGTTGGGGTTGCATCCGTACTTGAGCTCGAGCTCGCTTGCCATGCGCTTCTCGCCTTTCTGACGTTGGGAATGAGAAAAGGGGGCTGTCCTTTTTTCTCAGTCGCCGAGGTTCTTGTTGAAGAGGGTGACCTCGCCGGCCACGTTGGCGTAGAGGGAGACCTTGTTGTCGGCGTTGAGGGCGGCCCAGACCTCCTCGGGTGCGGGCAAGCTCACCTCGACGGGCTCGCCGGCAAAGGTGGGCAGTGGGTTGCCATCGCCCTGATAGGTGGAGATGAAGTAGCCGCGGCCCTCGTTGGCGCCCTCGTAGCAGAAGAACTCGCGCAGGCAGCGGCCGTTCTCCTGGTGCTTGAGGATGGAGATCTCAAAGCTGCCGTCGGCGTTGACGACGGCGCTGATGCGCGGGGTGAAGTTGGGCTCGTCCGGCTCGAACTCGCGGGCCATGCAGCCGCGGCGGAAGTCCCCGGCGCTGACGATGGTGTCGGTCTGGTCCCCGTTGGTCACCACCAGAGCGTCTCCCATGGTGCGGACGGGGTGGTAGATGATGAGGCTCGGGTCCTCCAGGAGGGCCGGGTCGTGGGCCTCGGTGCGGATGCCGTCCTCGGTGGGAACGAAGACGCGGTTCCTGCTGTTGGCGCTGCGCCCCATGATCCAGTAGTAGACGCAGTCCTTGCCCACCACAATGCCGCGGCCGGGGTAGGGGTTGTTGCGCAGGAGCTCGGTCAGGTCTTGCATGTGACATCCCTTCGACGTGAGCCGTGCGCTCGCCGAGGGCGAGGGGGTGCCTGCCAGAAGGGCCAAAAGACGCAAAAGGCAAGCCACCCTCGGCAGAGAGCGCGGCTTGCCCAGACGGTCGGCATGTGTTCGCGCGCTGCTCCCCCGCGGTCTCCCGCGTTAACCCGTCAGTCACGGCGCACGTGTTACGAGCCGCATTCTAGCATCTGGGCGAGGCCGTCCGCCACCCAGCCTCAGCTTCGCAACTTTCCCGCAAAAGTTGACAAAGGGACTGTCCCTTTGTCAACCATGTATCATTCGGCGGACTTGAGGGCGCCGACCATGTCCACGCGGTCGAGGGTACGGTTGGTCATGGCGTTGACGGCCAGGGTAAAGGCAAACGCCAGGGCCGCCGCCAGCACGTAACTGGGCCAGGCCACCAGGGCGTCAAAGTAGAGCGAGGGCATCTTGAGGATCCACGTGAGGCTGCGCGTGAGGGCGTAGCCCGCGGGAAGTCCCGCAGCCACGCCCAGGCCCGTGAGGATGAGCGTCTCCTTGTTGATGTAGCGGTGGACCTCCGGCCTCTTGAAGCCCAGCACCTTGATGGTGGCGAGCTCCCGCTCCCGCTCGGAGATGTTGGTGTTTGAGAGCGTGAACACCACGGTGAACGAGAGCGCCGCCGCAAGCACGATGACCACGTAGACCACGGTGTTGATGAGCGTGAACGCGCTGGAGAAGTCCTGCACCAGCTTTGCCGTAGAGACTACGGAGAGCGTCCGGGAGTCGGCCGAGAGCCGCTCGGAGAGCGCGATCTTCTGGGCATCCGTGCCGCCCAGGCTGACGAGAAGCCCGTTGAGCTGCGGCTCCGCGCCAAAGGCCTCACGGTAGGCGGACTCGGTCACGAAGAGGGAGTTGCCCAGGTAGTTCTGGCAGATTGCTGCCACGGGAACGTCTGCCTCCGCAAGGGAGGAGTCTTGGACGTGAACCTGCTGCCCTGCGGAGAAGCCCAGGACCTGCTCGGCGTTCTTGGTGATGACGGTGCCAACGGAGCCCAGGTCAATGGTATTGCCGGCATCGTCGGTCAGGCTCACGTAGCCCAAGAGGTCAAGGCCGTCGGGCACCACGTAGACCTGCATGGACTCGGCGGCGTCCCCATGGCTCACCGTGACGGAGTCAACGGAGACCGGCAGGAAGCTCTGAACCTGCGCGTTCGCATCGAGGTCCCGCGCCACGCCCTCGAGGTCCGCCGCGGAGGTCACGAGCATGAGGTCATAGCGGCTGACGCCCTCCTGTCCGTACTGCCTGGAGGAGAGCGAGACCACCGTGTCCCTGATGCCAAAGCCGCAGACCAGAAGGGCCGTGCAGCCCGCGATGCCAAAGACCGTCATGAGGAAGCGGCGCTTGTAGCGGAAGATGTTTCTGGCCGTGACCTTGTTGAGGAAGGAGAGACGGCGCCACAGCGGGCGCACGCGCTCCAGCAGGATGCGGCTTCCGGCCTTGGGGGCCTTGGGGCGCATGAGGGCGGCAGGCTGCTCGGCAAGCTCCCGGCGGCAGGTCAGCGCCGTCGCTCCCACAATGCCCAGGGCAAACAGGGCCACGGAGCCCACGGCGTAGGCCACGTCAAACTGCAGCAGGAAGGCCGGCAGGGCGTACATGGTCTGGAAGATGGTGAAGAGGATGAGCGGCAGCACCACAAAGCCCAAGAGGTTGCCCACCAGGCCGCCCGCAAGGCAGGCCGCTCCCGCATACAGCACGTACTTGGAGAGAATCCGCCGGCGAGAATAGCCCAGCGCCTTGTAGAGGCCGATGAGCCCGCGCTCCTCCTCCACCATGCGCGTCATGGTGGTGAGGCTGATGAGCACCGCAACCACGAAGAACACGATGGGGATGACGGTGCCAATGGCCTCGATGGAGGAGGCGTCAGACTCAACGGAGGAGTAGCTGGAGAGGGCGTCGCGCGTCTGGACGTACCAGGTGGCCTCGTCCACGTCCGAGAGGCGGCCTCGAGCCTCGGCTATCTTGGCCAGGGCGTCCGCACGCTCGCGCTCGTAGGTGGCGCGGCCCTCCTCGAGCTCAGAACGGCCGTCTGCGAGCTGGGCCTCGCCATCCGCGAGCTTGCGCGCGGCATCGTCGAGCTGGGCCCGGGCGCTCGCGC
>ERZ1032473.85-NODE-85-length-24681-cov-47.460286_pt1 | contig 24681 bp, 17 predicted proteins | sample MGYA00518734_ERZ1032473 | MGnify/ENA primary metagenome ERZ1032473 (study PRJEB33719, sample SAMN04261339) | wastewater metagenome | biome: periurban shantytown; feature: human; material: feces | host: Homo sapiens | place: Peru: Lima | collected 2013-01-23 ...
AACCGCTGGAGCAGATGATGCAATTGGTGCTCTTATCGTATCAGTCTTAGGAACAATCGTCTGTTCTTTGGGCGCAATGCGGATGGTTTATGTCTCCCGTAACAGCGATCCGACAATGGCACAACTGGTTTTGGTGTTGATTGCGGTCCTGCTCCAATTGGCATATATGCTTGTGATCGTCAACGTGATGCCGCTGTGCCTGTTCTCGGTTGGTTATGTCGTATTGGTAGTGGTCGCCATCGGTATTTCAACCGGAGTATTCTCTCGATATTTTATCAACACCAATATCGAGCTGTGACATCTACTGGATTCGAAGCTTTTGGAAAGGTGGATTTCCATGACCAGCATGGTGGCCTATGTCGCTTCGCGTAATCCGCAGTCGCAGACGTTGCGGTCGGTTCGTCTGATACAGGATGCGGTCAGTGCGAACATTGACGCGGAATGGACGATTCTGACGCCGAATGACACGACGATCTTGCCGTCGGATGGTACTGCGAGCGAGTTTTCCACCGGTGTCGATCATATCGAGCTGAACGGACTGGACGATTCCGCCCGGGTCAAAAAAGCAATCGAACGATGCGATTATCTGATTCTCGGTTCGCCGACCTATGGCCATAACGTTTCCGGCGACATGAAGATTCTGATGGATCGACTCACCTATTGGGGGCATTTGTTCCATCTGGCGGGCAAACCGGGCATGGCAATGGTCAGCGCCACAACCAACGGGTTCCTTGAAGTCGGCGAACTGATGGAACGGTTCATGGAATCACTGGGCATCATCATTGATGAAACCGCATACCACACCACTTTTACGCCATTCGATGAGGCAATGGCCGATCAGACCGCCGCGGCTATCGTGCGGGCGCTGAACACACTGCGGGATGGCGTCGTGCCTGAAACCAGCGAAAGGCAGGAGCTGGCATTCCAATCCTACAAGCGTGACTACGCCCGACGAGACGGTAGCGATGCAGAATCGCGGTATTGGCGGGAACGCGGCATGTTCGACTGCGCGACGTTCCATGAATACGTCGAAACGCGGCGGAAGCTGCCGGAATCCGTCCACGCCGAACGGTAGGGGGACTTTCCATGAACGGTAACGTTGGAACGACCTGGGCGGCTTCTGCCACGACCCTTGAGGAACGGTGCATGGCGGCAACCGCTATGCCGGATGCTTTGCGACAGTATCGGGCATCGCACGCGGAAGACATACTTTCGGCAACGGTGGAATGGAAAAACCGACGGAACCCACTGCGGGACGAGGACTATCAAGGCATCGCCGACGCGCTCGGCGATGACGCATCCGTGGTCGAAACCGTCATCGCGGATCGGGAACGGAAACTGAGCGGCCATGTCGAGCCGGCATGGTCCGTTGAACTGCAGACGATTCTGAACCGTTACGACAGCGAGGAAGAGCGAGTCGAACGCACGGGGTATGCCACCGCCTTCGCACCGTTCGTCGCGTACGTGAAAGCGGAACTGCAAGCGTATATGTCGGCCTGTTCATTGCCGATGAATGACGAGCGCCTTATCGAACAGTGCCTGAGCGCATACGTCGAGCGTCTGTTGGGCATCGGATTGAAAACCGTCGTATGGGAATTGCATGTCGCGCGTCAGGCCGGTTCGTTGGGCGACGGCGATGCGAAGCGACAATTGCGGCGATATTTCGAACTGCTGGCCACCGACGAATACCGTGGCCATATGTATGCGAAATATCCGGTACTGCTTCGTTTTGTCACGCAGACGACAGTCCATTACATCGATTTCGTCAAGGAAATGCTCGACCGCGTATCCATGGATCGCGACGAGCTCGCCTCCTTCGCAGGCGTCGGCGATGATTTCAGATTGGAAGATATGTCCATCGACCGTGGCGACGCGCACGACGGTGGAAGAGCCGTGGCCATGCTCACCATCGGCGGACGGAAAATCGTATACAAGCCGCGTGACCTGCATATCCATGAGCTTTTCGCCGGATTGGTGAGGCGATGCGAACGGACGAAGGGTTTCCTTCCGATGCGAGTGTCGGACGTGCTGACGAAATCCGGCTACGCCTATGAGGAATTCGTGGAACACGGCACCTGCGAGGATGCACGTCAGGTGGAGCGCTATTACACCAGATACGGTCAGCTGCTCGGATTGGTATGGCTCCTGCACGGCGACGACATGCACCACGAGAACATCATCGCCAGCGGGGAATATCCGATGGTCGTCGATTTCGAGACGATCGCCACGAACCATGTGACCATGGACATGCCCGACGGCACCGATGCCGACATCCGCGTATCCACGATATTGCGGGATTCGCTGGCATCCTCCTGTCTGTTGCCGGCGAAAACGGCGATGTCGGCCGACGGTACATCCGTCGACATCAGCGCCTTCGAAACCGGTGAGCAGACGATGCCCGGCATCGTCGCGTCCCCGGTGGGATTGGACTCCGCCGATGCCCATTACGAGAGGAACGCCGTGACGTTCAGCAAGGACGGCTGCGCGGTGACATTGGATGACGCCGTTGTGGATCCGTATCATTACAAGCGACAGATTCTCCAAGGATTCCGCAATACGGTCGCCGCGGCGATGACCATCGACGCGGATGAATGGGATGCGATGCTGTCCGGCGAGGATACGACCGTGCGTGTGCTGGTGCGCAACACCAGCGCCTACGCCCGATTTGCGGATTTCATCCATCATCCGTCGGCGTTGAAGGACATGCTGGACGTCGAAGCCATACTGGAGAACCTGTATGTCTACCCATTCCGTGACAAGCGCATCTTCGCAAGCGAATACCGGCAGATGCTCGCCGGGGACATCCCCATGTTCACCGCACAGCTGACGGGACATGATCTGCACGCTCCCGATGGAACGACCATTGACGGCGTCTGCGAACGTTCGGTACGCGAACGGGTGCTTGACACCATCGGGCATCTTGACGAACAGGCCGCATTGCAATCGCGCATTATCCGCAACGCCTTGCGCATGGAACCCGGCATGGAGGACGCGCATCCGACGGCTTCGGTGTCGTCGGACACGGATGCGGAGCATTACCCAATCGAACTCGGCACGAGGATAGCCGACACGGCCATCCTCCAGGAAACCGATGGCACCGTATCATGGCTTACAGCGAACCGATCCGACACCATGGCCGCGGACAAGACCGTGGATGAACGGTACGAACCGGGGGCGCCGACTTCGGGACTCTACGACGGCATGGCCGGGACGGGCATGTTCGCCGCCGAACTGTATCGGCGGACACACGATGAGCGCTGGCGTGACCTGTGCACGCGTATGATGCGGAGTCTGATGCGCCGCAAGGACAGAGGCATTACGTATTCCGGCTTCACTTCCGGCCTGTCGCGAAGCTATTGCGCGTTACGCATGGCCAATGCCGGCATCACGTCGCCCGAAGCTCGCCGTTGCATGACGCAGACGGTTCGTATGCTGCCGGCATACATCGACGATATGCTGCCGAAGCTCCTGCAGCGCGACAATCCTCAACCGTCATTCCATCTGGATTACCTGACCGGGGCGGGCAGTTCGATCATGCTGTATCTGCGGCTGTACGACGTATTCCATGACATGCGCATAGTGGAACAAACCAGCCGGCTGGGGAGAACCGTCATCCGTGCGTTTCCCGAAACCCAGCGGAACGCCGACGAATCCGATGACATGCCGTATCCAACCGGTGCCGCGCACGGACTGGAAGGCATGGCCGTGGCGTTCTGGAAGCTCTACGCGGCGACGGGGAATCGCGAATTCGCCGAATTCGCCCGAATGCTTTGGCGGAAATCGGACGCTCGAAGAAGCGGTGCGAAACAGGAGGACGCCGGCAAATGGTGCCGTGGGAAGGTCGGCGTGCTCTGGGCACGCAATGAGCTGGCGGCCACTGCCGGCGCGGACGGCGAACGTTTCTTCGAGGATGAAAACGGACGGGCGTTCCCAGACAAGGCAGATATCACGGCGTTGCTTGGGAACGCGGATTGGGACGACGACGGCGTGTGCCATGGACGATGCGGCATGATCGACACCCTGATATCCATCGGCAATGCCAACGGTGACGAATGGTATCGCATGCAGGCACAGCGTCTGATGGACGACATGATCGCGCAGGCCCGTTCGTCGGGACGTTTCCGGCTGAGGCAATCCCGTGAATTCGTGGATCTGTCGTACTTCCAAGGGCCGGTCGGCGTCGCCTACACGATGCTTCGTCTGAACGACCCGTCCACGCCCTCCATACTCGCACTGGAAACGCGATGACGGACATGACGGATACGAACACAACCGAATCGACGACAAGGAAAGACAATATGACCGCCGACCACATCAACCACGCCGACCGCACCGACAACGGCGAACATGCCATCATCGCCGTCGAACACGTCACCTTCGGCTACAAGAAGAAACAGACCGTGTTGGAGGACATCGACTTCACCGTGCCGCAAGGCCAGTCGCTGGCGATCCTCGGATACAACGGCGTCGGCAAGACCACGCTGTTCAGACTCATCGTCGGACTGCTGCGCCCCCGTGAAGGGCGATGCGTGATCGATAGGCGTCGGGTGCCGTCGATGCGCGACGTGTTCCAGATGACCGAGAACGGCAATCTCGTCGGCACGATGACCGTGCGTGACAACATCCACTTCCGGCAACTGCTGTTCCGGTCCGGCAAGGGAATCGCGGACGGCGGCCATACCGTCGACTCGAAACGGCTGGAGGATGAGCCGCTCGTCCGTGCCTTCGAATTGGAGGGGCATCTCGACAAGAAGGTGGCGGAACTCTCGACCGGTCTGCGCAAACGGGTCGGCATCGTCGCCGGCATGCTGTTCGACCCGCATGTCATCATGCTCGACGAGCCAAGCAACGCCATTGATCCGATCACCCGCTCGCTGCTCGTCGATTACGTCAACCAGCTTCGCGCCGACGAGCGCACTTTGCTCACCGTCACCCATGACCTCGAATACTGTTGGAATGTGGCCGACCGGATCATCATCCTTGACGACAAACACCTCGTCAAGGATATGATGCTCGCCGAATTCGACGACTATGAGGCGTTCACCAAGGCGTCCACGCTCGGGCGTGACCGCACGCACGTCGACTTCGGCCTTCCCGCGCGCGGACGGCAAGCATGAGATCATGGCGTCGCCACCGTGTCCCGTTTATCGAACAAGGCGAGCACAGCGAATGCGGGCTGGCCGCCGCAGCGATGATCCTCGCCGCATTCGGGCATCCCGTGACCATGGACGAGCTGCGCCGCCGGTACGGCGCTCCACGCGGCGGACTGAGCCTCGCGAACATCGTAACGGTGCTGTCCGACTCCGGCATCCGCGTACGCGCGGTCACGACCCCCAGCGCCGAAGCGTTGAAAACCGTCATGACGCCATGCATCCTGCATTGGGACGACAACCATTTCGTCGTGCTCGACCATTACGCATACGGCCGATTCCGCATCGCTGACCCGGCGAACGGGCGCCATGCCTATACGCCCGGCGAACTCGCGGCCCACTGTTCTGGCGCGGTGCTGATTCCGCAACCGACAAACGACGGCTGCGCAACCATTCCCATACGGCCTCGCAGCGGAACCGTCTCCATCCTGACCGGGTTCCTCCGCCGGAACATGCCCGCCATCGGTCTGAGCCTGCTGTTCTCGCTCGTCGTCCAGGGACTGACATTGATCGTGCCCGCAGGCACCGGCTATATGGTCGACCATGGGTCGCTCGCCGCCCAAAGCGGTTTCCCGCCGTTGGTCGCGACGATGCTGCTTGCCTCGCTGCTGGTCTACTATGCGGTCGGCGCGTTGAACACCGTGATGCTCACCCGCGTGCAGGTGCGATTCGGACGATACCTGTCCCGCCGATACATGACCGGCGTGCTCGATCGGGAGTTCCCGTTCTTCGTGAACCGTTCCGGTGGTGACCTGATCTACCGCGCGAACCTGGTCATGGTCGTCGAACAGATCGTGACCGGCAGTCTGCCGTCGACGGTCGTGTCGATGGTGTTCCTCGTGGTCTACCTGATCATGATGATCGCCTATTCAGTGCCATTGACGATGCTGACCCTGACGGTGTGCGCGGCGGTGCTCGTCGTATCCGTCATTTATTCCCTGCGCAACAGGACGCTGGTCGAGCGTGCGACCGTCGCGCAGGCTGACGTGCAACGCGCCTTCATCGAAACCTTCTCCGGCATCGAAACTGTCAAAAGCCTCAATTTGGAAAGCCACTGCTACGACCGCTGGTCAGCGCGTCTGGGAGCGCAGCTCGACTACCAGACTCGGCAAGGGCGGCTTTCGGCATTGCTGTCAAGCCTGTCCTCGGCGCTGGTGTTCGTGTTGCCGCTATGCGTGGTCGCCTTCGGCATGACCTTCGTGGGACGCGGCACGCTCGCACTGGGTGCCGTCGTCGGATTCATGTCATTGGCGTCCGCATTCGTCACGCCATTCTCCGGCATCGTCGGCGTCATCAGCCAGATCATGGCGTTCGCCACCTATATGCGCAAGATTTGCGAGATGATTCCCGCCGGTGAAGGCGGCGGTGCGTCGCTTGAATGCGACGAACCGGGTGGCGAACCGGGTGACGTCGGACTGGGTGACGGCGGACGGTCCGCATGTGGTGGGCCGAGTGGTGACGAATCGGGTGATGGCATACTCGAACGGTTGCATGCCACCGGCGTGGGATACTCGTACACGGCGTTCGACGCTCCCGTTCTCTCCGATGTCGATTGCGACATCCGCAAAGGCGACAAGATCGCCATCGTCGGCCCCACTGGCTCGGGCAAAAGCACGCTGCTGAAACTGCTCGCCGGACTCATCGAACCCGTCTGTGGCACGGTGACCATCAACGGCGGCGGATGCCGGATTTACGACGCGGACAGCCGATGGAAGGCCGGCAGGCTGGCGTATGTGCATCAGGAATCCACGGTGTTCAACGAAACCTTGCGCGACAATATCACGCTGCACCGTCCGTGGCTGACGGATGACGACATCGTCAGGGCGTGCGAGGTTGCCGGCATCAACGAGGGGATGATGGATCCGGTCGTCGGCTTGGACGCCATGGTCAGTGAACGCGGCATGAACCTGTCCGGCGGCCAACGGCAGAAGGTCGCCATCGCGCGTGCGGTCGTCGGAAGACCGGACTTCCTACTTATGGACGAACCCACCAGTGCTCTGGACAACGATACCGAGCGACATGTCATGACGGCGTTGCTCGACTCCGACAATGCGTGCATCGTCGTGGCGCACAGACTCGCATCGATTCGGGATTTCGACCGCATCCATGTCATGGATCATGGGCAGATCGTCGAATCCGGTACGCATGACGAACTGCTGCAGGCCGGCGGATTGTATTCGCGGCTGTACCGGCAGGAGTGAGTGTTCCCTTACACCCTTACGCCTTTAAACCCTTACCCTTTACACCTTATCCCTTACACCCTCGGCTCATGAGGCCCCAGTCCGGCCCCTGCCGTATAGTTTTCATTTGGCGTAATTTCGCCCGCGGATAGAGAGCGTTTCGAGCGAACCTGCACGAAACACCGCGCAACGACACAATAAGGAGGACGCCGTGGCACTGACGGCTGACGAGAAGACCCAGATTATCAACGAGTACGCGACGCACGAAGGTGACACCGGTTCCCCCGAGGTCCAGGTGGCTCTGCTGTCCAAGCGTATCGCCGACCTGACCGAGCACCTCAAGGAGCACAAGCACGACCACCACTCTCGTCGTGGTATGCAGCTGATGATCGGTGACCGTCGTCGCCTGCTTGACTACCTCAAGCGCGTTGACATCAACCGTTACCGTTCCCTCATCGAGCGTCTGGGTCTGCGTCGATAATTGAAGACTTCCGCCCGAGTACCTAGGATGGTGCTCGGGCGTTTTACATATCGCCAGCCAACGGCAACAACGGCAAGAGGGTTAGAGGATAGGCCAGCAGGTAAGGCCGACAAGAGAACCCGAATGAAGGGGTTGACACGAGGAACGACGGCCAAGGGGTCAGTCGAAACAAGGTATGTGACGTCCGCTGAAGAGGACAGTTGCGGTTCAAGCGAGTCGTCGAACCGCAGCACAGTATGTAGGAATAATTAGAAAATTAAAGAAGGAGGAACCCTATGGAGGGTCCCGAAATCAAGGCCGTTGAGGCCGTAATCGACAATGGATCGTTTGGCAAGCGCACGCTGCGCTTCGAGACCGGCCGCCTCGCCCAGCAGGCCGATGGCGCTGTGGCCGCCTACCTCGACGACGATTCCATGATTCTGTCCACCACCACCGCCGGTTCCAGCCCGAAGGAGAACTACGACTTCTTCCCGCTGACCGTCGATGTTGAAGAGAAGATGTACGCTGCCGGCAAGATTCCGGGCTCGTTCTTCCGCCGTGAAGGCCGCCCGAGCTCCGAGGCCATCCTCGCCTGCCGCATCATCGACCGCCCGCTGCGCCCGCTGTTCCCGCACACCCTGCGCAACGAAGTGCAGGTCGTCGAGACCGTGCTCGCCGTGAACCCTGATGACGCTTACGATGTCATCGCCCTGAACGCCGCTTCCGCCTCCACCATGATCTCCGGCCTGCCGTTCGAAGGCCCGGTCTCCGGTGTGCGTCTGGCGCTGATCGACGGCCAGTGGGTCGCCTTCCCGCGTTGGAGCGAGCGTGAGCGCGCCGTGTTCGAGATCGTGGTCGCTGGCCGCGTGATCGAGAACGGTGATGTTGCCATCGCCATGATCGAGGCGGGTGCCGGCAAGAACGCCTGGCACCTCATCTATGACGAGGGTCAGACCAAGCCCGATGAGGAGGTCGTGGCCGGTGGTCTTGAGGCCGCCAAGCCGTTCATCAAGGTGATTTGCGAGGCTCAGGACGAGCTCAAGAAGATCGCCGCCAAGGAGACCAAGGAATTCCAGCTCTTCCCGGAGTACACCGACGAACTGTACGCCCGCATCGACGAGATCGCCCATCAGGATCTGAACGAGGCGCTCTCCATCGCCGAGAAGCTGCCGCGCCAGGACCGCATCCATGAGATCAAGGAGCACGTGCGCGAGGTGCTCGCGGACGAGTTCACCGATATGGATGACGCCGAGAAGGACAAGGAGCTGGGCAACGCCTTCAAGGAGCTGCAGCGCCAGATCGTGCGCCGCCGCATCCTGACCGAGGACTACCGCATCGACGGCCGTGGCCTGCGCGACATCCGCACCCTGTCCGCCGAGGTGGACATTGTGCCTCGCGTGCACGGTTCCGCCCTGTTCCAGCGTGGCGAGACCCAGATTCTGGGCGTCACCACCCTGAACATGCTCAAGATGGAGCAGCAGATCGACGCGCTGTCCGGGCCGCAGTCCAAGCGCTACATGCACAACTACGAGATGCCGCCGTACTCCACTGGTGAGACCGGCCGCGTCGGCTCCCCGAAGCGCCGCGAAATCGGCCACGGCGCCCTCGCCGAGAAGGCTCTCGTGCCGGTGCTGCCGAGCCGTGAAGAGTTCCCCTACGCCATCCGCCAGGTCTCCGAGGCCATCGGTTCCAACGGTTCCACTTCGATGGGTTCCGTGTGCGCCTCCACGCTGAGCCTTTTGGCTGCCGGCGTGCCGCTGAAGGCCCCGGTTGCCGGCATCGCCATGGGCCTCGTGTCCGGCGACGTTGATGGCAAGCACATCTTCAAGACCCTCACCGATATCCTGGGTGCCGAGGATGCCTTCGGCGACATGGACTTCAAGGTGGCCGGTACTTCCGAGTTCATCACTGCCCTGCAGCTCGACACCAAGCTCGACGGCATCCCCGCCGACATCCTGGCCGCCGCTTTGCAGCAGGCCAAGGAAGCCCGCGCCACGATTCTCGAGGTCATCAACGAGTGCATCGACGGCCCGGCTGAGATGAGCGAGTTCGCTCCGCGCATCATCACCACCACCGTCCCGGTCGAGAAGATCGGCGAGGTCATCGGCCCGAAGGGCAAGATGATCAACCAGATTCAGGAAGATACCGGCGCTGAAATTGCCATCGAGGATGACGGTACCGTCTTCATCTCCTCCGAGGGTGGCGAGGCCGCTAAGAAGGCCAAGTCCATCATCGATTCCATCGCCAACCCGCACGTGCCCGAGGCCGGCGAAACCTACAACGGCAAGGTCGTCAAGACCACGTCGTTCGGCGCTTTCGTGAACCTCACCCCCGGCACCGACGGCCTGCTGCACATCTCCCAGATCCGCAACCTGGCCAACGGCGAGCGTATTGACGCCGTCGAAGACGTGCTCAAGGAAGGCGACACCGTTGAGGTGATCGTTCAGGGTGTCGATGATCGCGGCAAGATCTCCCTGGCCATCCCTGGTTTCGAGGATCAGGAGAACAACGCCCGCCCGAGCCGTGGCGATCGCGATGACCGCCGTGGCGGCCGTGGCCGTGGTGACCGTGACGATCGCCGTGGCAGCCGTGGCCGTCGCTCCGATCGCGATGACCGTGACTTCGACGATCGTGACGACCGTCCGCGTCGCCGTCGCTCCGATGACTTCGAGGATGATTACGACGACCGTCCGCGTCGCCGTCGCTCCGATGACCGTGACTTCGATCGCGATGATCGCGATGATGATCGTCCGCGTCGCCGTCGTTCTGCCGACCGTGACTTCGACGATCGCGATGACCGTGATGCTCGCGACTCCCGTGATGATGATCGTCCGCGTCGCCGTCGTTCTGCCGATCGCGATGACCGTGGCGATCGTGATGACCGCCGTGGCGGTTTCCGTGGCGGCCGTGGCCGTGGCTCGGACCGCAACCCGCGCTATGCCACCGACGACAACTACGACGACTACCGCGCTGACCGCGAAGAGCGTACTGAGCGCCCGCGTCGCCGCGTCCGTCGCGACTTTGATCCGTTCGAGGACTGATCGTTCTCTAGCTTCTCTCGGGTGAGAAGAGCTTAATCGCAAACCAAAAGGCTTCTATACCGTTTCATTCGGTATAGAAGCCTTTTGGTTTTTCGGCTTCTTCGCGCTACATATTTCGATGTTGAATAGGGCACTCGTGCTGCTGCCATGTACATTCAGTTGTCAGTTGACAACTATTCTCATGCATCAAGAATGGCGGAAAACAGCCATTAAGATGATTGGAGCCACGCTAAAAAGCGTTGACAACTGACAACAGTTTGTACACGGCACCGCATGGCACCTATCCTGTTGCTCACGACCGGATCTATTCTCTCGTCTGTTGTTATGCCCAACAGCAAAATCCGCTTGCCGTGCCGCGCCATGTCCGAGTCATGGCCAGCCGTTGATTGAATGGCGGATGATCATCGAAGGTACTCATGGGCGTTGATCACTGTGGCAACAACAAAGGCCGGGCCCTTGTGAGAGCCCGGCCTTTATGCCGTATGGCGGCGGATTAATCCTTAAAGGCTAATCCGTTGTCAATCAGCGTTACAGAATCGCCATGCACACGAAGTCCAGAATGAACAGCGCGGCCACAGTCCAGATGATCGGGTGAACCTCCTTGGCCTTGCCCTTGCAGGTCTTCACGATGCAGTACATGATGAAGCCGCCGGCGATGCCGTAGGAGATGGAGTAGGAGAAGGCCATGAACACGGCGGCGAAGAACGCCGGAATGGCTTCGGCGATGTCGCCCCACTTGACTTCCTTCAGGGAAGCGGCCATCATGCAGCCGACGATCACCAGCACGCCGGCGGTTGCGGCGGACGGCACGGCGGAGACGACCGGGGCCAGGAACGCGGACAGAGCGAAGCAGATCGCCACAACCACGGAGGTCAGGCCGGTGCGGCCGCCTGCGGCGATGCCGGCGGAAGACTCGACGTAGGTGGTGGTGTTCGAGGTGCCGCAGATGGCGCCGATGGAGGTGGCGATGGAGTCGGCGAACAGGGCCTTGTCCATCTTGGAGGAGAAGCCGGAACCGTTCTCAAGAGCCTTCTCGTCCTCGGCGGAGAAGATGCCGGTACGACGGCCGGTGCCGATGAAGGTGCCGATGGTGTCGAAGGTGTCGGACATGGAGAACGCGAAGATGGTCAGCAGGATGATCGGCAGCTTCGACACGTCGGAGAACAGCGCCGGGAAGCCATCCTTGGTGAAGATCACGCCGAAGGTCTGCGGCAGCTGGGCGAAGGTGTCGGCGATGGACACGGAGTTGGCCATGGTGGTCTGGCCCATCGGAATGCCGACGACCGCGGTGACGGCGATGGCGATCAGCATGCCGCCGCGTACCTTGAGCACGGTGAGGATGATGGCGAGGACCAGGCCGATGATGAACAGCCAGATGGTCGGATTGTTCATGACGGCAAGGCCCGGGGTGGCCTGCACGGCATCGCCGTTCTTGGCGTCCGCCTTGGTGGTGAAGGTGAAGAAACCGACGTTGAGGAAGCCGACGTAGGCCACGAACAGGCCGATGCCGCCGCCGATGGCGTTCTGCAGCACTTCCGGAATGGCTTGGATGATCATCTTACGAATCTTGGTGACGGTGATGATGATGTTGATCAAACCGCACAGGAACACCATGCACAGGGTTTCCTGCCACTTGAAGCCGAGGCCGAAGCACACGGTGTAGGTGAAGAACGCGTTGAGGCCCATGCCGGCGGCCTGGGCGTACGGCACATTGGCGAACAGGCCCATGACCAGGGTGCCGATGGTGGCCGCGATGATGGTGGCCAGGAACACGCCGCCCCACGGCATACCCGTCTGCGACAGGATCTGCGGGTTGACGACGATGATGTAGGCCATCGCGAAGAACGTGGTCAGGCCGGCCAGAATCTCAGTCGAGACGGTCGTGCCGTTTTCCTTCAAATGGAAGAACTTCTCCATTTACTCTCTACTTCCTTGGTTTTATGCGGGGCTGCGCACCGCGCGCATAATGCTGCGGCTGGCCCCGGCGAGAATTGCGACTCGCCCTGATCGGCCTGCCCAACGCGCGTCAGGCGCTGCGCATCCAATCAGAACCGTGGCCGATTATAGCTTGTGGAGGTAACGTGAACGGGTCCGGGAGTAGACTGACTGCCAGAATAATTCGGAACAACTCAGGGGACACGCAGGGCACACCCGTGGAAGGAAGGCGCGCGATGAAACCGGCCGTCGAAGTCAGCATCACCTCTTGGAAGAAGAACGTCGTCAAACTTGGCCAGGAGTACGGCCGCGTACTGCTGATGCCTGGCACCGGCTACAACTGCGACCGTCCGCTGCTCTACTGGTCGGCCCAGGCTCTGGTCGAGGCCGGCTGGCGAATCGACCGCATGAACGTACGCAACGCTTCCGACGACCTGTCCACGGTGATTCCGGTCCTCAATCAGGCGATTGACGGCTGGATGGCCGCCGCGCGCGAGTCCGGCGCGGGTAAAGCCGGTGATTCCGGGGATGGCGTTGCCGCCGATGATTCTGCTACCGTGCTGGCCGATGGCGCAGCTGGCTCGCCGAACCGTGATTCCGACACCCCGTCCGGCCCTCGCCTGTTGCTGATCGGCAAGTCGCTGACGACGATGACCTACCCACATGTGGCCTCACACTACGGTCTGCCGTTCGTGCTGCTGACCCCGGTGCTGCATCACGCCGACTTTGATCCATCCGCCCGGGTGATTCCGGTGCCGGCTGTCGGCGATGATATCGTCGCCGAATCCGAGGCTCCGAGCGTGGCCGAAGCAAGGGCGATCATCCGCGCAGAACTGGCCGACCAGTCGCACGCCGCCAGCTCCCGATACTCCGGACCGGCACCGCTGATCTGCGCCGGCACCGCCGACCCGTTCTACGATCGAGCCCGCGCCAACGCGCTCACCCCGCACGTGCACGAATACCCGGATGCCAACCATTCGATCGAGGTGCCCGGCCACTGGCGTCGCTCGCTCGACTATCTGAAGGAAGTCACCGCGTCCGTAGCCCAGTACGCCGCCACGTTGTAATGCCTTGCGACACGCCCGAATTCTGCAATGTCGCTGACCATCCGTAATCTAATCATCCGTAAACCACAGACCGTTGGTTGAAGTGCGCGCGAGTGCATTTCCGAAGTTTGGTTCGCCAAGCCAGCGCAGGTTGAGAGATATAAGCCCGTCAAGGGCCGGCGAAGGTCGCTTCGCGAGATTATATTGCTCTGCCTGTGCGCAGGGCTTTTTTGTTGCCCGGCCGAAAGTTCCGAACTCCAAGTCAACGGCCGACTTAGGAAGGAACGCCATGAAGAGGCCCGAAAAGGAAGCGGTGGTCGCTCAGCTGACGGACGAGTTCCGTTCTGCTGATGCTATCTACCTGACCGAGTACCGCGGGCTTACCGTTCCGCAGATCTCTGATCTGCGCGAAAAGCTAGGCCGCGATACTTCCTACACTGTGGCAAAGAACACGCTGGCACGCATCGCCGCCAAGGAAGCGGGCATCGAGGGTCTCGACGAGATTCTCTCCGGCCCGACCGCCATCACCTTCGTGAAGGGCGACTTCATCGAGGCTGCGAAGGTCATCCGTGACTTCGCCAAGGACAACAAGGCTCTTGTCATCAAGGGTGCCGCCGCTGACGGCACTGTCTACGATGCCGAGGGCGCCAAGAAGCTGGCAGACCTCAAGTCCCGCCCGCAGCTGCTTGCCGAATTCGCCGGCGACATCAAGGCATCGATGGCCAAGGCCGCGTACCTGTTCAACGCCCTGCCTACCAAGGCTGTGCGTACGATCGACGCCCTGCGCGAAAAGCAGGAGAAGGCTGCCTGATTTACGCCCTCACGGCATGAATCAGTCGCTTCGATAATTTAAACAATAAGGTTTATTAGGCAGCGGATCTACCACTTCGTCCGCCGCCAAGATTGAAAGGAAGCCATAATGGCTAAGTACACCAACGATGAGCTGCTGGAAGCCTTCGGCGAGATGACCCTGGTCGAGCTCTCCGAGTTCGTGAAGGCCTTCGAGGAGAAGTTCGACGTCGAGGCTGCCGCTCCGGTTGCCGCTGTTGCCGCTGTTGCTGGCGCTGCTGCTCCGGCTGAGGAAGAGAAGGATGAGTTCGACGTCATCCTCTCCGCCGTCGGCGACAAGAAGATCCAGGTCATCAAGGCTGTCCGCGCCATCACCAACCTCGGCCTGGCCGAGGCCAAGGCTCTTGTCGACGGCGCTCCGAAGGCCGTCCTCGAGAAGGCCAAGAAGGAAGATGCCGAGAAGGCCAAGGCTCAGCTGGAAGAGGCTGGCGCCAGCGTCGAGCTCAAGTGATTTGTGCGGCATAAGCCGCAATCACAGCTTTTCGAGGAACCCCGCACCTGTGTTTCAGGCTGCGGGGTTTCCGCATACTGAGTAGACTAGTTGACGAGGACGAGGCGGAGAACGCGATCCGGCGTGGAAACACAAAGCTGGCAATGAGCGAAAGTTGTCAATTCTGTGCCCAGTAATCCGCCAAAAGCCGGTAAAAGATGACACAATGGCACGTAGTGTGGTCAAATAGTGTGTCCAGGAAGGCGGTCACGGTGAGCGAGTGGACGGTGAAGATCAACGGTGTCGACCGGATCAGCGTCAAGCCGGGGGAGTGCGTGGAAATCGGCCGTAAGCCGTTACGCCCCCTTGCCGATGATGGCAACACCCGCCTTGACGTCGCCGATCAAACCAAATCGATGTCCAAACGGCACGCCATGTTCACGGTAAAAAGCAATGGCACGGCCTCGGTCCGTGATCTTGGATCGACCAATGGATCGTATGTGGTGCGGGAAAATGGCGATTTGTTGCGCTTGCCGGCCAATGCCGAGTTCCTGTTGCCGACGTCTCCCATGCGCATGCAGTTCGGCGATGTGCCTGCGGACTTCATTCGTGTCGACGATCCAGTGGCAAAGCCGCTCGACCTCAAGGTGCCTGATTTGTTTGGCTATGCGGTTCACGAAGCACCGCAGGAGCCGGATGCGGCGGATATGTCCGTCGACGATATTCTTGATTTGCGGGCCGGCGAGCCGACCGCCATCTTCAGCGCGGATAATGTTCGACGCAAGGTCGACGAGCTTGAACTTGGCTCGCTGAATATCACGCAGCCAGTGACGAAAAACGATGAGCCGGCCATACCCCGTGATCTGTTCGCGGATGCGTTGGCCCAGCATGCCGAGCAGGAGACCGAACGCAAAAACCAGCAGGCCATGAACTCCGTGGCACTGCCGAAGCAGCAGACCGAACCTGAGTCGACGATTGTAACGCCTGCATCCAAGCACAGCAGGATCTCCGGTATTGTCCCGGTAGATGCCATCGCCCATGCCGTTGTTAAGCACGCTCCCAGCACAAGCGAGCCGGCAGTGGCGTCGGCGGTTGTTGAATCCGATGTGATGGCTGGCGCAAGCAAGTCAGCCGAAAACGTTCAGTCCGCTCCGAATACCAGGAATGCCGGCGATTCTCAGCCGGCGGACACTGTCGCACAGCATGCTGAAGTTGCCCAGCCTGAAGCCGCCCGGGAAGCCGAAGCCGCTCAGTCTGAAAACACCCAGCCTGAGACCGCTCAGCCGGCAGCCGCCCAGTCTGAAACCGACCAGCCGGCAGCTGACGTACCGGACGATCAGCAGCGGACCGCAGCCGAAGCATATCAAGAAGCCACCGCAGCAGGCGTAGCAGACCAGCAGTCGGCTGCCGAAACCGCCCAGCAGTCGGTATCCGAAGCATATGATATCGACTCCACGGGCGTACACACTCCGGTCTTCGAGCTCGGCTCGGTGTTCGAGCGTGTGGCCAAGGGCGAGCTGAAAGCACAGGAGCCGGCAGTCGAAGTCGATGGCCTGACCTCTGACGAGGCAAAAACCACGCAAGATTTCAATGTTCAATTCGAAGTCGCCCGTCATCCCGAATTGCTGGCGTTCCTCGCCATGAATCCGTACCTGTACGACGACATGTATTCTTGGCTCGCCGCCCGTGGCGAGGCCGATATTGACGAAGCCCTGTCTCACAACAAGGGCTATCAGGAATACCGCGAAGCGGTTGGAAAGTGAGTCGAGAGATGACCCAGAGCCAGACTCAGAACCAGAATCTCACGGAAGGTCTGAATCGCATCCGTCGCTGGCGTGACCAATACCGCAGCATGCAGCCGCCATCGCCGCTCGAGGATGTGAATCAACTGGCCGCGAAGCTGGAGATGACCCATGCCCATCCCTCCGGCATCGCCCAGCTGTTCGCTTCCGGCCATGTCCGGTTGGATTCGTTGTTCCGCGACACGGGTGTGCTTAAGGCCGCCGAACGCCATATTGGGCGCGTGCTGGATGACCAGGCCGCCAAACGCAGGATTTCCGGCGTGGCGGAGTTGTCGCTCGTGGTCGGCGTGGCCACATGGAAGGGCAACGCGCTGCCGGTGCTGTTGTACCCGGTGAGCGTCACGATCGAGGATGATGGCTTGTCGACCACCATTCGATTCACCGGTCGCGTGGCCCTGAACGTCGCGTTCGTCAATACATTGCGTGAGCAGGGGGTGTTCCTGGATGAGGATTCCCTGTTTGACGGTGCCAGCTATGACAGTGGCACTCCCGAAACTTCCGCGATGTTCGCCCGTATTTCGTCCGAAGCGTCGGAGCGTATCTCCGACTTCGCCATCGAGCGCCAGATTGTGCTCGGATGCTTCATGGACCCCTCGTCGCAGATGATCAGCGAAAGCCGACAGTTCATCGACCAGCTGGAGAACGGCCCCACCGGCAATGTGCTGTTGGACGCGCTTGCCGGCGACGAATCCGCCCGCACCGCGCTCAAAGATGCCAATATTCCGCAATACAGTCCTTTCGACGTAGACCCGCATGCCGAGTACGAAGTCGGCGATGTGGACAATACGGTGCGATATGCCGCGTCACTTGCTGCCAATGGCCATAGCATCGTGGTCGACGGCACCTTCCCGAAGGGCACCGCGGAGCAGGCTGTGGCCATCGCATCGCGCTGCCTGATGAATGGTCGTTCCGTGCTGTACGTGCCCGGCGTGGCCGAGCAGAAGCGTCTGTTCATCCAGACGGCTTCCGCCAATGAGATGAAGGCGCAGGTACTGGATGTATCCGATGAACACGCCAACGCCGCGCTTGATAAGCAGCTGATTGCCGCAGTCGGATTCCAACCGGGAGTCGCCACCCAGCGATTCGACCAGTTGGCCGACGAACTCGTGGGCGTGCGCTCGCGCTTGACCCGCTATCTGGGCGACCTGCACGGGGGCAACGATAAGTGGAATGTGTCCGCATACGAGACCATTCAGAATCTGGCCCGTATCTCCGTGCTCCCGACGCACCCTGCCACCCACGTTCGACTTGACGAGTCAAGTGCCCTGAGCATCGCCAACGATATTGACACATGGATCGGCAAGATGGAACGCGCCGGCGAGCTCGGCGAATACACCATCGGCCCGGAAGACACCGCATGGTACAAGGCGTCCATCACCACTGAAGAACAGGCAGTAACCGCCTACCAGCGCGTGGACGATTTGCTGCGTCGCTTCCTGCCCGCCACCCGTGAGCAGGTGGCACGCACCGTGCAGACCTGCGGATTCCCGGTTCCTCCCACCACCCGCGAGTGGGAGCGTCAGGTTACGGTTTTGAAGAATCTGCGACGAGTGCTTGACGTGTTCCAGCCGGAGATTTTCGAGCGAGACATCAGCTCCATGATCGAGGCCACCAAGCCGAAGAGCCAGCGCAAGGCCGAGGGCACGTCGATGGGATTCTGGGAGCGCCGCCGCCACATCAAGGAAGCCAAGGATCTGCTGCGCGTCGGCGCGCAGGTCGAGGACTTGCACGAAGCGTTGAAGGTAGTCGCCAAGCAAGGGGAGCAGTGGCATCAGTTCGTGCCTCACGGCGGTTGGCCGGTGCTGCCCAGCAAGCTCGACGAGATCATCTCCACCCAAGAGGCGCTGGTCAGCAATATGACCGCGCTGGATACCGTGCTTTCCACCACACCCGCTGGTGGCAATCTGGAAACCGCCGATTTCGAGAAGGTGGAAGCACGCCTGAAAGCACTGCTGGATGATCGCAAGGCACTGGACACCTTGCCGGAGCGTTGCCTGCTGGAGCAGGAATTCGCCTCTGCCGGACTGAACGAACTGGTCGCCGATCTCAACGCTCGCCGAGTGAGCGTGGAGCAGGTGCGCGGCGAAGTGCAGCTGGCCTGGTGGACCACCGTGTTTGAGGACATTGTGCGTTCGTCCGCCATCATCTCCAACCAGGATGGTGCCGCGCTGCAGGCCGCATCCGACCGCTTTGCGCAGGTCGATGTGGAGCACGTGCGCTCCATCGGACCGATGGTGTCGCAGGAATCCATGCGCCGCCTGTGCGACATGCTGTTCTCCCGCACTCAGGAAGCCAACCAGATGCACACCGTGCTGGCAGGGCGCGCCAGTGTGTCGCTGAGCAGGATTCGCCGTGATCATCCGGAGATTCTGGCCGCGGCCAAGCCGATTCTGGTGGCCGCGCCGGGTACGCTCGCCGCACTCACCGAGCCGGGTGTGCTGGCTGATGTGGCGATTCTCGATGCGTGCGCGCACATTCCCGCTATCGAGTTGCTGTCCATCATCGGCCGCGTGCAGCAGGTGGTGGTGATCGCCCACTGCGCGACGGTAACCAGCGAAAGCGTCAAGCAGCTGATCGACACGTTGCCTCATATCGAGGTGGATGCTGCCCCGTCTCGCCGTGCGCCGCGCCTGTCCGCATTCCTTGAATCCGAGGGATATGGTCCTGTTCGCTATGATGTGGCCACCGAGCCGGCTGCCGGTGAGGTGCGATTCCACCGTGTGGAAGCGAGCGGTGTGCCGGTTATGTCTTCTGGTCTGGTGGAATCCAGCCAGCCGGAGATTGATGAAGTGGTGCGTCTGATTACGCAACGTGCCGCCGGTTTTGCCGTGGTTCCTTCCAGCTATCGACTTGTGGTCGTGATGTTGACCGACGCATTCCGCACACGCTTGGGTGCCGAATTGAAGTCGTTGGCAGGCAAATCCAAGGCGATGGGCCGATTCCTGCGCCATGTGCGGTTGGTTTCCTTGCGTGACGTGGCCGGAGGTCGTGCCACTGACGTGATTCTGTCGATGTGCTATGCGAAAACCACGCACGGACGTCTGCTTCAGCAGTTCGGTCCGCTCGAAAGCACAGGCGGTCGCGGACTGTTGCTGGATGCCCTGGCATTGGCGGACCACAGCTTGGATATTGTGTCGGCCTTTGGTTCCGAAGATTTGGATGAAGAACGACTGCACCAATCCGGTCCTCGGTTCCTGAAGACCATGTTGACGTGGGCCGAACAGCTTGACGACCGTCCGGTGCTTCCGTTGCGTGATGCGGCAGGCGGCAACGTGCTGTTCGACGATATCGCCGACAGGTTGCGCGCGCGAGGACTGAACGCTGCTGTTGATTATGGATTCGACAAGGGCGTGAAGATTCCGCTCGTGGTGGGATTGAAGGACAAGCCGTTTGCCTTGGCCGTGCAGACCGATGACGCGAACTTTATGTCCGTGCAATCCACGCGTAGGCGTCATCGTTTGTCGGCACAGGATCTCATTTCCTTGGGCTGGAATGTGATGACCGTCTGGAGTGTCGCCGCCTTCGTGAACCCCGATAAGGAAGTCGACCGTATCGTCAGCCGTATCGGTGAGATCTATCGCGAGGTTGAATAACCATGGCGGAATACTCGGCTACACGGCGCACACCGCGCAAGCACAAGCGCGTGGTGATGAAGGGTACTGAGCAGTTTGACGCTGACGGTGTCAAACTCGAGCCCGGAGACATGCAGACCGACCAACAACGGCAATCCGACGACGACAAACGCATCCTCGGCGAACTGCCGCCGCATTGGGCCGTTTTTAACGAGCGCGAGTAGGAGTTGGGGCGCACTCTGTGCGCCCCAACACTGTGTTTTCCGCAGCCGACAGGCTGCGGAAAACACAGTATCGGCCGAAGGCCGATTCCGCTTCCTACCGCACAACGGCCATAATCGCTCCGGCCTGTTGCAGCTCCATAACCTTGGCCGCGGCCTCCGGCGGCATTGCGAACGACACCAGTCGGTCGTTGCCTCCCAATGCGCCAGTCGCATCCGGTTTGCCGACATTCATCACCGTGGCGTTCTCGGCCAGCGTGCAATCAGCACCTTCGCAACCGACGGCGGAAACCAGTCTCACCTGATCGCCGGCCAATACATCGTCGACGCTACTGGCCAAGCGGACTTCAATCACCGTAGTGCCGGTCGGTGCTACGGGCGCATCTCTGGCCATATGCGTGGAAATGGGATCGGCTGCTTCGATATCGATTTGCGCTACCTTGCCCACCACATCCTCAATATTGCCTGTCCAAGACGGGCCTGCCGCAGATACCGGCATATCAGCCAACTGAACGTCGGCGGCCAGAATAATGTCACCCCGTCGAATCGAGCGGGCGGCCACCACCATCGGCTCGGTCTCCACCACGGCCAATACGGCTTCAAGCCCAAACAGCACTGCGAGTCCCACGCACAACGCAGCAGTGAGTCGGCGCAAGGCATCCGCCATGCGCCGTCGCCGCAATGAGCCGCGCGCAGGCGGCTTAATAAACGAAAAGGTCACCATGCAACCATGGTGACCTGAAGTTTTTCGTAAGCGCAAGCCAAATCGACCTATGTGGTTCTAGCTTGCCAAGTTATCCACAACGCTTCAAACCCGTGCAACAGACAGTGCCCGTAGTGCCAATATCCGCGGCATACCGCCGTCGACACCGTCGTTTACAGAGGAAAAGCGGGTGTACAGACCTTACTTGCCGGATTTGTCGGTGCGGTAGAAGCCGTGACCCTTGAACTCAATCGGCACGGCGGAATACACCTTGCGCACCTGCTCCTGCGAGCACTTGGGGCACACGGTAATCGGGTCGTCATTGAACGACTGCTGTTCGGTGAAGTCATAGCCGCAGTTCTTGCAACGGTAATGATAGGTAGGCAACGGATTCCTCCAACAAAGTCATATTTCTCGCGGATGGCCCAAACGCCATGCCACGCAACCGTTCATATCCTAGTCGCCGCCCTGACACATTGGCGTTACGGTCTTACTAGCCAGCTTGCTGTTGCCACTCTGGTTCCATCGGCCAGTGTGCGTGGCTGGTTGGTCAGTCTGGCTTGCGCCGAGTATCTTGGCCGGCCGGCCAGCTCAACAGGCCCGATGAGCTAAGCCGCCGGTATCCCTCCGGCGTCAGCACTCCGTCGGCCGGCACATCATGTGGTTCGGCCGGCAAATCAATGTCCAACACCTCCCACGGCCAGCACACCGCAATCAGGGGACATGCGGGCTTGCGGCGAGCCAAGGCCCGGTCATACCAGCCGGCTCCACGCCCCAGACGATTGCCCTGCGGGTCCACTGCCAAAGCCGGAGCGATGACCAGATCGGCCTTCTCCAACGCTTCGGGCGGTAGAACTGCGCCAGTTGGCTCATCGGGTCTGTGATGGACGGTGCTGGGAGAGCTGCAGCTACCGGCATTGTTCGCGCCACCCACTGCATCCATCGAGCGCAATGATTCCAATGAATCCAGCACACTCCAGCCAATTTCCAACCCAGACCCCAACCTTGGCACCAACACGTGGCAGCCATGAGCCCGCAGCCATCGCAACAGTGGCCGGGTTTCGATTTCCGAACCCATCGACACATATGCCGCCACTGTGGGACCATCCTGAATCATGTGTGCTGGGAACCGTCGCACCAGCAATTCACCGGCCGCTCCGCGTTCTTCCGCTGGAACGCGCTTGCGCCGAGACAGTATATGGTGGCGCAGCGTCGCTTTATCCGTCTTCTCTGTTTTCTCTGTGCCGCTGTAGTCGCTGCCGATATTCATGCCACTGCCCACTTCGCTCATACCGCACAATCTAGTGTTTCCATCGTAAAACGAAAGTGGCCACGGTAGCGGCGCAAGACCTTCATATGGCTACAATAAAGGCCGTGTCAGTTTTCCAGTCGATTAAAGAGGCGTTCAAGCTGGACCACCAGATCCGCCCGCCACGTCTCACCCATCCCGGTTTTCCGATAGTCCTGCGCCCCCTGACCATGGATGATGAGGACGGCTGGAACGAAGTGCGCTGGCGCAACAACGACTGGCTGGCACCTTGGGAATCCGGTGACCCGATGCATGGCGGCTCCATCACATTCAATCAATGGGTGCAGCGGCAGCGCCGTAACGAGCAGCATGGCGTCGGCGTGATCTTCGCCATCGAATACCAGATGCGTATCGTCGGCCAGATTTCGTTGGGAGCCATCGTGTATGGTGCCATGCGTACCGGCGTGGTTGGTTATTGGGTCGATCAACGGTGCGCCGGCCGCGGATTCGCGCCAATGGCACTGGCCATGCTTGCCGATTGGGCGCTCGGAGACCCATTCGGGCCCGCGTTGCATCGGCTGGAAATCGCCATTCTGCCGGATAATGCGCGTTCTTTGGCTGTGGTGCGTAAGGTCGGAGCCCATCATGAGGGACTGCGCGAGCGGTATATGTATGTCAATGGCCAGTGGCGCGACCACGTAACGTTTGCGCTGTTGGCTGAAGATATGGGGCAAGGGTTCGCCGCCAGACTCGCCGCCGCCGGTTCCAGATAAGCGTCGACCGGAAGAATTCCGCTCCGACACGCCCGGACGGAAAGCCCCAGTTCGTCGGCACGTCTCCTATCCTTGACTCTATGGGTTATGAGTCACTGAGCACTGTCGTCGTGCTGGTGATTGTGGCGATTATTATCGTTGTATGGCTGCCCGTACGTACGGCCAACGGCATGAAACGTGTGGACGAGCACCGGCAGGATCGTTATTCGCCTTCCCTGCATATCGTTGATGCAGAGAACGGCAGACGATTCGGAGACATCAAGCCGCATAAGGCGAAAGGGGCAGCAATGCCAGCATCAACACCGTCAGCGAGGCTGACATCTGAGCACATCGCCCATGTGCGGGAACTGCGCCGCGCGGCCATCCGCCGCCGGCAGATTCTCGCCGTATGCCTGCTTGCCATAACCGTGTTGGTGTTTGCCGTATCGTTCCCCCTGCATTTCAGTCCGCTGCTTGCTCTTATTCCGTTCGTGCTGTTGCTGCTGGTGCTGGTGCTGGGAGCCAATGCCTCACGCCAGGCCCGGCAATGGGAGCGCAAGGTGGTCCGCTACGAGCGGGCTCATAGCGGTACGGGCTGGTCCAAGAAACCGTCTGCCGAGTCCAAGGACAGCAAGCGTGTGAACAAGGCCGAACCGGTTGCGGCCGTAACTGCGCCTGCCGAGAAGCCTGCCGAGCAGATTGAGGATGCTGCCACCGAGGTCATGGAACAGCGGCAGATTCGCCGCGCGTTACGCGATGCCGAGATTGAGCAGGCCAAGGCCAAGGCGTTGCGTCAGTCCGCCGCCGCATATCAGGCCGCGGAAGAGCACGCCAAACAGTCTGAGAAGTCTGATATTGCACAGTCCGCCGCCGATAAGCCTGCCGCCGAGCCGTCTGCTATGGTCGATGAATCCGCCGACCGTAAGTCCGCTGCCGAAACCAGCGAATCTTCCGCCACACCTGATGCCTCCGTTCGCACAGACAAGTCGATTGAGTCGGACAAGTCCGTCGCCCCTCGAGTTGAACCATCGCTTACGGTGCGTGACGAGCGCGATGAGCGCGACGATGCCGCTGCCGCTGCCGATGCCACGTCGGAACTGGTCAGCGTACGCCCTGCCCGAGCACTGGACGTCTTCGATATGTCCACCTCGCAGGATCTCATCTCCTTCACTTTGGGTGGGGAACATAACGCCGACAACGCTCCGGAAAGCTTGGAGATCAAGTCGACCCGTCAGGTGTCCAAGGCGGAACCTGTCGAACCCGCAGTGGCGGAAAAGTTGATTGACGAGGC